>JAAUYD010190970.1_pt1 | contig 16623 bp, 19 predicted proteins | sample 7278101 | NCBI WGS metagenome assembly JAAUYD01 (sample SAMN14350128, study PRJNA611818) | marine sediment metagenome | isolation source: surface marine sediment (0.6m) | place: French Polynesia: Moorea | collected 2018-08 | reverse complement strand
CCGAAGACCACGAGTGGCTCGCCAACGCCGCGTTTGCAGGCTTTCGCGATGCGCCGCGCTTCCTCTGAGTGGAGCTCCAGATCGCGATACGGGATACGACTGCGCGAGGCAAAGCCGGCGATCTGGCGCAGCGCCCGGCTTTCGTCGGTGCCGATCAGCGTCAGACTGCTGTCGTTCGACTCCAGGGCGCGCCGCCGCCGGGCATTAAACACGTTGACGATGATGTCGCTCATTGCCGGAATCTCGGCCATGAGCTCGAGAATGGTGTCCCTGGAGGCCGTCAGGGCGACTGTGTCACGCGCGGCACGAAGCGGGATCGTGTAGGAACCGCCATAGAGAAACGCCATCTCACCGGTAAACTGCCCCGGCCCGAGAGAATCGGGAAGATACGGTTCACGCGTGTAGGGGTCGATCAGTTCGATGCCGCCCTCGAGGATGTAGACGAATCGGTCCATCGGCGTACCGACGTCAACAATCAGCTCTCCCTTCTTGAAGCGGACTTCCGACCCGCGATCACGGATGCAGTCGACGTGCTCCGGCAGCAGCGGGGTTCGGGGTGTGTGGCGAAGATCAGGTGCGAACGATTCCATGGGCGAAGACCAACGCGGTCGACTGTCAATCCTCTATTGAAGTGGCTACTTCACTACTTGCGGCAGCGCGGGTGGACCTAGTCAGGTCGACTCGGGCTCTTTCCTGGTCTCCGCAAGAGCGACCGGTCTGGCAAGTTCCGTCGATTCGATTCTGTCCAGTCGACGAGACGATCTAACGCAGTGATTCTGACACTAAACCTCCATTCGTAGCGACAGTCGGAACGACCGCAATCGTATCAGTACGTAACTGTGCGCCAACGCGGAAGGCCCCGCCTGCACACTTCGCAGCATTCAGCCTTTGCCCGGTAGCTTTGTCCGTCGGGGATGTCGAAGCGCCAAACCGCTTCAAGAAAGTCTGGCGACACGTGGTCGGCGTCAAAGGTGATTTAGCCGCGGATCAAGATAGCGAATCTTGCGGGTACCAGGGACTAGCGTGTACAGGAAACTGCAAAACTGGCTGCAAAGGGCACCAAAGCTGTGCATCTGGTTAATCGAACGAGACATCATCGTTCACGATCTTTGGAATTAATGTACAGGAACCAAAGTGCGGATAAGGTGCCAGCCGCAAAGACGAGAACACGCAAGTAGGTGACGATCGTCGAATCGACAAACGGTTCGGCGCCCTGTTCGATGGCCAATGCCAGATATCTGTCTGCAGAAATGCCGCTGACTACATATCTGGCGATAAGCAGGGTGACAGTCAGTACGTAAAGGGCGCCGAACGCCACGGAAACACCGGGCTTGAGCAGTCTTCTGCCCAAAAACGTCGCGGCGATAAACGCGAAAGAGATAGTCAGCCAATATTCAAACGACCTCTGAGCTTCCTCTCTCAGAAGCAACGCGATCTCCAATGTCTCAGCTGCTGTCATGGATTTCCAGAGGGGGCAGGGCCCGAATTAGCGGTCGGCTTCTTGCGGCCTGATTTCTACGTCTTCCTGCGGCACGAGTCTATAGTGCATCCGCAGATTGTAGAAGCACTCAACGTGGAAGCGGCGTCATAGCCATCGATCCGGAAGCGACGGAGCGGAAGCCAGCAATCCTCACGGTCGGCGCTGACACAGTCCAAAGCCGCGTCGGCGTTTACGAAACAGCCGTAGACGGTGGCAAAGCCGCCAATGGCGACGAAGGGCTCATTGAGACGGAATCATGAGGCCTCAGTCAGAGCCCGCGGTCACCTCCATGATCCAGTCGCGCAAGACATCGACACGGCTGTAGTACTCGATCACGCCATACCGGCCTTCGAGGCCGCCCGTCGGCTCCGTGTCCTGGCCTGAACTGACGGCAAGGACGCAGAACCCTGTCTTGGTTTGCAGGTAAGCCGGACCGCCGCTATCTCCCGGGCCGCTGATCCCTTCCAGTTCCACTGCGTCTTCCGAATCGGGCGAATCGAAAATGAACGCTACAAATTTCTCGCCCACCGAACTGATGACGTTGCGTGCCGCCCGCATCTTGCCGTCTGCGCTAACCGGCCCCGTCTTGCCGTCGCCAAAATCGCCGGCGCCAACGAAGACTACCGTTTCGCCTTCAAGAGCCGTCACCGGGCAGACGTCGACCGGCTTGGCGTCCCCGGTCGCTCGCGAGACCTTGATGAGCGCGACGTCTACCGGCATGTCCGGCCAATCGGCATGCACGGTTACTGCTTCGACCTTGAGTTCTCGTTCGATGCCAATGCTGTCGCCGACCTTTATCATTTCGCCCACATGAGCCGCCGTCAGTATCCAGTCGGGCGTGATCCAGGTGCCCATGCCATCGGCCGATCCCAGTCTATTGGTGAACAGGATGACAGGGGAGGGGACGCTCGTGGCGAATTCGAGGTATTTCGAGTCCGGCACGTCGTGACGAATCACGATCGCAAAGGCCGGAGTCAGAGTCAGAGACAAAGCGAAGAGCGCGAAAGACAGCCCAGCGACTCGTTTCATGTGTGATCCCCCCAATTGATGTACAGCAGCCTTCAGAGGCCGCACAGAGTCTCCGTTTGCAGTTAGATGCAGCGATGGAGGAAAGAGTCGCACCTGGCACGATATTGTCGAGACGTTAGAACACTCGGGTTCTTCAGGGGATGGCACGTCCTGGCTATGGCAATTCTCCTGCCGAGGCTTCACCGCAACGCGCGCCTGCTGACAGACTCAACTACGTGTCTATGGTCGGGATTGCCTTGTACATGTTACCGCCGCGTTGCGAATCAGGCGTAGCGGGACTCGAGCCGACGTTGCACCAGCGACGCATTAACGCCCGATACGTCGTCCGGTCTGGGCGAACTGCCAGTGCCGGCCTTCGCAATCCTGAGCGGTGTAGGCGCGGTAGCCGTGCTCGGCAATCGGCGTGACGATCGTTGCGCCATGGGCGCGAGCGTGTTCCAGGTGTGCGTCGAGATCGTCGACGTAGACGATCGGTGTGTCCGCACCCACTTCGCCGTTGCCGCCCCAGAGCACAAGCATGCCGTTGCCGATTCGAAACTCGATCCACGTGTGCTCGGGGTCGCTCTCGGTCTCCGGGATGTCGGCGGTGCATTCGAGTTGAAAGGTATCGGCGAGCCACCGGGCGGTCGCTGCCGGGGTGGCAGAGCACAGGGCGAGACCAAACCGCCCGAGGTTCTGACGGACTCGTCCTTCCTTGCGGCGATCGAGATAGCGAGGGAACCACTGAGGCGCCATACGCAGCATTGACGTATCGGCCGTGCCATCCACGCCCTCCGGCACGCGGGCAGTGACGATGACGCGCGTGCCATGTCCCTGCTTTTCGAAAGTGACCTCTGCCTCGATCGCATTGCGGCTCGTCCACGCGACGCGTCTGCCAGGCTCCCAGATCGTGATCGTGCCCAGGACACGTTCCTCGTCGCCATAGTCCTCGACGAGTCGTCCGCCGACACCGGGCTCGATCCTATTTTCGACAACCCGCCACGATGCGTAGGCGTCTATCGGTCCGTTGCCCCACCACTGGTCGTATTCTTCGGTGAACGCCTTGAAGGCCGTTGCCGGATCGACTTCGACGTAGATCTCCGTGCTCATCGTGCTCATGATTGTTGCGCCTCTACATGTCGCTTAAATGCCTGGAGTTGGTCACGCCACTCGGCCTGCAGCTGGTCAAGGTACGCCTGAACGTCCTCGAGCGAATCGGGACGAAGCCTGAACATTCGTACTCGTGCGTCATCGGGAATCCGCTCGTCCTCGATGATCGACGCGTCGAGCAGCAGTTTGAGATGGCGGCTCAACGCGGATGCGGACGTGCCGAGCTCGCCGGCCAGCTCACCGGCGCGCCGTGGCCGACGCCCAAGAAGTTGGACAACCTGTCTTCGCGTCGGGTCTGCCAGTGCCTGAAATACATCCATAGTCTGTAAATATTTCACAAGAACGTGAACTATGTCAATTGTCGCTCGAGACTTGGACGCCGGCAGCTGGGTAAGACCGGATACCAAGTAGGGGAAGCAGAGTTACTGCGGGCAGGCAAAGCAGGTCCGTTCTTGTCCTCGGGGTGATGAGGGTTCTTGGTCGGGATCAGAAACGGAAGAGGTTCGATAAAAAACAGTAAGTTGAAGAGGTTTCCTCGACCACTTTGTAACAAATGAGATCGCTAAGGAGAACCGGCGCTACAAGGGTCATTCAGGTAGGGTTGCCGCCTTCGGAGCCAACCGGGGCTTTGGGTCGATCGTTAACCCTGGTCCGCTGCCTCGACGAGCTCCTGCAGCGCCTCCACATGACGCAAAATGGCGCTTCGCCCGTCTTTGGTGATCCGGTATCGGCTTTGCGGCCGTCGGCCGACGAAGCGCTTCTCTTCCTCGATGTAGCCGCTGCTCAGCAGTTTGGCGAGATGGCTGCCGAGGTTTCCGTTGGTGGTGCCCGCCGCCTCGCACAGTTCCTTGAAAGGTACCCATTCCGCCGACAGCAGCTCAGCCACGACCGAAAGACGAACCTTCGAGAGGAGCATCTCATCCATCAACCCGTTTCCAGGCCAGAATCACTCCAGGCAGGACCATGCCGGCAAACCATCCGAGGGCCAGGAGACCGTTGAAGAACCCGGGGAACCACGCCGTTGAAAGACAGGCGACAAGCAGCAGGAACCCGCCGATCAATAGCGGGCGACTGGCCTCGATGCCGACGACGATCAGCGCGATCGCAAAGCCGAGACCCCAGAAGATACCAATGGCCTGATAAGGCACTACCTTGTGCTGCAAAATTACGCTGGCAAGCAGCAGCACCCCAAAGACCACGGCAAACAGGATGCCGGTGTGCCGGTCAACGAGGGTCTCACGCTGACTGTCTCCCCGAAGGCTCATCACCACCGTAGCGCCGATGGCGACCAAGAGGAGCGGGAGTTGAATCGTGGAATCGCTTGGCAGCTGAAAACCGGCAACACGCATTTGCGCCAACGTGTTCACTGTGGTGCCGAAGAGCCCCCAGATGATGAAGACCCACGCCGGAAAGCGCAGTCGTCGATCTGCGTGCCGAAGAATGGTTGCTGCCGAATCCAGGTGGTCCCGAGCTTGACTGGTATCCATGTCGATATGCTCCTGAAAGGTGACTAAAGACAGAGTACTCTGTTAAACAGACTAAAACAAGCCGAATGACCTGTTTATTGCCGAAGAGGGGACACCAGGCTTACTGACAAAATGCCTGCAAAGCCAGGAACGGTCAGGACGAGTTTTTGCGGTTGCGAATGGCGATATCCGCTGCTAGACAGTACGTTGGAACGCTGCAGAAAAGCTCAGCGCAAGCCTTCAGATGACTACACGGGGCGAAATGGATGAACAACGCCTTAATGACTGTCGCGAGACAACTCCTTGCAATAACGGTCGTGGGTTTCTGCCTCTTGAATCTGTCCGCAGCGGAGGAAGGTCAGACTGAACAGCCACAAGAATCGTCCGCCGAGAAACTGGCCGCTTCCTTCTCCGGAGAGGAAGCACCGGACGGTTTGGTATTTCAACACCTGGCACGCCTAATTCCACATGGTTTTGACTCCGATCCAGAACGAACCATCAGGAATGTCAGGCGTCACATGTTCCCGAATGACGAGCAGAAGGTTCGACTGTTCGTCGATGCGTTGTCCAACGCAGTTGAGCAGCTCGATAGAGTGAAGCTCGAGGCAAAGGTCCAATACCTGTGTAGGGCAGATCCGTCGCGAACTGAAGCAGAGCTCTATGATGACCTGAACGAACTCACGGACGTGGAGATCGCGTTAGCCGAGATTGCGTACGAAGAATTTCTAGCCGAGCTTGAGGAGCATGAGGCGGAACGATTCAAGAATTGGATTCAGGATGCCAAGCAGGGATTTGCTTACTTTGTACCGTCGGCTGAATACCATCTTAGCCGATCGGGCAAAGACGCCATCCAGCTTTACAAGGAAAAGTGTATCGGCCTGGAGCAATCATTGGCTACGCAATAGATGCGTACGATGTATACGAGGGCGAGACTACTGTTTCGCCTTCGACTAATTTACGTCATTGAGATCGGATTGGGCGCTGCGCTGCTGATCAACTCAATTGAGTACTTCGCCGTCTATGCATGTTTCGGTTGCTTTCTGAGCTTGCTGTTTGGCCACTACCTATTGCAGGGGTGGTCAAGCGTCAATCAGATCCTGGAATACCTGTTTTTCGGCATTTGCTGCCTATTGTCGCCGATGCATAGACCCGGGCTACGGCGAGACAGCGACAGCTTTGTCGTTTAGATCGTCCGTGATGTCACAAAACCGTTGTCTCAATCGACATACCTGTACCAATCATTGAACTGACAACGAGGAATGAGATGAGTGCAACAGGTACGATCAGCTACGAGCAGGTAGCCCCTGAGATTCTGCAAGCAATGGCAAACGTTCACCCAGCGATCGATGCGCAAGGGCTTGAGCGGACCATTCACCATCTGGTCCAGCTGAGAGCATCGCAGATCAACCGCTGCGGCTTCTGCGCCAAGATGCACACCAAAGAATCTCGTCAGGACGGTGAATCCAGCGACCGGCTGGATCGGCTGGTCGTCTGGGACCAGGTCAAAGACTTCAGCGAGAAGGAGCGCGCTGCTCTCGCATGGACCGAGGCGCTGACGGTGCTTGACTCGGATGCCGATCTTGGAGAGCTACGCGCACGGCTGCGGAAACACTTCGCGGAGAAGGAGATCGCGGCCCTGACGGCTACTGTCGCGATGATCAACCTGTGGAACCGCATCAACATTTCGAGGCATTGACATGCACAAGTCAGTTAACGCCACCATCTTCGAGAGCGTCCGTCCGACACTGCTCGGGTTGGCCTATCGGATACTGGGCTCTTTTGCCGACGCGGAAGACGCTGTCCAGGACACGTTCGTCGATTGGACCAACGCCAAACACGAATCCATCGACAACCCCCAGGGATGGCTGACGACCACCTGCACTCGACGCTGCCTCGATCTGCTTCGCGCTGCACATCGCACCCGAGTGAACTACGTGGGAGCGTGGCTGCCGGAGCCGGTGCAGGTGCCCGTCGAACGCAACTCCGAGGCCGATATGGAACTCGCCGCGTCGCTCAAGACCGCCTTCCTGCTAGTGCTGGAGAGATTGACGCCCAGGGAGAGAGCCGCCTACCTGCTCCACGAGGTTTTCGAGATGCCGTATCCGGAAGTCGCCGAGACGCTGGACACCACTGAGAGTGCGTGCCGTCAACTCGTGTCTCGCGCGAAATCACACCTGGACCAATCGCAGACTCGGTTTACGACGCCGGTCGAACGCCAGGACGAGTTGCTCACGGCCTTTCAAGCAGCGATTACGGAGGGTTCCATCGGTCGCCTGGCGTCGCTTCTCGCAGTCGACGTCCAGTTGACAGCGGATGGCGGCGGCAAGGTTCCGACCATTCGAAAGGTACTTCGCGGCATGGAGGCAGTCACCACGTTTCTCACGCGCAGCCTCCACGAGTATTGGTCCGGATTGCAGTGGAACGTGGTCGACGTGAATGGCGAGCGTGGCGTCGTCCTCACTGATCAAGGTCGAGTCGACGCCGTAGTCTCCTTCGCTTACGACCAAACCGGGAAGGCCACAGACGTTTTCATCGTGCGGAATCCCGACAAGCTCGGGAACCTGCGCGAGATCTCCCTTCACTAGGGACAGATCAAGCGCAGAAATTCAGCCTTCAGTCTTATCCTGCTTTCAGGAGTATTGTTCACAATGAGCAGCACAGCTATCTCTAGCGACGCCACGGCGTCGACCGTCCACCTCACATACGTAAACCCATCCGAGCTGTACGACCCGACCCCGAACGGGTACAGCCACGCAGTAGTCGCCTCGAGCGGGACGAGAGTCGCGTACATTGCGGGGCAGGGCGGTGAGGATCGTAGTGGAGCACTGTCTCCGACGTTCGAAGACCAGGTGCGCCAGGCTTGTTCCAACCTTGAGGCTGTCCTGCTCAGTGTCGGCGCGACGCCTGGCAAGGTCGCCCGAATTACCACCTATGTCGTGGACTATGACGAATCAAAACTGAAGGTGATGACGAATCACATTCAAGCGCTCTTTGGTGACAAGCTACCCGCGCAGACGCTGGTGCCCGTCCCGCGGCTCGCGCTGGACGGCATGCTCTTCGAAGTCGATGCAACCGCAATCCTCGATAGCGAAGCCGTGAGCACCGGGCGCCAGGTCGTTCGACGCGCCGGTGAGCAGTCGAACAGCGGAGCCAACGCGTGAATCGCAGTCAGGCAGTGCAGGTGGCAGTGCCGGGATCGGTTCTCAGGCGATAAGGACGATATCAATGACTAACCTTGTCGAAAAAGACAGAACCTGTGTAGACCTCAGCACTTCCGGTGTCGCTGCGAAAGTGACACCGTCGTTGAATGAGCTGCTGCAGATCTTTGCAGGCGCGTGGCGAGCGGGCGACTGCGAGGCGATAATTCAACTGATGGCTCCGGACGTGATCTGGGTGAACTCGTACGGCGAATTCCTGCACGGGTCAGAGCAGGCTGCTGAGCATCTTCGAAGTACGCTGTGCTTGCCGTTTGATCCAGATATCACACCGAGCGAGGCAGAACACTTGCACGCCGTCGCAAACACTCACATGGGCGACAATGTAGTTTCAGTCCAGCTGTTTGCGGTTGGCCCGGTTCGTCAACGGACTGTGTCGATGGTTTGCGAGAAAGCGTCAGATCGCTGGCTCATTCGCCACTGTATGATTGGCAGCTGTCTTTGATCCGACAGAGAGCAGACCGGTATCCTCGAGGCGCCGATAAAGTGGATCGTATCGAGGAAGCCCGATGCCAACGATAGAAAGCGCAAGTATTCGAATTCTGGGAACCGCAGTCGCGGTGATACTTGCCGGACTCTCAAGCGCATCGGACGCCTCGGTCGAGGTGACGACACTCGCCGCGGAAGACCCCGGACCCGATCAGTACTTCGGATTCAGTGTGGCGATTTCCGGGTCAACCGTGGCTGTTGGCGCGCAAGGAGATGATGACAATGGCGAGGAGTCGGGAGCCGCGTACGTGTTCGTGTCCTCGGAGCGCTGTTGGTCTCAGCAAGCCAAGATTGCCGCCTCGGATGCCGCGGCCGGCGACCAGTTCGGCGGCAGCATTGCGCTCGACGGTGACACGCTCCTGGCAGGGGCTCGACGAAATGACGATAGCGGCAATGACTCGGGCGCAGCGTATCTATTTGAGCGATCCGGATCCGAATGGATACAAACGGCCAAGTTGGAAGCTTGGGACGGTGATGAGGGTGATGAGTTTGGCCGCAGCGTCGCGCTGTCTGGAGATACGGCGATCCTCGCAGCCCCAATGGACGACGATAACGGTGAGGACTCGGGTTCAGTCTACGTTTTTACCCGGTCCGGACACGTGTGGACCCAACAGGCGAAACTGACTGCCCCCGACGGTGCCAAGGGTGATCTATTCGGAATCAGCGTTGCCTTTGACGGTGACACGCTGCTGATCGGGGCCGACCTCGACGATGACAATGGCGAAAACACGGGATCCGTGTACGTCTTCGTTCGCTCGAATGACTCGTGGAGCCACGAAGCGAAGCTCACGGCTGCCGATGCTGGTGACGTCGACATTTTTGGCGTCAGGGTCGCACTGTATGGCGACACCGCGCTGATTGCAGCTCGCAGAGATGACGACGAAACGAGCGGCGCCGATTCCGGTTCGGCGTATGTGTTCGTCCGCTCCGGCTCGAGCTGGACCCAGCAAGCGAAGCTAACGGCCGGGGATGCCGAGACCGGCGACCTGTTCGGTTACAACGTCGGTCTCTATGCAGACACGGCTATCGTCACCGCTGCCATGGACGATGACAAGGCCGAGAATTCTGGCGCGGCGTACCTGTTTTTTCGCTCCGGATCCAAGTGGACTCAGCAGGCAAAGTTCACGGCACCGAACGGCGCTAAGAACGACGTTCTTGGTTGGAGCGTGGCGCTCTCAGCAGACACTGCGGTGGTTGGCGCCCCGACGTCGATACACGATCCATCTGGACGGTCAGGGCTAGTTCACCTGCTGCGCCGGTCCGGGGAGAGCTGGAGCCAGATCACAGACAAACCGGCAGATTGCAAACCGTAGACCGTATCCCCGCGGTCGCAGCCACCCGTGCTGTGGGATTTCCCGATTCCCGTCCCAAGGCTCAGTGAGCAAGCGCGACTAGACACGGAGTATTGATAAGCGGCGTTGTCGATCCCGTTCAACTATGGCGAGAAACGAGGCACGGCATCCAAGTCCGAGTCGGAATCTAGTGTGACGTGGAGTGTGCCGCACCAGGGAACCGAATCTCGGTGACTTCAGCCTTGAAGAATGGGAAATACTCGGGTGTGCCGAAATGGTTGCCGCCCGCAACGCGCGTGGGCAGGCGATACCCGCCAAATCGTCGAAATTCCGAGAGCTCCCCGCCGAATGGCTGCTCACGGTACTCTTCGTCGGCGTTGGCATTGCTCCAACGCGGGATTAGTACGTGAGTCGGCGTGCCAGTCTCGTCGATCGTGATCTCCACCGCCTGCTCGAAGAGTTCGAATCGCACGATGGCACGTGCGCTGTCGTTATCGATCGCTTCCCAGCGCACGAACTCGCCAGGCAGAAGGCTCGAAGGGACCCAGAATGCGGCTTCGGCAACAACTCGCCCGAACGCAGAGCGGCGATGATCATGGCCGCTGACTCGCACGACCGGCAGCAGGTCAAACAGCCAGAATCGCGTCCACGACGTGCCGGGCAATGCGGCATCCGAACCACTGAATGATCCGGCCTCGAGTTGCCACACCAGACCACGGGGCGGAGCGAGGATCTGGCGTGCGCTCATTTCGCGGTAATTGGGCGCCGCTTGTGTGCCAAGCCCGATCTGGCCCGTCATCTCGATCTCGACGACCGAGTGCAACGGCGCACCTGGCTCAATCATGTAGTTGAAATAGCGCTGCGCTGGATCCGGCAGCTCGGCGACCATCGCGGGGTCGTACGTGCCAACCCCGGTTTCGATTGTTACTGCGAGTTCGTCCCACGCCCGCGTGTCGGCCTGCCGGTCGAGGTGACGCCACGAACTGAGCGCCGCGATGCCGGCCAACACCAGGCCTATTAAGACGACAATCCACACGTTCATGGGCCGATCCGATTCGTTGTTTCGATCAGTATCCCGGGTCGGCACGAAAAGCGTGTATACGGACATGCCGAAAGCTGTTGACGCTCACATAGCTGCTACGATGATTCTCGATCGACGTCTCATTGCATTGTTGCCGAATGACAGAACCATGACGCTAGCTCGCGCACTATTGGGCGTAGTGGCCCTTGCGATTGCACCAGCGGTGATTGTTTCGTTCATGGCCATCAACGAGGTGGGAAAACGGCAGGCCCAATTGGATGCCGAACGATCACTTGCTGTAACTGACCACGGCATCGTCGAATACGTGACGTGGGGATCGGGCCCCGTCGTCCTAGTCATCCATGGCGCAGGGGGCGGTTTCGACCAGGGGCGACTGCTCGCTGAAGCGCTGGGCGGGGCAGGGTTTCAGTGGATTGCCGTGTCTCGATTCGGCTACCTGGGCAGCGACCTGCCAGAGGACCCCTCGATTCCCGCGCAGGCGCGCGCGTTCGAAGCGCTACTCGATCAGCTACAGATCGAGACGGCGCACATCCTCGCCATGTCGGGCGGTGTTCCACCGGCGTTGAAGTTCGCCGAGCTTCTCCCGGGCCGCACCGGGCGGATGGTGTTGTTGTCGTCCGCGCCCTTCACCCCGTTCGGCCCGGACGTTGACGAAAGGCCCATACCGACCTGGATGTATAGCGCATTGCTCGGCAACGATGTTGTCTATTGGGTACTCACAAGAGTCTCAAGGGGCATGATCGAAGAGGCCTTCGACGCCCGTGCTGACCTGCGAAGCGGCAAAATCCCGGAGGAAGAAGCATTTGTCAGAGAACTGGTCGACACCTTTCTACCAGCATCAAAGCGCGTCCAGGGCGTCATAAACGAGGCCGCCGCCGTCGATCCTTCGCTGACGTATCGTCTTGACCGGATCGAATCCCAGGTACTGATCGTGCACGCAGTCGATGGCCGACTTAACCCCTTCGATATCGGCCAGACCCTGGCTGTAGACATCAGCGGCTCGGAGTTCCTGAGTATGGAGACGGGAGGGCACCTGCTCCTCGGCCATCATGCGGAGCTGCGCAAAAAGATTTCCGAGCATCTGGCTGCCCCCCGGGACTGACGTGCCGAAGCTCGAGCAGGCGTCGCAAATCGAGAGGCTAAGCCTGCCGGCAGTCTATCCGACCTCGTATCAAGGGTAGTGGCCAGAAGCTGTGCATTATTTTGGTGAGCATCTAAACAAAGTCGGCTTACCCGCTCACGAGGCATCTACGTAAACTAAATGATAGGCAAACTAGATATGGAGACCAGACTCAATGATCCGATCCTTCCTCAAAGTGGCTTATACGGTGCTAAGACGCGTTAGTGATGCAATGTGGCTTCCGTCCCGCGCCCTGGTGTCAGCTCTTTCAACTATACCCGGAACTGCCGTGTTCCAGGACTACGACGGAGACATTGCGAAGTTCACTCGATTCGTCTTCTACCTGTGTACAGGCGGCGTCATCTCGGGACTCGTTCAGATGAGATTCTGTACCGGGTTCTTCGTCCGTGTATGCGAAAGAGAATCGTTGTTCAGTGCATACCAGGAATTTCATTTTGACGCAGCGGTGTCCGTTACGCTCGTCGTTGGACTACTGATCTGGTGCGAGAAGCTCCGACAGCAGAGAAGCTCTTGAAAAGCAGTCTCTACTAGGTGACAGAATTTGGGTGCGTGACCCTGAGGCGAAAGGGCGCTGATGCGGCCAACTGGGTCACCACACACCGGGCAACAGTCGATAGCGGACGCGCTTCGCATACGCTTCATATCCGTCGAGCTCCTGGCGCAACGTGCGATCTTCCAGTGCAGTCCGGACAACAAGCCCGATAACCGAGAGTATCGCCGGTGCGAAGGCCCACCAGGAAGCCAGGAGGAGGGGGGCGGACAGGCACCATCCGGAAAACCCAAGGTAACCCGGATGCCGAACAAATGCGTATGGCCCGGTGTCGATGACTCTGTGTCCACGGTCCGTCTGGATGCGAACTGTCTTCTCGAAGAAGGGATTGACGCCCATCGACCACGAGAAAAGCATCGTGCCCGGCAGGAAAATAATCAGGCCGAGAGGCCAGTACAGCGCAGACATTGTCGACCACTCAAATCTGACGGCGTCGAACCCTGCGACGATGTACATCGAAATGAGTACCGGGCCGAAGAACAGCCCCCAGACGATGTCCCAACGCTTGGTGCCTTTGCTCATCCGCAACCGGGCCTCGATCAGCTCGGGGTTGACTCGTTTCAGGTAGATAGCGTTGGCCAGGTGGTTCAGTGCAATGATGCCGACGTACAGCCAGCCCGCCACCCAGTCCAAACGGCCGGCCGGCCAAAATATGACGACGGCGTAGACAACGACAGCCGCGAGCAAGTAAATGGCCAGTCGGATGGTCTCCATTTATAGGTCACCGTGCCCTTGTGACTCCAGAACAATTCCTTTCTGTGCAAACTAGTGAGGCAACTCCTTGCGGCAATTCGTACTTGCCGTAGCGCTTCATAGCAAGGGAGCAGGCATTGCACACTTTCTTGTTCTCTTTTGATTCCAGGCAGCCTGTACACACCTGACAACTGGCAATACGCGCTTCCCAGAATTGACGCAAACGAGCACCCGTCGCACATTGGATTGAGTTGTTTGAGTGGATGAGATTCGGCGTGGCCTGTCTGAACTCGACGTCACCATGCCGAGGAGGGTGCAGAAGTGGATTTCAACGCAAGAGATATTCAGAACGCAGCGAAAATTGGCTCGAACCTTGGAGCAAGGGAGCGGCGGGCGATGATGAACGAAATCGGCGAGCGATATGGAATTCCTCCCGGCGGATTTCCCAGAGGCCCACGCTTGACCAGGACCAATGACATTGTTTTTGCCGACTGGCTCCGAAAGCTGAAACACCGGCGTGCCAGCGCCTCAACTTTTGCCAACCTCGAGCGTGGTTTCAAGTACGTACCCGAAATGTCGCCGATGTTGGTGTTGACGACGGCAGCGCGCGAATACTACGGCGCTCCTACAGCGCGTGGCCAGCAACTGATTGAGACGTTCGACAAGGGTGGGCTCGATTTTCTCGGGAAGAACAAGAATCATCTGGGTCTGCCGAAAGGAATCACAAAGCGCTGGATTCCCGTACCACCATACAAGAGCCCCGAATCGCACAAGTTGACGAACATTCCCAAGGTCTACCCGGCGAAAATCCCGGCGCGAGATCAAGTGCTTGCCTATGCCGCGCAAATGCGCTCGAGCTATGCCAATTGGGAGAAACACGTCAAGAAAGTTCTGGGCAACGAAGCTGGAACGGCTGCGTTGAACGCACTTACCGACGAATCACGGGCGGTATGGCAAGCTTATGCGTTCCTGGCACCGGGCGGAAACAAATTCAATACTACGAAGCCGATAAGTTCTCAGCATGGCGGGAATTTTGGCGTTAAGTCGGCGCTTGGCTATCTCAAACACAAGGCCGCTCAAGAAGGACGTCCGCTCAACCTCAACGATATTACTACCGATAAAGCCATCAACGGGACTCACTATGTGAAGACGGCGAAATACCGGGCGGCGGAAGCGGACTTCTTTAGCGATCTCATTATGTCTTCGCAACAAAGAGACATCGAGGGACCAAAATGGCTGAATCCATTCTGGCACTTCCTGGATCGTTCGTTGGACTTCCCACTGTCACGCTACAAGAGAGTCGGGTTAAACCTCAACAGGGACGGTAATCCCGACAGACTGGAATTCAGAATTAACGGAGACCCAGTTTTTCGATCCTCACTTCAGCTGGGAGACGCTAACGAAAACGGAATACCGGATCATCTGGAACTTCGGACGTATGGCAAGCCGTCTCTCAGAACCACAACGTCTTTAGGAGACTCCGACAATAACGGAATTCCAGATCACCTTGAGTTGCGTTTACATGGAAAACCGCTCTTCACGCAGAAGTTTCGTCTGGGCAGTACCCAGAACAAGCTTGGTCTCGACAGAATCGAGCTGAAGGTGCAAGACAAACAGCGCTTCAGGAAGAGTCTCTTTCTGGGTGACGCCAACAAGAACGGTATCCCTGATCATCTGGAACTAAGACTCAACGGTAAGACCTTTGCAGAGACCAAGCTACAGCTTGGTGACGCGAACAAGAACGGTATCCCGGACCATCTCGAGCTTCAGGCGCACGGTAAGCTGCTACCCAACACGATGTTGGATTTTAAGCCTGCTCCGTACGGCGGAATGGATGGCAATCCGTTTACCAGCATCTGAAATCGGAAACGCCAGGTCGTAGTACGGCTTGAACCACGCGTCGTCCGGTCGCTCGAGTTGTAACGAAGTCCGCGGTTCGCTTATGTGATTGCAGTGCCGTTAAACGGGAGTTCGACACGCGACCAGGCGCGAAGCTGACCGAGGCCTTCCAGGACTTCGGGGAAGGAAACAGGGACAGGTCGGCCAGTCAGGAGGCTAAACACATGGTGGAATTTGTGACTCGATACAAGCGCTATGCACAGATCACGGCGGCGTTTGCTCGACATGACTTTGGCTATCTCTCCGACAAGATGGGTTTCAGCAAGCTCTATGCAGGGGAGGAAGCTCTGCCTCCTCATGAGGACAGCAAGGAAAGAGAGGCATCTTCTCAACCGACTGGACACTTGAGCGCGCCGGAGCGTCTGCGCATGGTCTGCGAAGAACTGGGACCCACTTTCGTCAAGATGGGGCAGATCCTGAGTACTCGCCCGGATCTGTTGCCGAAGCCCTACATCACAGAGTTACGGAAGCTCCAGGACCACGCCTCCAAGATCCCCTTTGAAGAGGTGAGGAAAGTGGTCGAGACGGAGATGGGGAAAGAACTCAATGAGATCTTCCCCGCCTTTGAGGAGAAGCCGCTTGCGGCGGCCTCGATTGCCCAGGTGCATCGCTGCACTCTGCCCGATGGAACGCAGGCCGTCGCCAAGGTTCTGCGCCCCGGGATTGAAGAGCAGATCCGCATGGATCTCTCGATCCTCTACGGAATGGCTCGCCTTGCCAACCGCAGCAGATTTGCCGAAACCATCGATAAGGTGAAGGTGATCCAGGAGTTTGAACGGGTCATCCTGCGCGAGCTGGACTTCGTCGCAGAGGGCCACCTCACAGAGGAGTTTGCGCGCAATTTCCAGGACGACCCGAAGGTGCACATAGCTCGCATTTTCTGGGATTACTCCGGTCAACGCGTGCTCACCATGGAATTCCTCGATGGCGTCAACATCAGCCAACTCGACGAGCATCTCAAGCAAGAAGTCGATACCCGCGAGCTGGCAAAGACGGTGGTGATGGTCACATTGAAACAGATTTTCCGCGACGGGCTCTTTCACGCCGACCCTCACCCGGGCAACTTGATGCTCCTGCCGAACGGCGTACTCGGAATTCTCGACTTCGGTATGATCGGGCGCTTCGATCGCCACACCCTGGCCATGCTCCGCGCCATCATGTTTGACGCCATCCAGCGAGACCACGTCAGCATGTCCGCACACCTCCTCGACTATGACATCGATGGACATGATGTCGAT
>JAAUYD010119678.1_pt1 | contig 16642 bp, 14 predicted proteins | sample 7278101 | NCBI WGS metagenome assembly JAAUYD01 (sample SAMN14350128, study PRJNA611818) | marine sediment metagenome | isolation source: surface marine sediment (0.6m) | place: French Polynesia: Moorea | collected 2018-08 | reverse complement strand
CCTGGATTGCAAGGAGAGCGACTGTGAGATCGATCGATAGCTTTCCCGATGCGGTAAAAAATAAGCTTCGTTATCTGCTCACAGACATCGATGACACGCTGACCATAAACGGAAGACTGCCGGCAGCAGTATTTGTCGCCATGGAGAATCTGCAACAAGCCGGCCTTCGCGTGATAGCAATCACCGGCCGGCCGGCCGGCTGGTGCGACCATATCGCCAGAATGTGGCCGGTGGACGGATTGGTGGGCGAAAACGGCGCCTTTTATTTTTGCTACAATCACCAAGACCGAAGGATGACCAGGCGCTACTGGAAGTCGGCGGAAGAGCGACGCACGGATCGCGTCAGGCTGGATGCGATTCGGGACAAAGTGCTGGCTGAGGTTTCCGGCAGCGCCGTGGCCGCCGATCAGGCCTATCGCGAGGCTGATCTTGCCATCGATTGCTGCGAAGACATTCCGGCTTTGCCCTCAACGGCAATTAAAGCCATCAAGGCAATTTTCGAAAAGTCCGGCGCTACCGCCAAAATCAGTTCCATCCATGTCAATGGGTGGTTCGGCGACTATGACAAGTTGTCCATGTCCCGTTTGATGTTTGCGGAAATCTTCGAAAAGGACCTGGATGCGATCCGCGATGAGGTGATCTTTTGCGGTGATTCGCCCAACGATGCCCCCATGTTCGGCTTTTTTCCGCATTCGGTCGGTGTCGCCAACGTGCTTGACTTCAAGGCCGATCTGGAAGTCCTGCCGGCCTGGGTGACCAAGTCGCCCGGCGGGTATGGTTTTGCCGAAATGGTCGCGGTACTTCTGAATCGATAATCACTGGTCTAACCGGGACGAACATCACTTCTCCCGCTCCACCAATCCCTTGACAAACCAGCGCTGCATGAACAGCACCACCAAAATAGGTGGCAGCATGACCAGCAGGGACCCGGCCATGGCGACGTTCCAGTAGGGCACGTCATCCACCTGGGGAATGAGGTGCTGCAGGCCGATGACCGCCGTGGTCATGTCCGGATCGGTGGTGATCAACAGCGGCCACAGGTATTGGTTCCAACCGTAGACGAACTCAATCACGACCAGCGCGGCGATATTGGTTACCGACAGCGGCAGCAGAATTTTACGAAAAAACATCATCGCCGAGGCGCCGTCCAGTTTGGCCGCCTCGCACAACTCTTCAGGGACAGTCAGAAAGAACTGGCGAAAGAGAAATGTGCAGGTGGCCGAGGCCACCAGCGGCAAAATAAGTCCTGTGTAGCTATCCAGCAGGCTCCATTCCAGCGCAATTTCAAAATCATTGCCGACCCACCACTGGATCAGGCTGTTGAGGTGCAGGGTATCGATCAGCCATTGTAACGGCCCGAATAGGTTGGCCGCGATCTCGTAGGTGGGCAGGATGCGCACTTCCACGGGCAGCATCAGGGTGCAGAAGACCGTGGCAAAGGCCACCTTGCGAAAGCGGTAGTCAAAATAGACGATGGAAAAGGCGCCCAGCATCGAGACGCAAATCTTGCCGATGGTGATACCCGAGGCCATAATGAACGAATTCATCAGCTGTTGCCCCAGGTTGCCTTGTTGCCAGGCGGTGTTGACGTTTATCCAGAACTGGTCCCCCGGCGCCAGGGGCATGGGGACCTTGGAAACCTCCTCGATGGGCAGCGTCGCCGCCACAAAGGTATAGAAAATAGGAAACCCAACGATGCAGATGCCCAGCATCAGAAAGCCGTAAGTCAGTGTGTCGAGAATGGGAGTGCGTTCGACCATATGTGGCTCACAGGGAATACTGGACTTTGCGCTCCACGAAACGGAACTGGAGCACGGTGATGGAGATGATCAGGATCATGAGTACCACGGACTGGGCTGCCGATGACCCCAGGTTCAAGCCGATAAAACCATCCTGGTAAACTTTGTATACCAGGGTGTTGGTGGCGCCTCCGGGCCCTCCCTGGGTTACCGTGTGGATGACACCGAAGGTTTCGAAAAAGGCGTAGATGACGTTCATGACCATCAGGAAAAAGAGCGTGGGTGATAGCAGCGGGAAGGTGATGGTCCAGAATCGACGGAAGGGGCCGGCGCCGTCCATGGCGGCCGCCTCGATCAGCGAATGAGGCACCGCCTGGAGGCCGGCCATGAAGAAAACGAAATTGTAGCTGACCTCCTTCCAGGCGCTGGCCAGCACGACCATGATGAATGCGTCGGTTCCGGAGAGCACCGGATTCCAGTTGATTCCAATCCGGTGTTTCAGAAAATAGGCCACCACACCGAAGGAGGGGTGCAGCAAAAACAGCCACAAGATACCCGAAATTGCCGGTGCCACAGCGTATGGCCAGATCAGCATGGTGCGGATGAGCGCTTTGGCCCTTAGCGCCCGGTTGGCCAGCGAAGCGATGAACAGCCCGAAAACGATGCTGGTAACGGCGGTGGCCAGGCTGAAGCCGAGCGTGATGCCGATGGATTTGAGGTAGAGCGGATCGGTAAAGATGGTGATGAAATTGTCGAACCAGACGAAGCGGCTGCGACGGCCGAAGGGATCGCTGAGCATGACCGACTGGAGCAGGCCCTGGGCCGCCGGCCAGTAAAAAAAGGTCAGGGTGACCAGAATTTGCGGCGTGATCAGCAGGTAGGCCAGGGTTTTCGATGTAAAATGGGAGCGCTTGATCATGGGGTTCCGGTGCTACCGTTCGAATTCGGCTACCGCCTCCTCGGCTGTCACGCGGGGAAAAATCGCCGGCGGTGCACCGGCACGGTTATCACGATGGGCCGATGCACCGCAAGCGGGATATCGTCATTGATCACCCACTATTTGTAGGTTTTTTCAAATTCGCGCAACTTCTCGTTGCTGCGGGCCACCGCATCGTCCATGGCCTTCTGGGGGATTTTAGAGCCGTTCCAGAGCAGTTCCATCTCTTCGTTGATGATGTTGCGGATCTGGACGAAGTAACCCAGCCGAAGCCCTCGGGAATTCTTGGTCGGTTTGCGGCGGGTCATCTGCTTGATACCCACTTCCTGGTAGGGGTTTTGTTCGAAGTAGCCCTTCTGCTTCAGTGACTCGTAGGCCGTCACCGTAATCGGGAAGTATCCGGTCTCCATATGCCAGAGTTCCTGCATGTCATTCTGGGCTAAAAAGTTGAGGAAGGCGGCCACGCCCTTGTACTCTTTCTTGGGATGCCCTTTCATTACCCACAGGGACGCTCCGCCGATGATGCTGTTCTGGGGCGCCTTCATGCCAGGCTCCACGGGCAGGGGGGCCAGGTCCCAGGCAAATTTGGCGTTCTTCTTCACGTTGCCGATGCCGCTGATGGATTCCATCAGAATGGCCGCATCTCCGCCGACAAAAGCGGCTTGAGGCCCCTGGTATTTCTGGCCTTCATAGGAAAAACGGTTGTCCCCCATCCATGATTTGAGGCGGGTCAGATGTTTGACCACCTGGGGGTTGTTGATCTGCAGTTCGCAGTCCAGCCCTTCGTAGCCGTTGGCTTTCGAGGCGAAGGCCAGGTCATGAACAGCGCTGTAGTTTTCCACCTGCGTCCAGGACTGCCAGGAGGTGACCATGCCCTTTTTCACACCGGAAGCGACCAGTTTGGCCGTGACGTCACCAACCTGATCCCAGGTCAGCGGTTCGGTCTTGGACGGCAGGTCGATGCCGGCCTTTTTGAACAGGTCGACGTTGTAATACATCACCGGCGTGGATGAATTGAAGGGCATGGAGAGCAGGTTGTTGTTTTCATCCACGTAGTAGGAGAGCACCGGTTGCAGGTAACTGTCCCAGTCGATCTTATAGCCCTGGTCGGCCATCAGCTCGTAGACCGGGTAAATGGCCCCGGAAAGCATCATGGTCAGCGTACCCACCTCGAAGGACTGCAGAATGTGGGGATGTTTTTTGGCGCGGTAGGCAGCCACGCCCGCGTTGACGGTTTCATCATAGTTGCCCTTGTTGGCCTCTACCACCACATAATCCTTTTGCGACGCGTTGAAGGCATCGACGATCTTTTTCAGGGTCTCCCCACGGGCACCGCGCATGGCATGCCACCAATGGATTTCAATGGGTTTGGCAAACACTTGGTCCGCAGCGAACATCGCCAGAACCAGCACGACCACCAACATCATGAGTTTTTTCATCATGGCTGCACGCTCCTCCTGATTAAAATGTAAGCGATTGAAAATAGGTGAGAAAAGACCCGAATCCTCCCGAGATGATTTTTAGCCTAATGGGTTCCTTCTCGCTAGTCAAGCATTTATTGGCCTGTCGAAGCAACTGACCGTCCTGCGCCCAGCGATGAGAAAAAGGGCCGCGGCCGCAAAATGAGGGCTTGACTTGAGATGGAAAAGCGTGGTCATTTTCAGCTACACGTCACCGTCAAACAGGAACGCCATGGCACAGGTCATCCTAAACGATATCGTCAAAACATTCGGCAAGACCGAAGTCGTCCACGGCATCAGCCTGGATATTGCAGACAAGGAGTTCGTGGTCCTGGTGGGGCCGTCCGGCTGTGGCAAATCCACGATCCTGCGGATGGTGGCCGGACTGGAAAAGATCACCGCGGGTACGGTCAGCATCGGTGATCGTGTGGTCAACGACGTGGCCCCCAAAGACCGTGATGTGGCCATGGTCTTTCAGAACTACGCGCTCTATCCGCACATGAACGTCTTCAACAACATGAGCTTCGGGCTGCGGTTGAGCAAAACCCCCAAATCCGAGATTTTGGAGCGTGTCAACGAGGCCGCCGCCATTTTGGGCCTGGAGGAGTTGCTGCTTCGCAAGCCGCATCAGCTTTCCGGCGGCCAGCGCCAACGGGTGGCCATGGGGCGTGCCATCGTGCGCAAACCGGCGGTCTTTCTTTTCGACGAACCACTCTCCAATCTGGATGCCAAATTGAGAACTCAGATGCGCACCGAAATCAAGCGCCTGCACCAGAAGGTCCAGTCTACGGCCATTTACGTTACCCACGACCAAGTGGAGGCCATGACCCTGGCTGACCGCATCGTGGTGATGCGCAACGGCAATATCGAACAGGTCGGCCAGCCCATGCAGATCTTCCAGAATCCGGCCAACACCTTCGTGGCCGGATTCATCGGCAGTCCGCCCATGAATCTGGTACCCGCCCGAGTTGTCGCCATAGACGGCGCCCTGAGAATTCGCTTCAATGACCAGCTTAACATACCCATCCCCGAAAAAAAGGGCGTTACCATTGAGGCGGACACGGATGTGATCATGGGGCTGCGCACCGAGGATTTCACCGTGGACAACGGCAACGGCCAATTCCCCGAGGCGTGGAAATTAGACGGCACCGTAGAGGTTGTTGAACCGTTGGGCGGAGAAACCCATATGCACATGAACTTCCTGGGCGTCTCTTTTATTGCCAAAAGCGAAGGTCGCAGAGTCTTCCAGGCCGGCCAGCAGCTACGCATGGCCATGAACCTGAATCACCTGCATCTATTCGATGCCGCCACCACGCTCTCCCTGTATTGATTAACCCGGAGTTCATTCATCGCTGCCAGCAGAGGCTTTCGGGCGACGCAAAGCGAGTTCGTCACCCTGCAACACAGCGGCGGAAGGTGAGAATGGTCATCGGCAAGCGCCGGTTATCATTTCAGGATGGCGCGGCCTGGTGTTGAAAACGCCCCACGGCATCCTTGCCGGCTTCCTTAATGGCGAACAGGGCGTGGTCGGCCGCGGCAATTAAATCGTTCAAATTGTCGGCGTCTTGCGGGAAGGTTGCCACCCCGAAGCTGGCCTGCAGTTGGATGTCGATGCCCCGATCCAGCCGGTAGCGCGTGCGCTTGATCCGGGAGCGGATGTCGGCCGCTTTTTCCAGCGCCCGGGACTGATCCCATCCCGGCAGGACCACCACGAATTCATCGCCGGCATAGGCCACGGCGAAGGCCGGCGGCTCCAGGCAGGCGTCGATGGTGCGCGCCACGTCACGGATGGCGCGGCTGCCGTTGAGGTGACCATAAGTATCGACCACCTGTTTGAATCGGTCCAGATCCATAAAGATAAGTGCGACCGGAGTGTCGGTGCGCCTGGCCCGTTCGATCCAGTCGGCCAGGGACTGGTAGAGATAACGTTGGTTGTAGAGGCCGGTCAGCCCGTCCCTGAAGGCCTGCTCGCGAAATCGGCGTTCGCTGTCGCGCAGCGCCGCCTCTGCCTGTTTGCGCTGAGAGATGTCTACCATGGCAATCGCTACCCGCGCCAGGGTATCCTCGTGGCCCGGGACCACCAGCGATTTGCCCAATACAATTTTGCGATCGCCGGTCGTGGTGATCAAGGTCTCCTCGCGTTCGTCCGTAATGCTGCCGTCGGCGGCTGCCAGGATGGTTTCACGGGCCATGTTCAGAAAGAATTCGGAATCTGTGGGAATGAAAGGACCATCCATGCCGCCGTCGGTGACACCCATCAGGTTCAAAAAGGCCTGGTTATAGTCCACGGTCCTGATCAGCGACCAGCAGTGATGCACCTGCCGGGGGTGCGCTTCCAAATAGGCCGGCAGATCGGAAACACCGGATCCACGCAACTCCTCGAGATAGGCTTTCAGCACTGACACGTCCCATTCGATCAGGGCAATGGGGGCCGACTGAAACAGTTGGCGATAGCGCTTCTCGCTCTCCCGCAAGGCCACTTCCGCTTGTTTCAGTTCGGTACAGTCTTCGACAACGACCATCACGCCGCTGACGCTGCCATCGGCGCCGGGGATTGGACTGAAATAGTGGCGCCAGTGGCTGCAGGTGTCGCCCGAGTTTGCATAGGGGTGTTCGGCGATGATCGCTTGCCGCTGGGCCATGCAGCGATGGATATCGGCCACCATCCCGGAATCGGCTAAAGCCGGAAGGGTGAACAGGTTGATCGCTTGGGGGTCGTTGATGGAAAGCCGGGCGAACATCTCTACCATCTTGCGGTTGATGCCGGTGATGGCTCCCTGACGATCGATGGTGAACATGCCCAGCGGGGTGCTGTCGCCCACCAGCCGATTGCGCTCCTCGAGGGCCTTGAGCGCTGCCTCGGCCTGTTGGCAGCGCGCTTCGACGCCTTCCAGTTCAGTGAGCTTTCGGCGCAACCGGCTGATTTCGGTCTTGAGTTGATCGACATCGCTGGATCGATTCGACATGGCGGGTCCTCATGCGACTTGGCTGAATGGCGCGGTTAATGGCTGCCCCTATTATAGGACAAGGTTGCCCGCCAGGCGATAGAAAATGTGATACCATCGATTGAAAGGGACCATCCTACATCGTCAGTAGATGGCTGCATCGCGCACCAGGCGCACATAGTTGGCGATGCGAATGGCATCCCCCTGGGGACCATGGCCGGTTGGATAGTCGGCAGGGTCACCGGATTTAGGGTCGCTGCGCTGGGCTCCGGCGCCGTGGACGTCGACCCACGCATCTCCCACGTACCCCATGGCCCGGCCGAAGGCCACGTAGACACCAAAGGTGGCGGGGCTGGCGGTCCGGTTAGCGTGGGTGGTGCCGCTCCAGTAGCAGGGGAAATCGTCGGCCCCTGCTTCGTTGGTAATGGCGGTGGCGTGAAACAGCGGGTCGATGGCTGCAGTGCCGCTGGTCTCCGGGGAACGTTCATAATCCACAATACTTTGCAGCTCCTTGACGTTGGGCAGGCGCCAATCGCTATGGCCCAGATATGTGTCGGCGTTTTTCTGTGCCACCCAGGCCAGGGCCGCTTCCCAGTCGAGTCCCTCGCCGCTGTCATCTTGCATCCACATCAATCCGGTGGCATCATCGGTAATCGTGCCGTCGCCGTTGTCCTCGAAATCGTTGATTCCATAGCTGCTGTTGCCGCGCACATATATAACGTAGAAGGTTTTAGCGCTGCCGAAGTGACTCAGTCCATAGCCCTTGATGCGTCCATCGGCGAAGTTCACACCGAAGAGCGTGCGGCCGCCGTCGCCGGCGGTGTTGGCCACATACAGGCTGCTGGAGGCGTATTGGGCGTCGATGATGCGCTCGCCGGCGTCGGTATCGCCATAGGCAAAGTCAAAGTAAGCCGTATCGATGAAGGGGACTAGATCAGATGTGTCGCTGCCCTCGTAACCGCTGGGGTCGATCCCGCCGAAGTCGATCAACGCGTAGAGTTCCTTGATGGTTGGCAGGCGCCAGTCGCTGTAGCCGCCCTGCGTGCAGCTGCTGGCACCGGCCACAGCTTCATCGTACGTGCATTTATCGGCGGCATCGATGTCGCCGTCGCCGTCGGTGTCCGGGCTCTGCTGCCACATCAACCCGGTGATGTTGTCGGTCACGGTGCCGTCGCCATTGTCCGTGTAGCTGGATTGGTAGCCGTCGAACTGGCTGTCCTGCCCGAAGAATGCTTCACCTTCATCAGGGCAGGCAGCCAACTCGTCACGGTCGTCGTAACAGCCGGTCTGGCCGGTGTCGACAATGGCGTAGTCGGCGGCAGCGGTGGTGCTGGCTGAGTTGTCGATCGATGCACTGCGGTCGACGGATTCGTCAATACAGCCGACCACGGTCAACATCAGCAGGGTTACCAACAGTAAACTGGTCTCTATCGATAGCGTTGTTTTCATGGTCACCTTTCGAATGAACCGTCCTAATGTGTTTCTCCAGCGATGTATGTGGCGTGGAGGTGACCGTCCAGAAGCGAGATGGGGTGATCGCTGTCCACGCCTGTGAGACAATTTTTGCTCAACAGTTCGCAATATCGCCGGTTCGACATGCAGAACTCAGATCGGCGTGCCGGTATAAAAGCCGTTTCTGGACGGTGCTCGTTTATTCGTCGGTGGTTCGCCTGCCCTGGCGTCCCGGGGGCGGGTTGTCTGGGCGCAGCACCAGCCGGTCGCCATTCGCTTCACAGGTGCCGGTCACGGTATCTCCACGCGGACTGGTGAATTCTGCCCTATCGCCGGCAGCCTTGCCTTCGCAGGCGGTATAGGCTTCCGGAGGCGGCCCATGGTGCCGTCGACCGCGTTCCTGCGCGACGCCTTCATTTCCCAATCCACTGCAAGCGACAACGATCCCCAAAAAAGCGATAGCCGTGGCGGTTTTGCGAATAATGGTCATGGTTGCATCTCCTTAAATCCGGTTGTGGATGAATGGTGTTGCGGAATTCAACGGCTTGACAGATGGCGTCTGCTACCGCACTTGTTACCCCCCTTGGGGCCTTGATCTCCCTGTTGCATCGCATGCTGCCGGAGCATGCTGAGCTGGTCTGTATTCAGAATCCGGCTGACGGCCAGGCGCGATTCGACACCCTGCACCAACAGACGCCCCTTGACGTCAGCCATCTGTCGGGCCAATTGCCGCACGGCCGCCTGATCGATGCTGTTTTGGCTGAAGGCCTTGTCCATCTGCAGCCGCAAACGGTTGAACGCTGCTCGGGCTTCCAAGTGCTCCTCACGGGCGCTGAAGTCGGCCTCCCGGAGTTGACCGACCTGCTCATCGGTGAGCGCCAGTTTTTCGACCAGTTGCGGGTTTCGCCAGATCCCCAGGGTCTGCGCCGACTGGCGAGGCCTGTCAATTCTTTTTTCCTGCCAGGCATCCTGCGGCACCGGGATTTCTTTGGCCAGCGCCATTACCGCTGTTACCGTAATGACGACGACCACGATCAGGGGGGCCATGACACCGGTGGCTGTTCCTGCTCTCAGCTTCGCGTTCATCTATACTTCTCCTTTGTTTGGGTTGTTGCGAGGACACTTCCCCGCTGGTATGGCGCCGATGATAGCCGTCGGATGTAAAGCTTTTTTGTTGGTGGGGGGCTAAATTGTAAAGATATGGTAAAGAGGATTGCCCTTGGCGTCCATGGCAGGGTAAAACACGACCAATGCTGCTTGCTCTACAAAATAGGTGTGCCGTGACACGTCAAGAAACAGCGTCGCCAAAAACGAAAATCCTGATCGTGGATGATGACCAAAAGCTGTGTCGTCTGGTAGCAGACTACCTCGAGCCGATGGGCTACGATGTCGATTCGGCCCATGACGGCGAACAAGGATTGGCAATGGCCCTGCAGGGCGCCTACCGGGCGGTCATCCTCGATGTCATGATGCCCGAGATGGACGGATTCGAGGTGTTGAAACGGCTGCGCCGGGAGTCCGATGTGCCGGTATTGATGCTCACCGCCAGAGGAGAAGAGACCGACCGCATCGTGGGCCTGGAGATGGGCGCCGACGACTATCTGCCCAAAACCTTCTCATCGCGGGAACTGCTGGCGCGCCTGCGGGCCGTAACCCGCCGGTATGAGCGCACCGAAACCCAGTCCGTATCCCCGGAAGCGAAGAGGCGGTTGGCCTTCGGCGACCTGAAGATCGATCAGGATTCGAGAACTGTCCGTTTGGGGGGCGCCAAACTTGAACTGACACCGATCGAATACGATCTGCTCGTCTGCCTGGCCCAATCTGCCGGCCGGGTGCGCTCCCGCGATCAACTTCTGGATGCCGTTGCCGGAAGGCATTACGAGGTGTTCGACCGCAGCGTGGATGTCCATATCTCCTCGCTGCGCCGCAAACTCGGCGAAGGGCCCCGCAACCCCCGGTTCATTCAAACGGTGCGAACGGTCGGTTACATGTTCTCGGATAAGAAGGATCAGTCGTCATGACACCGGCGTTGCCGCTATTTGCCAGGATCTTGTCCTGGTTCTTCCTGAATATGATCCTGGTGGCCGCTGCCCTGGCGGCTTTTTTTGCATTTCAGCCGCACGTCAACCTGCATGCGCTTTTTGGCCGGGAGGGTACCAATCGCCTGCGGACTGCGGGGCTGCTGATCGTCCATGATTTGGGCCAGACCTCCCGGGACCAATGGTCCGCTGTGCTGGCCAGGCATGCCCGGATCCACGATGTGGATTTCGTGATGGTTCTCGCCGACGGATCCCGCTTTGCGTCAATATCAGGCGATCTCCCCGCGCCGGTTCTGCGGCGGGTCAGGCAGGTGTTGCCGCCTGCACCGCCACGTCACCGGCTACCGCCCGCCTCCCACCACGGTGATGGTGGTCGGCGGCCCCCCAAACATGCTGCGCCGGATTTCTTGCCCAAGCATGCTCTGGACGGCCAGCCGCCCAGGCCCCCTTTCGGCAATGGTGCCCGGTCCCATTTTATGCTGCGGACGCGGGGACCGGTGCGCTATTGGTCAGGGATTCGCATGTCGCTGCCCGCCGGACGTTCTCAGCCACCGCACCGCGGTGTGCTAATGGCGGTCTCGGATTCTGTGACGGGCAGGGGATTTTATTTCGATCCGCTGCCCTGGATAATTGTGGCTGCAGCAGTGATGCTGATTTCGACGCTCTTCTGGATCCCCATGGTGCGGAACATTACCCGGCCCCTGGCCCGCATGACCCGTGCCACCGAAGCCATCGCCAGGGGACGCTTCGATGTGGCCATCCATGAACCGCGCAGCGATGAGATCGGACGCCTGGCCCGGGCGATCAACCATATGACGTCGCGATTGTCCGCTTTGGTGAAGGGGCAAAAACGCTTTCTGGGCGATGTGGCCCACGAATTGGGGTCACCCATCGCCCGCATCCAGTTTGGACTGGGCGCCCTGGAGCAGCGCATCGGGGGGCAGCACCGGCAGCGGGTCGCTGAGGTCATGGACGATGTCGCCCGCATGTCCGGGCTGGTGAACGAACTGCTGGCATTCTCACGGGCCGAGATGACGTCGGAAGCGGTAAACCTGGCGCCTATCGATCTGCTGCCTGTGGTTGAAGCAGCGATCAGAAGGGAGAGGTCGCCATCAGCGACGATCAGTGTGGAAATCGATCCGGCCATCCGGGTTGTCGCATCCGCTGAACTGCTGACGCGAGCCCTGGCAAACCTGCTGAGAAATGCCGTTAAATACGCCGGAGATGCCGGGCCGATCGTGGTGTCCACCGAAGTCAAAAGCGGTGCGGTACTCATCGAAGTCCGGGACCAGGGACCCGGGGTCCCCGACCATCTGCTGGATCAGCTTTTCGAGCCGTTCTTTCGCCCCGAGGCCTCCCGCGGCCGAGACTCCGGGGGGGTGGGCCTCGGACTGGCCATTGTGAAGACCTGCGTGGAGACCTGCCGGGGATCGGTGTCCGCGGTCAACCTTGCGCCCACTGGGTTTGCCGTCAGGATCACCCTAAAGTCCTGAGTGTCAATCGATTGGTCGGTTGACCCAAGCCAGCGTGGAAATTCCTTGCTGTCCTGTTCATGGATTCAGTGCTTCAAGCGCATCACGCCGGGAAGGATGGAAAAGGCGAAGCGGTCGCTGGTCCAGCCCACCTCTCCGTCGATCTGCAGCGTCAACGGGCTGTTCAGCCACACGGTCAGATCCCTCCCGCAGCGGTAGTCGCCCACCCGGTTGCCGATGGTAAATCCCGTTACCAGCCCGGTGATTATTCCCGCCAGACCCGAGGTGATGGTCATCGTGTGCAGTTTAGCATCATCCCAGCGGGCCCGCGGTACCGCCTTCAAACCCATGCCGAAATAGGGCTGCTTGACCACCATGAGGCTGGTCAATTGTCGGAAGCGCCGGACCCGGCCATCGATGGTCATCCGGCCGCCGGTGGGGTGAAAGTCCCTGAAGACGGCGGTCAGTCCGGCCCTCAGGTGGGCGTTCAATCCCCGATACCCCATGGACCGGTAGCGTTCATAGTGCCGAATGGCAGTGCCATCGATGCCGATGGACGCCATGAACGTCTTTCGCCTGCCGCCGCAATCGATGAGATCGTAATGGTGGATGGCGCCCCGGTGTATCCTGGCGGCGATCTTCGCCACGCTTCCCCGGTAGTTGAGACAGTGGGTGAGGGCGTTGCCGGTACCAAAAGGCAAAAAAGCCAATGCCGCGGCGGACAGGTCAATGGCGTTGATGACCAAAGACATCGTGCCGTCGCCACCGGCCACGACGACGACATCGCAGCGCTCGGCGGCTTCCCGGGCACACTGGGCCAGCTCCTCGGCAGACGTGGTATCCAGCCCGCAAACCGTCGCCGACAAAATGGATGCGGCCGCGTCCAGCAGGGCGTGGCGTCTGTTCCCGGGCAGGCTTCCGGACATGGGGTTGGCCACGATGCCGTAGCGCAGGGCGGTCCTCATGCGTGTCGTCTCACTTTCTCCATCATGAATGCATATCGGTCACTGTTCAAACGACACCGTATTATGTCTCTGATCATCGCCGGGCTCGCGGTGGTGTGGCTGCCGCAGTCTTTTCAGGCGACGCTCTCGCTACCGCGTTTCCGATCAACGAGAACCTCACTTTGGGCTTTCATGTCAAGCCTTATCACTCCTTCAAGGGTGATACCAACGACGAAAACGGTTTTGGTCGGGATATTCAGGTGATCCGACACACCATATACCAACGGATCAATTCAATCGCGAGGGTATGCCGGTGATTGCTGTGTGGGATGTTTTGCATGAAGTGGCCCCGGTGGTCTTTTCCCGAAAGATGATGACTACCAACGGAAATTTCGAACGCTACAAAATTATGATCCTCTATCACTTGTCACAATTCCGAGAGCGATAAGGCGATCATCATCATCCCCGCCTACCATATCGGAGATCTGATTGAGCACGTCGGATGGTGCCATTTGGCTACGAAGCGCCGCTGGCTGCAGTCGGAAGGCAAGATCGAGCGTGATGTTCTCATAATCGCGACCGTTGACGCTGAATTCTTACCGGCAAGGCGTTATCCAGGTCTTGAGTCGGTTAACCAACATCGGGGCATCGGTACGTGGGGAGGCTGGCAGTTGCATCTCCCTGATCAACTAACTGCCTGGCCTATTTCGCCGCTTTTCTCCGATTGCGCTCCTGAATGATGATCTCCAGCTCCTTACTCATCTGGCCGGCGATGGCGGTGTTCTCTTCTGCACGCCTGGCCAGATAGGGCAGGGTTGACTCGACAGGTCCGTAAGGCAGGTATTTGCTGACATTGTATCCGGCCTTGGCCAGGTTGAAGCTGATATTGTCGCTCATTCCGTACAGCTGGGAGAAGTAGATGTGCGGGTGGTCGTTGGGCAGATCTTTTTCGGCCATGAGCTGCAGTAGCAGTCTACAGCTGGCTTCATTGTGGGTGCCCACGCAAATTTCCACAATGTCAATATTGTCGATGAAGATCTGTACGGATTTGTCGTACTCTCTGTCCGTGGCCTCCTTGGTCGCGTTGATGGGGGATGGGTATCCATGACGCCTAGCGCGTTCGCGCTCTTTTTCGATATAGGCACCGCGCACAATCTTGATGCCCAGCTTGTACCCGCCGGCACGGGCGCGCCGGATCAGTTCCTTGAAATAGTCGTTGCGGTCCCACCGGTAGAGCTGCAGAGTGGTAAATACGATGGCCCTGTCCCGGTTGTAGCGGGACATCATCTCCTCGGTCAGATCGTCGATAGACTGCTGGATCCAGGTCTCTTCCGCGTCGATGTAGATCGGTTTGTCTGCCTTGAAAGAGGCCTCACATATCGCCTCCAGCCTGCTTTTTACATGATCCCACTCCTGTTGCGCTTCAGCGGTCAATGTCTCGTTGGCAGTGACTTTTTTGTATAAGTCGAATGGACCGATGCCGGTCATTTTCATGCAGGTACAGGGAATGTCGGGATTGGTTTTCGATTTTTGGATAATGTTGAGCAGTTCTCTCTTGGTGCTTTCGAACCCGGATTCGTCCTCGGTGCCTTCCACCGAATAGTCGAGAATGGCGCCAATTCCGGACTGGCCCAATTTCCCGACGACGGATGCGTATTCGCTTTCGCGCTCACCGCCGCAGAACTGCTTGAATACGGTCGACTTGATGATCGGTTTGACCGGCAGCCCCATGGCCAGAGTAATCTTGGCCGCCTGGGAAAGGAACTTCACCAGAAAGGGGCTTTTGGTGAGCCCAAAGATAAAAAAGGATAAAAACAGCTCCCTGTCCGTTTTGTTCTTAAATGCAACGGCGGTATCTTTAAAAGAGACCGATTCGGCTGTTGACTGGTGTTTATGCGTAGGTGTCATGATTGGCTCCTGGTGCTGCCCGACCTGGACGTTGTCTGCAATCCGCGCGTACTTCTTTCGTGGTTGGGGACCCGACAACCACCGGCAGCGTCCAACCCTCCCGAATGCCGACGGGCCCAACCGATACCGGATCGCCTATTCGGCCTGCATGAAGGGATAATCGAACTGGTCGTCCGCATCAAAAGACTCTTTTACGGTGCGCGGCGACACCCAGCGCATCAGGTTGCTGGCGGCCCCGGCTTTGTCGTTGGTCCCCGATGCCCGGGCCCCGCCGAAAGGCTGCTGTCCGACCACGGCCCCGGTGGGTTTGTCGTTGATATAGAAGTTGCCGGCGGCCTGCTCGAGAGCTTCCGTGGCCTGACTGATGGCCAGGCGATCGGTGGCAAAGACGGCCCCGGTGAGCGCGTAGATCGAGGTCTGGTCGCAAAGGGCCAAGGTCTCCTGGTAGGCCTCGTCCGCATAGACGTAAATGGTGAGCACCGGGCCGAAGATCTCCTCCTGCATGGTCTTGAACTGCGGGTCGGTGGTCAAAACGATGGTGGGTTCGATGAAGTAACCGCGGCTGTCATCGCAACCGCCGCCACAGACGATCTCGGCGTTGTCGGCGGCTTTGGCGTAGTCGATGTAGCTGCGAATGGTATCGAAGGCGCCGCGATCGATAACGGCGTTGACCAGATTCCTGAAGTCGGTGACCGGGCCCATGCGAATGGTATTCATGTGGGCTTCGAGGACGGTTCGCAGTTCGGGCCACAGGGACCGGGGGATGTAGGCCCGTGAGGCTGCCGAACACTTCTGGCCCTGAAACTCGAATGCCCCGCGAATGCAGGCAGTGGCCAGCTTGTTCACGTCGGCGGAGCCATGGGCGAAAATAAAATCTTTGCCGCCGGTCTCCCCGACGATGCGTGGATAGGACCGGTAGGTCTCGATGTTGTTGCCGATGGTTTTCCAGATATGTTGAAACACCGCCGTCGACCCGGTGAAATGGACGCCCCCCAGATGCGGCGACGCCAGGCAGATGTCGCCCACCAACGATCCGGGACCGGGAACAAAATTGATGACGCCGTCGGGCAAGCCGGCCTCCTTGAAGATTTTCATCAGCAGCCAGGGGGTATACACGCAGCTGGATGCCGGCTTGAGAATCACGGTGTTGCCCATAATGGCCGGCGAAGCGGCCAGGTTGCCGGCAATGGCGGTGAAGTTGAATGGGGTTACCGCCAGAACGAAGCCTTCCAGCGGACGGTACTGGGTGAAATTCCAGGTCCCTTTGGAAGAGTAAAGCGGCTGCTCGGCATAGATCGTCTGTGCAAAATAGACATTGAAGCGCAGAAAATCGATCATTTCGCAGGCGGCGTCGATTTCGGCCTGATAGGCATTCTTGCTGGTGGAGAGCATGGAGGCCGCATTGATCAGGAACCGATATTTGCCCGAAATCAGTTCGGCGGCCTTCAAAAAGATGGCTGCCCGCTCTTCCCAGCGCAGGGCCTGCCATTCGGTTTTGGCCTCCATGGCCGCCGCGATGGCCATTTGGACCTCCTTCTCACCGGCCTGGTGGTAATCGGCCAGCGGGTGCCCATGATCGTGGGGCATAACGACCGGTTTCAGCTTGCCGGTGGTTACTGCCCGACCGCCGATGACCAGAGGAATTTCCGGTCGTTCGCCGGCCAGTTGGGACAGGGCCTGCTTGAGCCGTTCGCGGGCTTCGGTGCCGATGGCATAGTCGAATTGGGGTTCATTGACCGGTTGGGG
>JAAUYD010027675.1_pt1 | contig 16649 bp, 10 predicted proteins | sample 7278101 | NCBI WGS metagenome assembly JAAUYD01 (sample SAMN14350128, study PRJNA611818) | marine sediment metagenome | isolation source: surface marine sediment (0.6m) | place: French Polynesia: Moorea | collected 2018-08 | reverse complement strand
GTTGCACCAGTAAGGGTTGAAGTAATTGGTAGGTAAAATTACTTATAGTAATTAGCTATTTTTTAACTGCATCTATATATTTCTTAAACAGAGGTTTCTTAATTATAAGACCTCTGTTTTTACTATTTTTATTGTTATTTTATTTTTATCTCTATAGCTTAAACTCCAGACCAAACAAGGATTCCAGGGAGTATCTTTTTGTAAAGATACTTGAAATAATGTTCTTCGTGATCGTTTCTTTGGCATTCAGTAAGTAAGAGTCACGCAAAAAAAAATTCATTAATCCTTAAAATTATATAAAATTAGCAATAAATCTTAGTTCTTTGAAATTTCTTGGTATGAAGTAAAGCTTATTTGGCTAAGTATCCAGATCTAGTTCAAAGACCTAAGAACAAATCTATAAAGTGAGTGGATCTAGCCTAAAATGAGCACCCCCAGGCAAAATCAACCAATACCAGTGACGACTTATGGAGCAACTCATAAATAAATCTATATCTAATTTTAAGGTGACTAATTAGCCAGTGAACCACCTACAAAACACATAAAATTGTAGCTGTTCGTAAATTTTATATCGATGGCATTCTCGCTCAAATTTTATAAACTAACGGGGAATAGATAGATTAGAACTAGGGGTTATTTGTGCGCTTGCTGACGAGTGTTACAGCTTTACGCTGTTATGTAGCTCAACAAAAACGTTTGGCAACAAACTTTTTGCATTCGGAGGAAGGACAACTTGCAGAAGTTAGTACCTGGTTCCAAACTGCGATTGGTTTAGTCCCAACCATGGGAGCATTACATGAGGGTCATCTGAGTTTGATTAGAAAGGCACGACAAGAAAACAGGACTGTAATTGTCAGTATTTTTGTCAATCCTCTGCAATTCGGCCCAAATGAGGATTATCAACGTTATCCTCGTACATTAGAGCAGGATGCACAAATTTGCGAAAAACTTGGAGTCGATGCCATTTTTGCACCAACTCCGGAAGAAATGGGAGTACCTTTGAAGAATATAGAAGGGTCTAAAGTTACACAAGTTACTCCACCATCTGCTATGATATCTGGCTTGTGTGGTCGTTCTCGGCTAGGACATTTTCACGGCGTAGCAACGATCGTGACCAAGCTTTTTAACTTGGTTTTGCCTGACCGTGCTTACTTCGGTGAAAAAGACTTTCAGCAACTGGCTACAATCCAAAAAATAGTGGCTGATTTAAATTTGCCTGTGGAAATTGTTCCCTGTCCCACAGTACGCTTAGCTAATGGTCTGGCTTTAAGTTCCCGTAATCAATATTTGAATGCGTCCGAGAAAGAGCAAGCGACGGTTATATATCGCAGTTTGCAAAAAGCTAAGAATGCATTTTGTGCCGGGGAAAAAAATAGTAGCAGACTTATCGCTTTAGTGCAACAAGAGTTGGCAAAGGTCAGCATTTTATCTGTTGAATATATCGAATTGGTTGAACCGACTACCCTAATGCCAATAGAAAAAGTTAAGGAGAAAGGAATGCTCGCGATCGCAACTAGAATTGGTTCTACTCGTCTAATTGATAATGTTATTTTGCGCGATCGTCAGCCGATAGTCGCCATTGATGGACCTGCTGGAGCTGGTAAATCTACTGTTGCTCGTCAAGTTGCTGCTCAGCTAGAACTAGTGTATTTAGATACGGGCGCAATGTATCGGGCTATTACTTGGTTAGTACTACAAACAGGAATTGCCCTCGATCATGAATGCGCAATTGCTGAATTAGCCGATAAGTACGAGATTGAACTTACTCCGACTTCCAATTTACAATCACCAGTCAAAGTTTGGATTGATGGGAATGATGTAACTCAAGTGATTCGTACTCCTGAAGTCACAGCAAATGTTTCGGCAATTGCAGCTCAAACATCTGTACGAAAATCATTAGTCAGACAACAAAAAAATTGGGGTAAGAAAGGTGGCTTAGTTGCTGAAGGTAGAGATATTGGAACTCATGTTTTTCCAGATGCCGAAATAAAAATATTTCTCACCGCTTCTGTTACGGAGCGTGCTCGTCGTCGTCAACGTGATTATGAAACACAAGGTCTATCTTCAATTAATTTAAAACAATTAGAAAAAGACATTGCAGAACGCGACTGGAAAGACAGTACCCGTACAGTTTCTCCTTTACGTAAAGCAGAAGATGCTGTGGAATTACAAACAGATGGTCTCAGTATTACAGAAGTGACAGGAAAAATTGTGTATCAATATCAAAAACATCTATCTCGTTTGTAGAATAAGAACAATAACGTTCTTCATTGATTCTTGTTGCTTCCTTCATCGTAATACTTTGATTACTTTCACTTGAATGAACTAAAATCAGTCATGATTAGCACGTAGGTGTTTATGTTAAGACTTCATTCCTAGGAGTAAGAGTATAGATGATACATCAACTAACTTAAACTTCAATTACGTATATACTACTGATTTCCTAAAGAAACCTAACTAGAACTTCAGGATTCACTTGATGTCAGTAATATGCATCACCACCATTCTATGTAACATAATCTATGAAAAAATTGGTATTGGAATAGTTTTGCTTTATTTTGTTTTGATTCAATTGTTTTGATTCAACAAGAAATTATCTGCTATCTTATTTCCTGATAGAAGAAATTTATTTTTCTGGTTTGGACTAAATTCTTCAAAAGCAAGATTGTTAACATATTATCCACAGAAGACAGACAAAAAGTAATAGAGCAGCTAGGTTACTGACTATGAAGTGTTTTTGTCAAAGTATTCTGTTCAAGTGCTTTGTTCAGCTATTTGCCTAGCCATTTGGTACAAGGTTAGTCACAATACTTTTTGTCGAACATTGTGTTTTCTAGTGTACTCACTCTGGGTGATTTGAGTGTACTAAGCAGGCATTGACTAATAAAGCGAAAATCTTTGATAGAGATTTAACCGTGCCCCGAAGCCATTGGCGGGGCACTAAATATTTAGAGTTAGAAACCACATAGACGAAAAATTTTCTTCCTCAGGAATATCGGAAGAATTTTACGATTTAGTTGAACTGTTCTTGCAGTTTATGCTTAGTTTGCTACTAGGACAAACTCTCTTTTCTTACAAGGTTAAGGTGTGACGAAACACTTTAAATTGTTGTGAAAAAGAGTCAGCGTTTACTATTTGTATCACTCTTGGCTTGAAAGGGTATCAGTCTTTAGAGAGATGATTGGGGATAAAAAAATATTAAAAAAATATAAATCAAGAATCAAATGTAACATATTAGAATATTAATTTGTATCGCCAGAAGCTTGCCAAGACTGTATTTGGGGTATTTCAAGGCAAAAAATAGTGGGTTTGTAAAAGTCAATGAATCAAGAGTACCAATTAAAAACTATTGCACTATCGATCGCTTCACGGAAGAATAGAGTTTAATTAAAAAGTTATGTGTTCCCCAATCGTGATTACTGAAATATAACTGTTGTCTGGTACGCACAGTTTTTATGAGACTTTTAGTCTTAAAGTCACCTTTGGCAAATATCACTGTAAATGATTTGTAATACTCACCAACAAGAAAAACAAAATTCAATTCTTGTTTGCCAGTTCAATAGCGGCTCCTGTTCCGCAGAAAAAGGTTTAAGCCTTGCTAATTTATTACTGCGCTGGGTACAGGCGTGGTTCCCAAACTACCGGAGGATTTTAGATGAAAGCATCTGCAAAATTCGATTTTGACGACGAGAAATATAATGCACTGCCTTCTCGAGTCATTCCTTGGTGTCAGATGATCAATCCTCGGTACGGCAAAGATGGCATACAACACCATGGTTTAGCAATTAAGCTTGATAATGCCCATTCCGTAGACTTTCAACCAGATGATAACTGGCAAGAAGTGGAGCATGAATTCAGTTCTGGGGTTGAAAATATACTTATTACAGCAACTCCAAAATTAGTATTAGTACGTCGAGGACCATTATCTGTTAAAGATAGGGAAACAGGAGTCAAACTTGGTACCCTCAAAGAAAATTACGATGCTTTTCTGGCAGATAAACTCAGGTTTAAAACTTTCACACGCTATTTAGTCTTCCTAGTGGGAGAAAATAAAAAGTTTCTACATAAAACTCCATTACAACTTACTCTTAGTGGTGCTGCAGGGGCTAGTTTCAGTAAAGCTTACTGTGAATATCAACAAGGTAAACCCAGTACTGGTTTTATTGCCGAATTAGAAAAAGCTTATGCTGGATATCGTCAACAGCCTTGGATACCCAAAGGTCCATTGTTCCATGCCCATGGAATTTTTTCTCCGATTATCGAATGTGAAGAAAGGGGAATCGCCACTAATACAGTCTTAGTTGCTTCAACGGTGGATTACAAACATCCGACAATTGCGACTCTCACCCAATATTTAATTGCTTCTGATTCAGAAGAATCAGCAATGATCTCTCAAGCTTTTGAAGAATACAAAGATTTTGCTAAAACTCCTCCAGTGGCTAAAGCAGAAACCCAAAAAGTAGCAATGGCGAGTGTTTCTAGCTCATATATTTATCCAGATGAAGATGATTTTGGTTATCCGCCGTATTAAATAAAATTTAAATTGTTATCAATTGACGGTTGACGCTTTGGAGTGAAAAAATATCCCATGTGGTTGGTTGTGCGTAAAACATAAATGTGAGGTGTCGTCTTTGTGCTTACGCTCTGCCCACAGTAATACTTTTATTAACAAAAATTAATTTTAATGGGTTGCGCACCCCTTCAGAAGATTTGCTGATTAAGTGCGGGCAAAAATGCTTAGGCTAATAGGGTGCAAAATGGATTATCAGGATGCTGGTGTTGATGTTGAAGCAGGTAGAGAGTTTGTTGGACAAATTAGTAGCTTAGTTCGTAGTACAAATCGTCCTGGGGTTATTGGCGGTTTAGGCGGTTTTAGTGGTTGTTTTCAATTACCGACTGGTTTTCAAGAACCGGTGTTGGTTTCTGGAACTGATGGTGTAGGTACAAAACTTAAAATAGCTCAAGCTATTGATCGACATGACACGGTGGGTATAGATCTGGTAGCAATGTGTGTCAATGATGTATTGACATCTGGTGCTGAACCACTATTCTTCTTAGATTATCTGGCAACAGGAAAATTAGATAAATTACAGTTACAGCAGGTCGTTTCTGGAATTGCTGCAGGTTGCAAACAAGCAAATTGTGCCTTGTTGGGAGGTGAAACGGCAGAAATGCCAGGTTTTTACCCCGGAGGTGAATATGATGTTGCTGGGTTTTGTGTGGGAATTGTTGAAAAGAGTGAGATGCTTGATGGTTCTCAAGTAAAGCTTGGAGATGTTGCTGTTGCTCTTCAAAGTAGTGGTATACACAGCAATGGTTTGAGTTTAGTCAGAAAAATTATTGGCGAACAGGGATTTTCTTGGAGCGATCGTCCGGAATTATTAGGAAACAAAACTTTAGGAGAAGTTTTTTTAACCCCCACTAAGATATATGTTGAAGCTGTTTTGGGAGCACGAAAAGCTGATTTGAAGATTAACGGGATGGCTCATATTACAGGTGGTGGGCTTCCAGAAAATCTACCGCGTTGTTTGAATCGAAACCAAGGAATTAAGATCGATCCCAATAGTTGGTCTGTACCTTCTGTATTTCAATGGCTAGCAGATGTCGGGTCTGTAAGTTCCCAAGCTATGTATAATACTTTCAATATGGGTATTGGTTTCGTGTTAATAGTGCCTGAGGACAGTGTAGAACAAGCAATTAGTTATTTTCAGTCACAAAATATTTCTGCTTCTGCTATAGGGGAAGTAATTTCTGGTTCTGGGGAACTGGTGGGATTAGATTTTTGACACTCCCCAATGATCCGAAAATAGATATTTTAGTAGATATGTATCTGACAGCTTTGTAACTAGCCGTTGACGTTATTAACGTTCTAACCTCTTTGGCGATGAATTTCTTCCCAAATTTCTAAGTCTTCGGGGCGATCGATATCGGCTAAAGTCGGTAAATTATCTACAGCCAAATTGAGTCTTTTTGCAATATTCACAGTTTGTTGCAATACTTTGTCAGTTCCCCAATCGACATCTACAAATAATTCTGGAATCGAGCGACGCAAAGCAATTAAATAATAACCACCGTCGATCGCTCGACCTAAAACCAAATCTTTATCTGTTAGATACTCAAAAGCTAGCTTCAAAATTTCTAGTTCGATACTAGGGCAGTCGGTACCAATAATAATTGATTTTTCTGCTCCATTTTGAAAAGCTTCCGATAGCGATCGCGCCATTCGCATTCCTAGATCGCCTTCTCCTTGTGCTTGGTAAGCAATATCGGAACCCAACCAATCTTTCATTAATTGCGTGTTACCACCTGCAAAACGTATCTCTAGTGATACAGGTATCTGATTTTGTAACTGTTTCGCCTTTGACAAAATATATTCTGTCATTTGACGCTGAAGATTTGCAGCACCTTGAGGACCCAAAGTTGGTATTAATCGAGTTTTGGTTTTCCCTGCTTCTGGGTAGCGACTAAAAATAATCAAGTGCTGTTGCATTATTTTTTGTGGTTTTTGCATGCAATAACCCAATTTGGAGATTTCTGAATTAGAGATGCATTGCGGTACATCCCTAAAAAATAATAACAACATCAGAAATCAAGCAAGCTAAAAATCAACTCTCAAGTTTGAAATATATATTCAAATAGATATTGGGAATAGATATCGGGAAAAGTAAAAATATCCAAACTTTTGTTTTTCCCAGTTCCCTGTTCCCTTCTAATAACAAAAATCACCTTTACGATTGGGTTTATCCCGTTCTTTTGCTCTACGCATTGCGCCTAATATTGTTGAGACGAAGACACAGCGTTTAGTTTTTCCACCATATTTTCCAGATAAAGTAATTCTTCCCAAGGGTGGTTTTCTCACACTACCTCGATAATCAAATTGAATTTGTCTAATACCTTGACTTTTAAGTAGTTGTAGAGTGGTTTCTTTATCTAGACGAATATTAGGATCTAAATTATTCCAATTTATCCCAGACGGGTTCGCAGAAGCGTGATGTACAGCCCATTGAACGATACCATTTTGTTCGCGAAAACTGGCTTGCCAAGTTTCTTTATTCTTTTGGGCTTGACTTTGGGCTTTTCGTAAAGCGAAGTAAACTCGATCTTGAGCAACGTCAAGATGGCGATTATTTAGGAAAGATAACCAACTTGGTCCTGCGATCGCGCTTAAAATTCCAATTATTACAACTACAATTAATACCTCTAGCACTGTAAAACCACTGCTAGAAGAAACTTTGTGTAGACATTTCCCCATTTTAAGATATTCCACCGTGATAAATGCACCAATTTGGTAGATACAGTGCTGGTGAATATCCCTGATAATTTTGTTAACGGTTGATAATTAATGCTTAACTGTAATGATAATCATCTCTGATTTTGAAGACGTTCCAGAGCCTGCGGCGTCGGCGTTAAGCCTCTGGAACATCTCTACAAGATTGATTTAGAATTGCGACTTGAAATAACCGTGTTTCCAAAGGTAAAAAGGACTAAAAAAACTACCAACAAATAATTGCATTTCGCAGGCTGCTACTAATTCTGTTTTGACTTTAAATCTATATTTACATAGATGTAAAAGTATTTTTTTTAAATCATTCAGCATATAAGCAACAAAAGCAAGTGGTTTTACCCAAGGCTGAATGTTAATTGTTCGAGTGACATAACGACTGAGTCCTATACCACGAAAAAATGGTAATAAATATTCTTTTTGCAAACGCCATTGAGGAATTTGATGATAAGTTTCCATTTCTGGGTTGTACCAGATTTCCCAACCTAGTTTTTGAATATAAGAAAATATTTCTAAGTCTTCCCCTGCAAGCATATTACCCGTAATTCTGCCAATCAAAATTGATTTTTTGGGAACACCTTCTAACCAAGCTTGACGACGAACAACGAATCCAGCAGAGGGAGGAAGTAATTTTGTTTGCGGTTTGTAAAGTAAAGGTAAATTACCTCTTTCCGTAATGGCTAAAAATGGAGCTAGTGGCTGAAAATTTTCTGGTGGTTCTATTTCCCATTTGGGATGGATCTGGCTAGTAAATGCTCCTGCTTGAGGGTATTTTATTGCAAATTTATAAGCTTCTTCTACCCAATTCGAAACGGGATAATTATCGTCATCTAAAAAACCAATCAATTCACTTTTTGCTTCATCAATAGCACGTTGACGAGCGTATGCTGCACCTTGTTTAGGTTCCAAAAAATATTTTAAAGGAAAAGTATCTTTCCACTTATTTTGATAATCTTGAATGATTATTGCTGTATTGTCATTACTATTATTATCAATAATTATTATTTCCCATTTAATATCCTCAGTATTAATTTGTTGTTTTAATTTTTCTAAAAGTCCTGGTAAACTAGTTTCTCCATTGTAAGTAGGAATAGCAACAGTAAAATCTATTTTTTTGTTAATATCTTTTGTTAAATGATTTTTATTTTTCATGGCACTGTTAATTAAAAGTACCTGACTATAATCAAGTATTGACTATAAATCTTATTTTTGTATCCAGTGTCTTTTCTTAAATACTGTTGTATAAAATTTTATATGTTATTTGAATTATTCACATTCGTTATTTTTTGCAGTTCTCATACCTCCTAAAATAGTCTGTAATACTACACATCTTTTAACATCACTAGCTTGTGTAACTTTTCCTGATTTAGGTATAGCAACAACTACTTTTATCCCATCGTTTATCTCTGCATCTGGTAAACCACCAATTTGATTAAATGTAATTGCTTGTGGTTTTATCTCATTATATTTACTAGCATAGGATATAGTTTTCGTAGATTTATTTTTACCAGCAATATTTGTACCTAAGATTAATTTATTTGCCTTAATACCTAGCTCACTACCTAATGTTTCCCAATATTGATCTGGTTTAGAATCACTGGGATGAATCGCTACTTTTGCTTCCTTATTCTCACCAGCACTTTCTGTGGAAAAGCTTACACTGTAAGGAATTTTAGTTTTTTTAGCTTTGCGTTGTGCTTCTTGGAGTACGGATAAAATTTCATCATTGGCTTTGTTTAATTGTTGTCTGTTAACAAAACCCAACCAACTTGGACCTACAATTGCTGCAAGAATTCCTATAATAACGATCGCAACTAAAATTTCCAAGATTGTAAAACCAGTATCTGAGGGATTTTTTTTAGCATTTAGATTATTAAAGTGAAGTTTATTTTTGTTAATAATGTAATTTATTCTCTTTGTTGGATTGATTGTAGAATTAATTGGTATGTTCATCGTAAAACCATTTTTAAGTTAATACATATCAAAAAAATTATTCTTGTCTAACAAACATATATTCTTAATCTAAATTTATTCAACTCCGATAAATCCCCGACCTTTAACTTTAACATTTGCAATTGGGAAATATGATTTAAGAATATTTTGATAGTTGTTATTTTTTGGTTCGATTCTGGCTAATGCATTTCCTCTTAAGAAAATTTGAGCGGTCGTATTATCAATATCCACACAAGCATAAAAACTGGCATTATTAAAATTATTTGTAACTGCAGGTACTCTCAAAGAGTCTGCCTTTTTTTTACTTTTAGGAAAAACAGATTTGCAATCTATAGTTTTTAAACCTTGACTGGAATCTATATAGTCAACTAAGACGTCAGCATTTTGACTGTTCTGATAATTACCTTCTTTTTCCCAGTCATTCATTTTTTGTTCTAAAGTTCCTTGAGTTTTGTTTAAATCAAATAATTTGAAACCAGGATCTGCTGTTTTAGAATTTCCTTTAGTATTGTAATCGTCATCGGCTGTTATACCATCACTCAATTCAAATCTGGCAATGCGGTATTGATTAGACCAAATATCATTTTTATCATTCTTTTTGTTATCTTCTATTAAGTAGTAACTAACTAGTGAATAGACAAAAGCATCATTTTTTTTCTTGTCAGTTATGACTTTATCAAGCTCTATTGCCTCTTTCTCAAATTTACGCTTCCAAAATACAAGTACTGGAACTCTATCTGTTGAACCAGAATATAATAATTGACTTTTAATTGCATTTATTCCATCAGCATCATATATATAAATAGCCTGTTGTAAATCTTGAGCAATGTAATCTAAAGCTGTTTGAATTTCTTGTTCTGAATTTATTTTGGCTTGTTCTTTACGATCTGTGTCCAGAATATTAATCATAAATCCTAGCAATGGTGTAATGACTAATACAGCTAAAATCATTGCTACCATTAGTTCAATGAGAGTAAAACCTGCATTGTTTTTTGCAATTTGTTTAAAATATTTATATTTAAACTTAGTGCTGAGAAAAAAATGAAATTTATTCAGCATTGTCATGCTCTTCATATTTTATTTATTGGATTTTTAATTATTGAAGCTATATTTGTTTTATTTACACTGAGAATTGGTATTTTTGTTGTTTTCTAAGCGTGAACAAAAATCTGCAAATGTTGTATTTCTGGATGCAATATCTGTGGTCATTTCCAATAGGGGCGCTTTTAATTTACTAATTGCTCCACTAAAACTGGACTGTGTTGCTTTTTTCTTGTCATCGCTTTTTTCTAAAGATTTACCGTCTTTAAAAGCATCCGCTCTATAAACTCTTATTCCTAGACGATAACCACTATTTGCTTCATCAGTACTGGGGTTATAAGCAAATGCTTGGACAAGCATATCTTTTGGATCGTCTTTTTTACATGTGCCATCACCACTACCATCAAGACAATACACCTGATAAGTTTTATCTTTAGGAGAAGAACAATATTCATTGTCTGTTTTGCAATTTAAATTGCCAGATGGAGCATTAACTTGAGCAATCAAGTTACTATCCTTTTGTGTGATTGGTGGTGATTCAATCGATCCAGAGGTAACACCATCGATATAAGTTTTAGCTGCTTGGGTTGCAAGTTCTACTCGTTTCGACTGGACTCTTGTTCCAACGGAAAGTACTATTACTGGTGCGATCGCAGTCAGTAAAATACCAACTACGATAATAGCGATTAGTGATTCAATGATAGTAAAACCTGCTTCACCAGAATGGGGTTGAATTCTTTGAAGTTTAAGTTGAGTCATGGCGTTTTGATGTGACTTTGGTAATTTGTAAATCCAAAACTGATACAAAATCTGTTCTGTAGAGACGTAGCAATGCTACGTCTCTACAAGTCGTGATTTCCAAGGGTTTAACCACGCGTGTACTTTTTACAAAAATCTTGTGGACGTTGACTATTGGGAATCGCAGCTTTCCCAGTAGTTTTCTTAGTACTTGGATTATAGATTTGGGCGCATAACAGAGTTTTTACCCATTCGTCATCCCGACCGACTTCCCTGAAAAACTCATTGGGTTCCGTTGCTGGGGGTAAGGTAAAGGTTTCGGTAAACAAGTCTGGAAGCTGGGATAGCAAGCCAACATCAAAACCCCATTGACGGGAAGGTGCTCTGTAGAAAGGTGTTCTTCCACCTGTGGTACCTGTGCGGTAAAGTTGGGTGTAATCTGAGCCAAAAGAACTTTTAGGACCACTTCCAGTTTTCAAAGATTGCCATGGTGCAGTCGCATAAACGCTACGTTTGTACTGAATCAAAGAACCACTAATACTGTGATTGATATTGTCCCAGTGTTCTAAATAACGTACAAAGTTTTCTAAACCACCATTCGACTCACTAGGTCGTGCTGGGGTATCTCCACCGGCGAGAATTAGATTTGTAGTTGTAGTTTTTGGTCTTTGCACCCAATAAGTGTCTGCATCCTCGGCAAAACCTCTTTTATTGTTATTGATTGAGGGTAAGTTCTCTCGATCTTTATCACCCGGATTTCTTTCATTATTATTCTTAGTCCATTCATCCTTGGGCATATGGATTTGCAACACTGGTACCAAAATGGGCTGTTCTTCAGAACTGCTTCCAGTTAATTTTTTACCATCGATAGTTTGGTAAAATAAGGGTTTTCCATGACCGTAGTAAGTATCTTTGGGAGGCAATTTACTACCATTACCATTATCAGTTCTAAACCAGAGAGCATTTGTTTTTAATCTGGGTTGTCCGACATTCCAAGAGGTTTGGGACGCAACAGAATTTCTAGGAAATGCTTGTATCTCACCTGTATCATTAATTCCTAAAGGTACTGGATGACCCTTATCATCAAGTATCAGGTCACCGGTAGCAACATCACGAGCAAAAGCAACACGCCTTGCATAACGCCTTAGTTCAGGATCTTTATCTTTTGTGTTGGAATCAAAAGCTAAATCGACTGTTGTACCTGCAAGATGGGTCTTGTTGTTGTCGTATTTTTTACCAATTTCAGACGTAGCAGTAGTTGTGCCACCATCAATAGTCCAGTCTGTTGAAGTACAGCTAGAAACAGGAATTTTCGGGCAAATTTCCATCAAGTACTCATTAAACTTTACTCGCCGTTGGATGGGAGTCACAAAGTTGTTAACGTAAGAACTTCCTTGAATGTCACTGATACTAGTATCAAAGTCTTTTGGATATCCAATTCTTTTACCACTAGACTCAAACCAATTACTACTAGTAAGAAAGTTATTATCCAAAAAACCTTGTTTTTGATAATTTACAGAAGCTAAATCTCCCTCATTATTTCTTAAGTCATAGTCCCCTTCGTTACGGAAACCAAAGCGGAAGTTCTCTGAAAGTACCGTGACTGCATCTGCTAAAACTGAAGCTGCTCGCCAGCTATCTCCTGTAGTACACTTAGGAAGCCTTTTATCACCTTTACGACAAGCAAAGTCATAGTCAAGTGTTTTGTTACGGTCATAGAATTTGTTCCAATTTATTTCATTTTTGTCATTTAGTAACCGGTCTGTGAATTCCTCAACTTGATTGTTGCGGTTTCCACCTTTGGCGTGGAGGTTAAAATCACCCTTGATATAAGCAGGTAAATTACTTGCTAGGATTAACCCTTTTTCTTCTTGTCTAAATTTAATATCGCGATCCAGACGACTACCGTTAATTAGCATAATTCCATTGGGACGACGGGTTGGGTCTAATTTATAGTCCGTAGGGCTAATTAATTTTCTTTGATCGATATCTTTATCTGGACTTTCACTCAGATCCCGTAGAGCGTCATCTCTGGTCGCGTAGATAATACCACTATTGGGAATTAAATATTCTTGTTTACCACCACCACTATAACTACCACTAACCTTGTGCTTACGCATTTTGTCAAGATCTAGTACTGTTACCCTGACCTCCAAGGGTTGACGCTGTTCGAGGCTACGAGTGTAATCTTGTCCAAGGTCAGCTAACTTTGATTCAGTTTCAATTGATTTAACCTGGCGAGCGTCTAAAAATGAAGTTTCATAAATAGCTCCATGGGGTATTGCTGAAGAAATACTAGATTGACCCTTGAGGATATCAAGGGCACAAATAGCTGCATCTATTGCAGAATAATCTGCAGCTGTCCGCTTTGTAGTAGATTTTTCTAATGCTTTCCTCAGTGGTTCGTTAACAAAACGCCCATTGGGAAATACCATTCTTGCTTGTCTTTCTAATTCAGCTGCATATTTACTTCTGCTACTAAAGTTATAAACAATACCATTATTGGATTTACCCTGTGTTGTACTGGAGTCAGCGTCTGGATTCTTCCATCTACCTTTTACCTTACTATTATTTTGAGCCGTAATTGAGTTGGTTGGATCGTAGTAGCTACTAACACAAGCGATCGGCTCTTGATTTTGACCGTAGTCTTTGGCGTAATGATAAACAGCAGTTGCTCTCATCAATAGATCACCTTGACCGGTTTGACCACTTCCACCGCTCATAGGCATAGAATCAGACCAGACAATAATTGGGTCTTTATTCTTAAACTTGAGACTATTGGCTTTTATTTTTTTAGAATCGATACTTTTAGGATCGACAAAATTTGTATCCCATTGCGGTTCGGATAAAAATGAATTATCAGCTCGCTGGTAAGTTACGTCATCAACATAAATACCCGCACCAGTTACAATACGCACTCCACCAACGTTATCAAGTACATTTTTTGGTTTTTCTGTTGCTTTTTCCTCAAAAAATCCGTCTCTATCTGTCGCACCAGCCAAACTAACTAGCTGCTCAATTTTAGTAGTACGAGTGCGATATTTGTTTTTCTCGTCACTGTAATCATCCCACTTGGTAACCGATTTACCAGGATAATCTACAGATTGAGGTGTATTACTACCGACAAAATCTTTTATTGTTTTATCAAACCACAGAGCAGGTAAATTATTTCCTACTAATATGCGATCGCCAAGTAATTTCTCTTCTTCTCGATACTCTTCTTTAAGAGTATTTGGTTCTGTAGCAGATAACTTTTTGAGGATTAATGATAATTTTGTATTTGTATTAGTAGGATAAATCCAAGAGTCTTGGGGTCGTAATAAATCACCACTATCTTGAAGTTGAGCAGTTCCTGAATTCTGTGCAAAAGGAACTTCCTTGAAAGTAACTTTGCGTGTTCGTTTTCTAAAATAAGATTCTAATTCTTCTCGGCGAACCTGATTTTTATCTAAGCCAGGGTTATCTTCAAGTCGAGAATCAATGTTATTTTTTACTTCTGAAGGATCTTTACTAGATTTAACTTGTTTTTCTACTAAGGAATTAATTCTCTGAGCATAAGCTTGACTATTAAAGGCAATATCTGCAGAACTGTTATTTGCAGTTTTGTTACTACCGTCAATTTTCCCTTGTGAAGGCTTATTTCCTGGTCTGAATAAATCTACATTGACAGCACCTTTTGTACTACCACCAGTAATACGACCAAAACCGACATTTCCACCGACAATTATTTTGCTATTTTGAGCAGTATAAAAACAGGAATCTGGGTCACTAACCTGATAAAATCGGATATCATCATAACTTTTACCTGTTAATAAATTGCTGTTAGTAAAAATCCTGCCGTTAAGTCTCAGACCTGCACCAGGAGTTATTTCTAAGTCATCTTCGTAAACAACAGCATTATTACTGAGGGGAATACGTTCTTGATCTTGCTGAAATTCAATAGCAGAAAAACTTTTATTCCCTTTGTATGATTCGTATTCTTTACTATTTAAACTTGCACTTTTGAGGTAACTTTCATCAATTGGTACAGTCGTCGAATAAACAAAAAAGCTTTTTTTAAGAGTACCGGCAAAGCGATACCAACCAGAAGCGGTAGCCAAACTAGAACTAGTTCCTTCAGCCCCACCACAGGGTTTACCTATACCCATTGGACGGGCTCTAGCATCCAGAGGAGTACGAGCGCGGTCAAACTTGGCATCATTACCACGAGTGGGACTACGGAAGAAAATACTATACAGAGTAAAGCTATCATACTTACCATTATTATCTGTATCAACAGGATATCTCCAAGCAGTAGTGATAGTTTCTCGATTTTCTATTGTTGCGTCATTTTCTTTAAATCCAGATTTACCATCAATGTTATAACTAACTTCTAAAACAGTTTCATCACCAAAGGTATACCGGCTCTCGTCACTTCCTCTATCCTCCCCAGTTAAAAAATCATTTAAAGTTCTATCAGAAGGTATAGAAATTCCATCATCTTGAATTTTATCTAATAAATATTTTATCTTTGCTTTTGCTCTACCAACTGATGGCATTGCAGCACTTAATACTGCTTGATTTACCCGAACATTACTAGCATTTTCAGCCCGTTTAAAAGAGCGAAATAAAATTGCAGTGGTCAGTAATATTACCACTAAAGTTACCATCGCCACAGTTGGTAAAACAAACCCAGCATTTACACAATCAGCTTGTCTTCTAGTAAGCAAGAAAGTTCGCAACAACCAAGCACGTTGTTCTCTAATTTCTAACGTAGATTTTTGATGATTTTTTTGATAGAAACTTTTTATTAATTTGACTAATTGGTGATTGGGATGCATAACTACCTTCTGGTCAAAAAAACGATGCAAGGAATGATATTACGTTTTAAAAATTGTTTTTATTATTCTTATATCTAGCAATCATATTTGATTTTCACAAATGGTTTAGGATTGCTATCTGCACGATAAAAATTACCTAAAAAGAAAATTTGTATGTTAAAAATCAACTTTAATTTATATGATGATTTTTAGTAATTAATAGATTTTTAAAAGGTTAAAAAGTCTGAATTGTTATTCAGAAATATTGGATTATTTAATTTGTAGCTGAGACAGAGTATAAATGTCATCAATTCATCCCAAAAAAGGCAAAATTTTACTTGAAATAGCAGGTAAATGAAGTTGCTGTTGGGAGAGTAAACTTATGTTACCCATTTGCAGCGATAAATATATCAGTTAGGGAAAATAAAATTTTGGTAATTGGTAATGGGTAATTGGTAATTGGTAATTGCTGTATTTGAATCGACTTGACTTAAAAAATTATCGATACCTAAACATAATGCGGTGATAGTTGTGAAAAAAATTATTCATTTTGGCTATGATTTGCGTTGTTGGCTGCGCAGAAACAAACTCAGCTAATGTGCAACAGCAAAATACAGAGCAAAATATTGTGGAAAAAAATGTTAATGAAGCTAAAGTAGTATCTGTTAAAACTCAGGGAAAAGCACAAAACTATACCTTTAATGTGGGGATTGCCAGCCCCGATACAGGTTGCGAACAATATGCTAACTGGTGGGAAGTATTGAATGAGGAAGGAAAACTTCTCTATCGCCGTATTTTGGCACACAGTCATGTTAAAGAGCAACCTTTTGAGCGTT
>JAAUYD010014119.1_pt1 | contig 16650 bp, 19 predicted proteins | sample 7278101 | NCBI WGS metagenome assembly JAAUYD01 (sample SAMN14350128, study PRJNA611818) | marine sediment metagenome | isolation source: surface marine sediment (0.6m) | place: French Polynesia: Moorea | collected 2018-08 | reverse complement strand
CCGTTTTTGGCTTCATTTGCAGTCGCGGTCATCTCCGGTAAAGACATTGGCTCTTAGTCTCCAAATATTTTTTAAGGCTATGAGAAACGGCACCAAAAAATGGTGCCGTTGATGGTTCCCATGTCAGGTTTTTTTGAGGCTGCCGCCGGTTATCGACCGTTCGACATCGCCAAATAATAGTTAATATTTGCCGTAAAGTTCAGCCGCCTCCATCATGGCGATGGCGTTCATCAAGGAGCCGTTGGGGGGGAACTCGCATCCGGTAGCCAATATAAACCGGCCGCCCTCAGCCAATTCTTCGATCTCTTTTTTGCATTCCTGCTTCATTTCTTCGGGCGTGCCCAGAAAAGCATATTGTGCCGGACTGGCATAGCCGACAATGGTCACCTTGTCGCCCCATTTTTTCTTGGTTTCCACCCAGTCGGCGCAGTCATCCGGTGGGTAGGCACAGGAAATGGCGATGGGATCCATCATCTCGATCTGGGCGTCAAAATAGAGACCGTTGCCGCAGTTGTGCACGATGACCATCATGCCGCAGTCCCGGATGGTATCGGCCAGCACCTTGGTAAAGGGGCCTTCAATTTCTTTCCACATTTCCTTTCTCATGATCGTCTGGGAAGCGAACAGGGTGTCGAGCACCACGGCGTGCACACCGGTTTTGGCGATGGCCTTGATGTATTCGACGAGCATGCCATTGATGACTTCTTCCGCGTGGATCACGGCTTCCTTGGCCTTGTAGCAGTCTCTGAACAAATTTTCGGCACCGCGCATCATGGAAAGAATCCCCAGAGGGGCATAGACAAATCCCATAATGGCCGTGGTGGCGGCCTTTTCGTTGGAAATGATATCATAATATGTCAGGGCTTCTTTCATGCGCGGCGATTTGGTGGGATCGACCGGCTCGATTTTATAGTAGTCATCCGGGGTTTTGATAAAGGGGTTGTCGTAGTCAGGGTGGGCCGTATCCTCGATGGGATACACCATTTCCTGACCCAGATCGGCGGCTTCAACCGAAAGGTCTATCAGCCCCAATATACCGTCATAGCCGATCAGGTCATGGGCCTGGATCTGAGATTTGGCCATGATTTCGCCATCCTGTGACCATTCCTCGTAAGTGACGCCGTAAACACGCCGGGCGGCACCGCATACCAGCGGGCCTGCGGGCACCCGATCCGGGATGCCGCCTTGGAGTACTGTACCGATTCTTTCTAATCCATTCATGTCATGTCTCCTTTCTTTGTGAGTTGATAAGAAGGGTTTATGTCGATAGTCAATGGCCATGAGCCCCGGCAATATTCCACCGGGTTAGGAGATTGGTAATAGTCAAGACGTCATGAATTCCGGCACAGCTGTCAGAATATTTTCCAGACTACTGGAATCATGAACGCTCAGCAGATCGATTTCATTACGGTAAGAACGCAATTCGTTTCGAATCTCATCCAGGGACAAGTCCTCTATTTTGTCGCAGCGACTCAGTGCGACGATGTCCGCACCGTTGATCTGGCCGATGATCAGCTGCCGACGTTCCGCCCACATGAATGAAAATCGCGGAACGTCTACAAGGGTGATTAATGGCCCGGTCTGATACCGAATATCGCGGTGCCCCATGGCGGTGACGTTCTGCAACTCCTGGGTAACGACCATTTCGGATGGTTCAACAAACAGAAATTCCGGGTCGTGCCGGCGTTTGATTTTTTTAATTAAATCAACCAAACTGGTTGCGAGGCTGCACCCGACTCATCCGCCCCGCAGATACTGCACCGGGACCTTCAAATCGCTAAGGAAGGCATCATCATAGGTTTCCTGGCCGCTCTCGTTGACAATCACCGCCGATTTTTTGCCAAGTCCAGCGGCCCTGCGGACCATCGCTTTTATTAAGGTTGTTTTACCGCTGCCCTTAAGGCCCGAGACACAGATCAGACGCATTTATCCTTTTCCATTTCCGTTGTTTTCGCCATCGTCTTGTTCTAACTGTTCTTCAAGCTGTTTGATGAAGTCTTGTTTGGAGGCCACAAAATCAAATTCATCAAAATAGGTATGTTCTTTTTCCTTTACAACGGATAATCCGCGTTGTTCGGAAACCTCATGCAGGCCTTCCAAGGTCGCTGCCTTGACGGCATCTTCAGGTATGCCTTGAACAATGCTGTTAATGGCGATGAAAAGGGTATTGACTGGTTCTGTTAGCTGCCCTTTTGAATAAGAACCGTGGGAAGCCCCGATTGTATCGGCTTTGATAGTGCCGGCATCGGTGCGAATATGCGACTTGATATGGCCGATGCAGCGTGCTCCGAGTTCCATGCAATTTTTGGCGATGACAACCATCATCGATTCGGCCATGGTCTTAACAAAATCTTCGTTCATCAATTCTTTGCGGCTTAATTTGGCGGCAACACCGTAACCGCTAACACCATGCTGTGTATAACAGCCGTCTCCGTTGAGTGTAACTGGATCCGCCATTATCGGGCCTCCCATGAAAGTACAGTGTCTGCCAATTGGTCCAAACCCGTACCTGTAAAAGAAGATAAGTTGAAGATATCGGCTTTGGCATTGTATTCACGAACATTTTGGGTCGATTCTGCGATAGCCGCATCATCGACCGCATCCACCTTGCTGATGGCAATGACATCGGCATCTTTTATCTGGGTGGTGACCAGTTGACCCAGCATGTCCATGTCTAAAAGCTCTGCCGGCCGGGTGGCATCGAAAAGCACAACCGCCGGGCCGATTGAAATTTTGGCATCGCGGCCGCCCATTCTGGCAGCCAGTTTAACCTGATGCGGTACGGCGACACCGGTCGGCTCAACCAACACATGGTCGGGCTTAAAATCCTTGTACAACCTGTAGATGGTTTTGGCGAAGGTTGAGGCTACTTCGCAACAAATGCAGCCGCCGCCGATGTCCTTGACCTGCATGCCGCTTTCCTCGATAACTTTACCATCCACGGGGATCTCACCGATCTCATTTACAACCAAAGCAATTTTACGCTGGCCTTCGCCGGCAATTATTCGTGAGAGCTTAAGCAAAAGCGTCGTTTTTCCACATCCTAAGAATCCAGCAATTTGCGTAATCTTCATGCCACTTCCCCCCTGACTTCAGGAAAATATTATCGATGATCAAAGACATAGCCGATTTTGATAAAATTTTTGACACAACCCCGCGGGTATGTAAAGGGATAATTTCGACTAAAAAACAGGTATATTATTATACCTGAAATGGGAGGAGGTCGAAATGAATCTAAACATGGTTTAAGTAAACCGCATTCATTGGATCAAAAACTGCGATTTCACCAGTTTAAACATTTCAACCATGGTGTCAGAAAAGTATTTGACAGGGTTTTGCTTGGCTATTTTGAAAAGTGCTATTAAAAATTGCCTATCTTCCGTGGATAGATATCGGTGGCATTTCCACCAATAGGATTCCAGTTCGTTGGAAATCCCCGAGTCGGCCAACACCGCAACCGGCATATAATCTTTGTTTTTTTTGCATAAAAAGATTGCGCGAACCCACTGATGGGGAAAAAGCCGCTCATAATTATTCAGATCCTCAATTGACGGGCTTATTTTATGATAGCAGTAATACAATAAGGGGGAACTGTTGCCGACGTCGATGACGATTTGGGCGGCTATCAGATTTTTCACGCTGTTTTCAAGATGTGCTACCATGTGGCGTACGATATGATGACCCGATCCCGAGACGTTGAAAATGGTTCGGATTTTCTTATCGAAATTAACCCGAAACATTGAAGGCTCCAGCGCCAATTGACAACGAGCCAATTCCATGTCCAGCCATCCTTGCAGGGCCATTGGCGAAATTCCCATTAAGGCATTTGGATACAGATAAATCGTCAATTTTTGAGAATCAAGGGTCGCGTATAGGGGGCTGATAAGAGATGAGCGCGGATCCATCTCTTTGGGATGATCGGCGACCTGAATATCTATCTCCGATGGAAAAGCCACTTGACTGCAAAATTGATCGATAAAATCAGCGATCATTTCTAACAGCTGAGATGGCGTTGATATCGGAGATTGGTCCAAATCGGATTTCACGTGACATTCCAAAATTCAGAATTTCAATTAAAAATGGTTTCGTTAAAAGTCTTAAAAATGTCTCCTGGCGTCATTCCCGCGAAGGCGGGAATCCAGAGTTTTCAAATTGTTCTGGATGCCTGCCTCCGCAGAGCCTGCCCCTGCGTAGGCAGGGGCATGACAGAATTTTGGACTTTTTACGAGCTTGGCAATCAATCAATTTCCATCTTAATTGGAATCTATAATTTTTTTGTAAATTGTTGTACTTCGTTTGATTTTGTAAATGTATACAGTGAGGCTTTTGCAGTCCCATTTGTCTCGGTTATTCAGCCTGTATTTTGCGAGTGTCGAAAAAAAGATTTTGAGACCAGGAGTGCGTGCAGATTGACTTTCCGGCCACGAAGTCCCAATTTTTTACGAATATTTCGTCGGTGGGCCTGGACCGTTTCAAATGCAATATTCATGGTCAGGGCGATTTCTTTACTCGAATTTCCGGCTTGAATGAGTTTGCAAATTTTCATCTCGGTGCGCGATAAACTGAGAAAACGACCATCCAGTTCTTTGGAAAAGCCTGCGGTCAGATTGAGGAGCTGATCGCGCATGATATTTAAATATGCATTGCGCACATCCGTCGATGACTCCCGCTTTATTCTTTCGATGGTCGGCAACAGTAAGGTTTCAATCCGGTGTGAAATGCCGGTTTCGATGCCGCTTCGTTCTTTTTCAAATGCGCGCATCAAATTTTTCAAAGTCACATACATTTCCCTGCGGTGCGACTTTTCCTGGCGCAGCAGCTCTTTTAAAGTTTTATATTCGGTCAAATCTTTTATCACCAAGCAAAAGAGAGTGCGATTGAATAACGAAAATTTTTTGATGGTGATATCGATCGGGAAGATCTCATTGTTGCCGCGTACGGCCGTCGTTTCACCGGCCCAGCTTTCGAAGTCGGACAAATTTTTGAATGCCTGATCCAAAAAATGCTTGTGTCCTGGCGCTATCAAATCACGGCAATCCATCCTGAGAATATCTTTGCGACTGCATTCATAAATTTCACCGGCCCGGTCATTGATCTCAATGATTTTCATGTCCCGGGAAATGAAAAAAACACCGTCTCCAATATCATTTAGCAGCGAATGAAGTAACTCTTCGAAAGAGTCGAATGTCAGCCTGAATTTATCGTTCATGGTCGTACTGTTACATATTGGTTAGAAAATATTAGAGCGTTTGAAATGGCCAGCTGGGGTGTCATTACGATTTATAGTAGCCTTGCAAAACTGCGAATAGCGGAATGTTATTCTGCCAAACGCTCTAATACCCCCAATAGAAAATTCTCTTTAAACTTAAAACCGGACGAGCTCAAATTGAAAATTGAAGATTGCAGATTGAATAATTGCGGATGTCGCTTCGCTCCGTCATTTTTATAATTGGGTCTTTTATAAATTGATTCGCCGGAGGCGAGCCTTAAATATTCAATCTTCATTTTTAAATATTCAGTTTTTTGATGATCTCTGCCCAGCTCCCCAATCACTCCGCTTAAACATTATCCTGATAGGATTTAAGAAGCTCTAAAGCTTCTGCAGTTGTCAGCGGGATCTGATGATTATTTGATGCATTATCCAGCAATTGTCTAAAAAGTACTGTAAGCGTCGGGGGCTCGAGGCGAGCGCTTTTCAAAAGATGGTCATCGGTCAGAATTTGTTTGGCAGTCCCATCGGCCGCAATTTCACCGTCATTCAAAATAATTATTCTCTTGGCCAATAGCGAAGCCAGGTTGATGTCATGGGTGACGATAACCAAGGTATAGCCATGATGATGATTTAGATGCTTAATCAGATCAACCAAATGTCTCGTGGTAGCCGGATCCAAGCTGGCGCTGGGCTCATCTAACAGTAGCAATGGGGGTTGCATGGCAATTAAACCCGCGAGTCCAACACGCTTCATTTCACCATAGCTAAGCCGATGGATGGGTCGCTCGGCAAGATGGGATACTTCCATCAATGACATGGCCGTTTCGACCAGACGATCTACTTCTTCTTTGGGCAAACCCAGATTGGTCGGGCCATAGGCGATGTCCTCCCGGACGTGGGTGCAAAACAGTTGATCGTTGGGGTCCTGGGCCATCATGCCGACATATTGAAAGGCCTCGAAACGAGATTTTCGGTCTAGGGGATTGCCGCACAGAGATATTTTTCCTTCATGTATCGGAAGTATGCCGGAAAAGAGCTTTAGCAGGGTGGTTTTGCCGGCACCGTTGGGACCGCACAAAACAACCAGTTCCCCCTTTTCAACAGATAGGGAAATGTTATGCAAGGTTCTCTCATCGTCAAATAGATAGGAAACCCCTTCGCAGCACAACACCGGCGCATCCGGGTCAATAAGCTTGGGTGTAATGTCACACCTATTCGGGCAAGAAACAGATTCGACCTTTGATGGCGGCTGTATTTCCCGACGCATCTCCATACGTCCTGATTCGCCTCTGGCCGTCATAGATTCCTGGATGCGGTTTGCCCGGTCGTAGGCCCTCAAAATCACCTGGGTTAGAATCATTGCAGTACTGCGCAGCGCCAAACGGTAATTGCGAAAACCGCCTTTTGAGCGTGCGGCATCACGCATCTTAATAAATTCATCAAAAAGCAAAAATGCATAGCGATAAGCTGTAGCGATGACATTGATAAGAACCAGCGGAATTTTGAACCATTTTAGGGCATCCAATACTTTCCCAAAAGGCGTGGTTAAAAACACCGCCGCCATCCAGGACATATCGCAAGCCACCCGGCTGGCCGCCGATAAACCCTGGAGGACGCCCTCCTGGTAAAAGGTCAGGGGGCCTAGAGAAAAAATCGGCGTCATCCCGAAGCCAGCCGAAAAGCCCCCAAAAACGACGAGCGTGGCCCATGCTGGGGCCAGAAAAAAAAGTGCAAAAAGGCGAAAGGGAATTTGGGATAAAATAACCAGTGCCAGACTAAGGCAGAATAATCCAATGGATAACCATAGTTCGGCAACCACCACATTCAGACCTATGGCAACAACCAAGAAGATCAATTTGACCCTTGGATCCCAACGATGCAGGCCCTTATCCTGATTTATTTCCTGATAGTCCTGGATATATTTGGCCGAGCTGGTGGAAATTTTATCTATAAATTGATTGAATCTCATGCAATTATTCTTTTTGGCGATTTCCCCATAGCAAATGCCACCAGCGCCCGACAACAAAGCCGCAGATTCCGCCGGCGGACAGCAGCAATAAGTTCCAAAGATCGCCCATAGACTCTGTATTGATATACGGATCTCGGGCTGGTTGGCCGGCTGCTTCGGCCAGTTTTTCGTTTACCGATTCATCCATTCCCATAAATTTTTGTGTTTCTGCAGCCTGTGCATTGCTGACACCAGGGCCGGAGATAGTCGAGAACTGTGTCTTCTCGGCGGCATCGGCATCGTATGCGAGAAAGGTCAGCAGTCCGCCTAGTGCAGATATCAGCAATAACTTTGTTGGGCTCTTTTTTAAGGACATTGGCCTGGCTTTAACAATTCCAAGTTCATGCAGTACCTCAGGCCGCTGACGGTAAGCATATTGCAAAGCAAGACCGGTGACAACCATTTCGCCGATCGCTATCGGAAGCTGGGTGGGTGCGTAGGCAGAGTAGATCGCAATCAAATAGCCTGTAAGTGTATATTGAGGATTGGGCGCTTGCGCCAGGGTTGTCCCCAGGATCATACCGGAAGCGACATAAACCATAATATCGCCAATCAGGCCGCCGGCAAAGCCAGCTGCCCAAATGGGCAAACGGAACAATCGTGCCAGGCGAAATGCCAACCAGCCAAAAAAACAGCCAAAAAACCCGAGTGCGACCACATTCGCACCCCAGGTACCAAACCCACCATGGGCAAAAAATGCAGCTTGCAGCAGGAGGCTGACACCGGTCAATGCGAATCCGATCAGTGGACCGAGTAAGATGCCGATTAACGGTGTGCCACAGGGGTGCGAACAGGTTCCGGTAAATGCCGGTATCGGAATTAAGGAAATAAAGAAAATTAAGGCTCCTCCCATGCCCAGCAGGGGCTTTTTGTCCGGCAAATCATTTACAAACTTTTTCATCCGCCAGACACCGCAACCGACCAGAGCGATGCCGGCGCCCGAATACATCACAGCATGGCTGCCGGTGATGATACCTTCTGTGATATGCACGCCTATTCTCCTTTGGGGTCAACGGAATGACGAGTCGCGTACGCAGCTTTCATAATATAAAACCATATCCCTTCGTGCCAAGCCGGCCTTATTTCTGCGTTAGGATTTGCGTCTTGAAAAAAAAAGGAAAAGGCTTATGTTAGCTTTTAGTTCCAAACACGCTTAAACCTGAGACAGATTGAAATACCCAACCAAATGGAAGGAGGTCTTCATGTCAAAAGAACTGATGGATTATTTCAACGCTCAGCCCCGGCTGGGAACCCTCAGTACGGCCAATAAGGAGGGCAAAGTGGATGTGGCCTATTTTGGTTCAGCCCATATGCCTGATGAAAAAACTGTGATTGTGGGTTTGGGGCACAACCGAACCTTCACCAACCTTCGAGAAAATCCCCATGCCGTCTTCATGATCATGCAACCGGGCAAAGAGCCGACTTCCTGGAAAGGAGTGCGGGTTTATCTAAAGATGACCGAATTTCAAGAATCGGGCCGAAAACTCGATGAACTCAGAGCCCAGATTGCCAAGAAAATTGGTGAAATGACCGCCAAGAAAATGATTCACGCCTTTGTTCAATTCCAAATCGAAGAAATCCGGCCTTTCGCCGATTTCGGCCAGACCTGGCGCAAATCAATCGGAGTTGGTTAAAAAACTCCATCCATTTGCATCAGTTTGTCCAGCTTTACTTGAGAAAGCAAATTCTGAAGTCTATTATCGGTCCCTGACCGGGACAGCTCGTTAATCACGGCCAATTTGCCTAACACCGCTTTCTTGGTGCTCAATGCCAATGATGTCATTAAAAAGCTGAAATCGGAATAATATTCGGTTTCAAATCTAACCTGTAAATCGGCCAATTCATGATCGAGGAGATAAATATCATCTAAAACGGCCATCAATTGATCGTCTGATATATTATTGTCTGACTTACAGCCGACTTGATTGCAATAGTCCATTTCAGCGGCGATCGCCTCGGGCGCCAATTCTATGCCCTGGCGACGCCACAATTTTACCAGCTTCTTTTTATCTTCACGGTTCTGTTGGGTGCGCTCCTGACCCATTTCCTTGCTCCATAAACCGTAAGCGCGGCAAGCAAAGGTGCGATAGTTATAAATATCGCAATTACCGGCGGTCAAAAAAGGGCAGCCCATCTGCCGAACCGGGTTGGTGAGATAAAACTCAACAAATTTCCGTATTAGGACCGCCCGTTCGGTTTCCGGCATCTGCCATATTATCCAGAACCACTGTAAGGATTCCATCAGCGTCATTTCAGGCAGAAAGGCGCAACAGGTGCCCGGTTTGTCGCAACCGCAGGTTGTTTCCGGTAGCTGCTGGTAAAAATTTTGGACTTTTTCAAAAACCGGCTGAGCTTTATGAGCAGCCTCCAGGAATTCTTTAATTGAAATCATAACTGAAGTTATAACGCTGATCGCGGTGTAAAATAATCTAATCGGCAGTCATCATGCGGGAACTAGGCTTGCTGATTTTTCCTACTGAATCGTCGTTTAATTTCGGCAATCAAGTCCTCCTGCATCGGTATGATGCTTTCATACATCAATTCACCGTCCAGAGCGACACTGGGCAATGATTTGGCCTTCAGATCCCTGAAACGTTCGACACCCTCCAGGGTACGCATATCCCATTCCTGCACCTCAATCATTTCCTGAATGTCATCCGGTAAAACCTTTACCGATTCCGCCATATAGACGCAGGCGGTTCACTGCCGGAAATCCGTCAAAAGCACATCGATCTTTATTGGTTGAGTCAAGAGTGCCTCCTTCCTATTCCACCGCGGCAATTCGTTAAGATGCCCGCCATATGCCATAACCATAAACCTGGAGCTATAAATGCAACCTTTACAGGGGATTTGGCTCCCAATTCATCGTTGTATCCTTACACTGCCACCATAACGATGAAAATCGTCCAATAGTTGATTTTTTTATCTAAACTAGACGGTTTTAAGAATTGCTTTGGCGGAGTTCCAGGAATCCTTGAGAATGTCAAGCGTGCCCTGGCGGATTTCTTCGCGGAATCCAAATAGCTTGTTAAATTCAGCCGAGTTTTGCTGCATGGTTTCTTCTGACATGATCGGGGTGGGAATTAACAGCGACCGTTCATAATTTTTAAAAAGCCGTCGCGCCATATCCACGCTTAAGTTGCCGAACTCTTTTTCAAACATCCGTCGCCAGTGGCGGGTCCATCCGGGTATCATAAAAAAGGTTCCTGCCACCTTGCATTGTTCCTCATAGTAGGCCCGGCGTCCGCCGATAATCAAGCCGACACAGTCATCCACCGGATGGTCTTCATCCATGGGTATAAATAACGGTACGCCGACATCGGCGAATAACTCATCCGGTTTTTCCAGGGCATTGCCGCACAAACCATAGCCGAGCATTAATCCGTCGACCCTGGAGGCCATCTCGCAGGCCGCTTTTACCAGTCCCTCCTGGAGCTTCTTTTTGTGGCTGTGAAGTCCCAATTCTAAGACCTGCACCAGGGCTTCCATGCGGTTTGCCGGGTCCGGTGCAAACGATTCAAGCGCGGAAATTCGGTTGGTCATTCCTGACCTATTCGATTCTAGCGCTTTCAGTATACCAGCCGACCGGTTGTTTTCCAGAACCGTAACGCAGGATATGTCCTCATCGTTGTTCAGCAGGTAGGCAAATTCAAGCTCCAGTATTTCGCACGTCAGTATACCGATCGTTCCCATGTGGTTTTTGATTCTCCTTAATTGCAACGGCTCTGAAACATCTAATAATTTTTAGATTGGTCCGGCCGCTAGGCTGAACGGCGGCACGGTTGATCATCATGGAATTAACAAATCTGACCACTGGATTCAAGCGAATTAGATCGTTTGGCAGAATAACGTTCCGTTATCGGCAGTTTTGCAATGCTACATTAAATAATCATAACACCCCAGCAGGTTTATTCCAAACGCTCTAAATTGAGACATTGACATTACCCGTTGCTTTTTATAGACAGTTGACAATTCGTAAGGGGTCTGCTGTAAGGCAGATCCCGAATTATCTATTCGGATGTTAATTGAATTATTTTCACGAAAATAAAATGTTAGGGAATTTAAATGGTTAACAAGTCATCTTCACCCACCCAGAAAAAATCAGCGGTTACCATTATCTCAGGGTTTCTGGGCGCTGGGAAAACAACGCTTTTAAAGAGGATACTGTCCTGGGAGACGAATCTTTCGGAAACCGTTGTCCTGGTTAATGAATTCGGAGATGTCGGAATTGACGGCGCATTGCTAAAAACGGCCGGATCGGATGTGGTGGAACTGACCGGCGGCTGCATTTGCTGTACGATGAAAGCAGATCTTACACAGTCGCTGATAAATGTCTGGCAGAATTTTCATCCCAAACAGATTTTTATCGAATCCACCGGTGTGGCCGATCCGATCATGATCACCGAGGCATTTGACCATCCGGATTTGCACAACCAAATGGCGGTGTCAAAGGTCATCACGGTTCTGGACATCGAACTTTGGGAGGCACGTGACTGTTTTGGGCCGATTTTTTTCAATCAACTCAAACTGGCCAATCTGATACTGCTCAACAAAATTGACACCGTGGATAACAAAAGAATTTCCGTGTCCTTAAAGGAAATTCACGAGATGCTGCCCGACTCTCAGGTGGTGCCGACCATTCATTGTGACGTTGATGCCGATATTGTGCTGACCGAAACTAGCCGAATCCCCTTTTTTGCAAGGTTCGATGGGCTCGATCATCACGGGCATGACCATGGTACGCAAGGGGAAAAACAAAACTCAGATGAGACAGGAACCGTTTCCTACACATCATTCACCTACCGGACCCGGGATGCCCTTGAAGAAACATGTTTTAAAGCCTTTGCAGAGAATCTGCCCTGGGAGCTGTTTCGTATGAAAGGACCGGTACGTTTTCAAGACCGCACGGTGCTTGTCAACTATGTGGGGGGCAAAAATGAGTGGGTGGCCTGGGACGACAGTGAGGAAACCTGTCTGGTCTTTGTCGGATGGAATGTTGCGCCGGATGAAACAATTCAGAAACTCGACAACTGCCTAAGAGGCTAAATTTTTTCCACCCGTACAGGAACGCCCTTCAATAATGGGAACCCACAGATGGGATCGTTGATACTGTCATGGGTTACAAAATTCACGCGCCATTCTTCCCAGCCATGATAGATTTCAATCACACCTTTGCGCAGCTCGGATTTACTGACAACTCGGGCTGGAATTTCAAGGTATCCGATTTCAGAGACGACCCGTACCACCTCCTTGTCCGTAATTTCCAGATCAGCGGCGTCATCCGGGTGAATTTCAACTTCTGCCGTGGGATGTACGGTTCGAAAACGCGCGATGTTCTGATGCCTTGAATGGTAAAATAGGGATTTTCGGGCTCCGGTGGTGAGTATGAAGGGAAAATCAGGGCTACTGTGCCGCACATGATAGGGCGGGATATATTCGGGTATTTCGGCAAGGCCGAATTTCTTCAGGTAAGCCGAGGCAAATTCTATTTTTCCAGAGGGCGTCGGCAGCAGTCGGGTTTTATATTTTTTATATCGCACCGGCTTGTAAACCAGTCCCTCAGGATGATTTCGCAGCTTTTCCAGGCTTATCCCCGAGGGTTCGAGAATCCATCGCATGACGGCTTCTTCATTTTCCCAGGGAAAATATTTTTCTCCAAACCCCAGGCGTTGCGCGAGATCGTGCCACAACTGGTAGTCATCTTTTACACCTGATATCTCTGCAACCTTTTGCGTAAGGGTGACCATCTGATGCTTGGGGTGAAAGTGAATTTCCGATCTTTCTAAAAAACTGGCCCCGGGAAGGACATAATGGGCCAGCCGGGCGGTTTTGGTGAGAAATAGATCGTTTACCACCAGAAGGTCGAGATTCGACAGCGCTTTTTGTACCTTCGCGGTATTGGGGTTGGTTACCGCCGGATTCGCCGCCGATATTATCAGACCTTTCAAGGGATAGTCGCCTTTGCCAAGCATGTAGTCCATGGCGGTCATAGAATGGCACTCTTTGCGGCGGTCATAGAGGACAGGGAATTTATCGGCTCCGATCGGTCCTTGATCCAAAAAAGGCAGCTCATCATTGAGGGTGAGCCTGCGGCGGTCCATTTCTTCCGGCCAAAAAAGACCGCAGCTGGTATCCAAAGCCCCGGCCAGACAGCTTAGAGATGCCAGGGTTCGGACATTATTGACCCCATTTTCGTAGTGCTCAAGGCCCGTTCCCGGAAATATGCTCATCCGGGGCCGATATTTAACGATCATTTCGGCAATGTCGACCACCACATCCCGGTAAATTCCGCTCTGTTCTTCAACATATTCCGGGGTAAACCGCTTGGCGTAGCGTGCAATTTTTTCAAGCCCGATGGAATATCGCTCAACCAAATCGAAATCATAGCTCTTGGTTTCGATCAGATAGCGGATCAATCCCCAGCCCAAGGCCCCGTCGGTCCCTGGGTAGGGTTGGGCAAAAATATCGGCATAACAGGCAATGGGATTTAATCTCGGAACGAGAACAATCAATTTAGCACCGCGTTGGCGGGCGTCGGCAAACTCCCTCATGAAAGGTGGGTGACAGATAGGGGGGTTGGTTCCAAACAGTAATATCAGGTCAGCATCCGGAAATTCGGGAAAGGAATTCCAGAATCCGGTGACGAGGCTATATCCGAGATATCGGCTGTTGTAGCACGCCGAATCGTTAGAAAAATAATTGGGCGAGCCAAATGCATGCCCAAATCGCCGGACGTATTCTTCTTGCTGATAGAATCCTAACCCTTCACCCTTCCAGAACCCGACCGATCTGGCCCCGTGGGCTTGCTTGAGTCCATTTAGTTTTAAAGCAATTTCATCCAGGGCCTGCTGTCTAGAAATTTCAACGAATGTGCCGTCCGTCTGTTTTTTCAGAGGTTTGGTAACACGATCGATATGATAAAACTGGTCGATAGCGGCGCTTCCCCGGGGGCAAATTTTGCCCTGATTGACCGGATGCCCATCAAAAGGAGTGATGTCGGCAATAACGCCGTCTTTTAAATGAACGTTGATGGCACAGCGAGTATCACACATGCGGCACAGCGTCTGAACCACCCCATCGGATTTTACTGTTTTAACTTCCAATTTAGATTCTCTCTCTGGCACTGGAGGGATTAGGTACCAGTTTTTTGTCCATGTGTTTCCGTTTTATATCCGCCAGGAGATTGATATCTTCATAATGGAGGGCACCCGGCATGCAATTTTGCACGCAGCGCGGCTCCCCGTTGCAAAGATTGCATTTGGCAGCAACCTGTCTTTTGCTTTCAAAATGAATACTTCCAAAAGGACAGGCAACCACACACATTTTGCAGCCGATGCAGGCAGCTTCGTCGACGACGACCGCATTGGTTTTCGGATCGCGGATTAGTCCTTTGGTTGGACAAACTTCCAAACAGAATGCCCTTTCACACTGCTGGCAGGTCATGGTGAATATGGAACGTTTTTCAAGGTCGATTTGAACCCAAATATTTGAATTTTCGCGCTTGAAACCGCCGGCTTCCTGAAACGAGCACACCTGTTCGCAGTTGCGACAGGCCAGACAGCGATCGAGTTCGACGAAAATGATTTTCATTACTGACAGCCTCCTAGTCAGAAAAGTTACTCAGCCCTGGCAGGAACCGAAATTAAATTCTAAATATACACCATCTTTTGGGTCATAAAAAGTTTTTTTCAGCGGCAAACTCTGCGGCCGCTTTTTTGAGCACCAACAGGTTTTGGGCCGGCACGTTGGGCGGGATTCCGCAGCCGGGCATTAAAATATAGCCGCGAGGCGCCCGGCTGCCTTGGGCCAGAGCTATCATACACAGGCGGTATATTTCATCGGGTTGGCCCATATGGATAACTGCCGGCTCGATGTTGCCGGCAATAATGCAATTTTGGCCAAAGAATTTGACGGCCGTTTCGATGGCCACCTCATGACCGAAACTGACGATGCCCGGACTACCCATTGGTATCTTGCGCCACAAGGGCAGATTCTGGTTTTGTTCCCCGCAGATGTGACAGTATATGTGTCGAATTCCCGTTTGAAGGATTTTTTGATGCAATTCTTTTTGGTAGGGCAGCACAAAGGTTTCAAAAAAACGGGGCGAAAGCATCTGGTTGGAAGCCGTCGGGGCAGCCAAATAGGTCAGGATATCCTCGGGTGGGAAAATGGTCGCAAACAACCGTACCACGGCCACGCTATATGCCGTGGCCAGCTGCAGCAATCGGTGAACCAGATCGGGCTTTCTGATCATCCAGCGCATCAAAAGCTCTGGGCCGCACATACTGCGGGCGCCTTCGATGGGCGAAGTAATAAAGGGGAACACCGGCAGCCCATTTTTTTGACAACGCTGGGCAAAGTCTAGGTACAGGGGCATGGGCCCGGCGGCAGCGACATCGTCAGGCAATGACAGCGCATCCGCCTCGGCTTCGGAATTGGCCGGGTGATGGGCGGCTGTGGGCGCCATAGCGTATTCGTCGGCCGGCCATTTGAGCGTGCCGCCAAAAGCCCAGGTTACATCCGAGGCGCCGCCCACTGCCATACGGGGAATGCCGTCTTCTTCGAATTGGACGATGGTCTCGATCTGGGCATCAAAGCTTTTTTGTGGGTCGTTGTAGGCAGCCGCCACCGGATAGCCGGCATTTTGAACTGCAAATGAAGGCGTCGCGCCCCAGAGCCAAACCAGCGGTTTTTTTGTCGCTTTGCCGGACAGAAGCTGTCTGAATTTGCTACCGATCTGTGTGCTGTCCATATCAAGTCAACTCCACTGGGGATAACCGGCATAATGTTCCATAAACCAGGCTCGCGCCTCATAAGCTTGCAACAGATGTTCCGACGGAACACCATAGGGAATATCTCACCCGGGAGCAAAGGTGTAGCCCCGGGTGCCGCCGGCCGCCAGGCTTATCAACGCATCCTCCCACGGCGAGATCAAACCCAGCATCAGGCTGGTGGTCAATTTGAGATTGCCGCCGAAACCCTTGTTATAGGTATAAGCCATGTCGCGTACATAGTTCAAATTCATTTGTTCATCGATGGCGAATCCATGGGTGCCTACCTTGCAAACTTCCTCCAGAACTTTACTGCAGTTACCGCAAATGAAAAAACTGGATGTCAACCCGGCCCGGTGGATGATATCGATTGCCGGTTTGCAATTGGGGGTTACGAATTCGGCAAAACTCTGGGGCCGGACCTGGGATGCCACCGGATCTACGATGGCGATAATTTCGCATCCCATGTCAACGTAAAATCGAGCGGCCTGGGCACCCACCTCGCCGGCGAATGTCAAAACCGAGTGGGCAAATTCTTTGCGCTTTATCAGGGCGGGAAATATTGGCGGACCGGCCAGCTGAGAAGCCAGGGTCAAGGGGCCGCACAGCAGCCCCAGCATGGCACAGTCTAAGACCTCCAGCCGCGGTTTGGCCGATTG
>JAAUYD010140340.1_pt1 | contig 16652 bp, 23 predicted proteins | sample 7278101 | NCBI WGS metagenome assembly JAAUYD01 (sample SAMN14350128, study PRJNA611818) | marine sediment metagenome | isolation source: surface marine sediment (0.6m) | place: French Polynesia: Moorea | collected 2018-08 | reverse complement strand
CTCTGATTCAAAAATACCGTTGGAAGAACGGAAATCTACGCCTAACCAAACTGTTGAAATGCAGTGTATCAAGAGCGTTAGTTCTTGAGGGTAGGAAGCCCCACCCTCAACGCAGTAGGGTGGGGTACTTCACGAGAATTGCCAATTACTTTAAGTCTCAATTTTTTTTTTCAACTTGACTATAATGCCCCAGGTACCAAGAATTCCCAAAGCCAAGGAAGCTGAAGATTCAGGTACAGTAGTAGAATTAATTGTTACCTCAGCAGACCTAAAAGTAAAGTTACCAAATTCTTGACCCGTGTTATCTCCAAAAAAAAGAAAATTAGGAATTTCATAGGGATTAAAAGTCCCTAATGGCGGATTACTCGTACCAGGAGCAAAAGAATAGACACGAAGTGAACCGTTGAGAATTTGTGAATTATTCGCCAAAAGCTCATACTGATTACCTAAAATCCTTAATTCATAATCTACATTGCCACTGGGACTAAATGATACGTCTTCTCCCCTAGTAAAGTTGTCATTTTGAGCAAAAATTGCATTACTCTCAAAGCCAATTTCAATACCCTGATTTCCCTCTCCAATAGCTGTTAAACTAATAGCCGCGCGGTTAGGACTGTTACCTGTCGTTGTATCCACAGAAAAATTAAAAAAGATACTATAGCCATTATTTTGATCTAAAGTCGGAAATAAAGGATTGACGAAAGAAGAAGTTAAAGCATTATAGTTGCTATAACCTGCATACTCTGCACCATTGGCATTTGTGATTAAGCTAACTCCTCCAGGTGTAATACTTTCAAAACCTGTTGTTCCTGGAGGAAAAGGGATTCCTGAAGAAGATAAAGCACCAAATATCAATTCTCCCTGATTGCTAGGCAAAGTTCCTAAATTGCCATCGTAGAGGGTGAGGGATAAACTTTGAGGCTGATAAAACCCTAAGGCTATGGTTAGGCTAGCTGTGGGCATCAGAAATTTTTTAATCATTATTTTTTAAGTTACTCCTTGAGAGAATTTATCTAAGAGAATAGATGGGAATCACTACCTAGAAGAGATGAGTATGATTTACAGCAGCTCGACGGCCAGGTTTGAAGTAGATAGAACGCTCGCGTCGATTACCGTCCCTGGGTCCCAAAACTTGAATCAAAGTATCGGTATCGGCATCGTACAGCGCAATTTCAATAGCAGAATTTGTCGAAGTGCTCATGGTTTGTGCTCCTTGTCTAGGCTTACAAAGAAACATCGTGTCTTTCGATGCCCCAACTATAGCCAAAATGCACGGCAGAAAAAATCCCTATTTGTTCAGGTTTATTCAGGTATTTTGCCCACAATGTTCACATTTGTCCCGATGATTTGACCACTTGGAAACGAGACATGGCATATCTATCTGGGGTTAGATATGCAGGGGTAACACCGCTATCGTAATATTTAGAAGGGTTTTATGGTTTGTTTTCTATGAGAATAGTCTTTGCTTCATTCAAGCGTGTTTCTTACCAACAGTTTTCTTACTTTTTGCTTATTGTCAGTAGTTTTTTTTGGGTAATGGTTCCCATTGCTACCAGTCAAGAAGACATTGCACCGGCTGAGTCTATTCCCTTAGAAAGCAACATTCCTGATGATAGTGCTTACTTTGCCGATATCTTAGTACGAGGTCAACCCGTTTTTCAAATTGGCAGTCTCGCCCAAATCAATGCCCGTCAACGAGCAGCGATCGTTAATCGACGGATCGCGAGTTTGTTAGCTCAATCCCAATCTATTGGACAAGTGACGGTTAAACCAGATGAACCCAGAAAAATAGCCACGTTACAAGTCAATAATCGCGTTCTGATGACTGTTACTGAGCAAGATGCTCAAGACTTTGGATTAGCAGTAGAATCATTAGCACAGAAATGGGCTGACCAAGTTAATGAAGCCTTGGATAAACCCCCTTTGGCCGTTGATGTCGGACAACGCCTCTATGGAACAGTGCGTCAACTGATGCGAAATACGTTAGGTAATTTACCTTCTATTTTAGGAGCAATCATTGTGGTGGGACTAACCTGGGGCGTAGCCAAAGTCGTCCGTTATGGTGCTTTTACTTGGGCGCAACAGACAGAAGGAGATTCTAGTTCAGAGATTCTCATTGGACGACTCAGTTATGGCTTAGTTTGGGTGATTGGTTCTGTCATTGCCTTGGGGGTTTTAGGGATTGATTTTGCTGCTTTATTAGGTGCATTGGGACTCACCAGTGTTGCCATTGGTTTCAGTCTCAAAGATGTTTTAAGTAACTATATTTCTGGCGTAATCTTATTGGCTGCTCGGCCTTTTCGCATTAATGATCAAGTCGTTATTGACGTTTATGAAGGAACCATTACTCAAATTCAGTTGCGGGCAACAACCCTGAAAACCTACGATGGACGTTTAGTGTATATTCCAAATCAAGAGGTGTTTCAAGCTAGTATTATTAACAATACGGCATCTCCTCGTCGTCGTAGTTCTGTTATAGTTGGTATCGACTATGATGAAGATATCCAAGAAGCGTAGGAAGTTATTTATCAGGTACTTGACAGGATTGAAACAGTTGAAAAAAATCCCACTCCTGACATATTGGTGAAAGAATTGGCCGCTAGTACGGTCAATTTAGAAGTCCGTTTTTGGGTAGATTCTAGACGGGGGGGTTTTCTGGCTACTACATCTACGGTAACTCAGGGGATTAAACAAGCCTTAGAACAAGCTAATATTGAAATGCCTACGGATATTTATACCTTAGTTTTTCGTAATTCCCCTAGTTAAGTATTTCCATTTTCCCTCTTCTTGCCTCCTGCCATCTGCCTCCTGCCTCCTGCCTTATAAAATTAATTCAGTTTCGTTGATTTAGCAGCACGAATAGGATTATTTTGCCACCAAGAATTAAGGGGATAGTATAAGACTGGGGCCCACAAACTACTCAAAATAGCCGAAGATAAGACCAATTGTTGATACTCTTGCCAAATATCTTCAAAAGAGCGTATCCTCAGTGAAATATATTGTAGTGAGGTGATGGTTTCAGCAATGATGACCATGAAGAAAACCATTAAAGCTACAGAAATAAAATCCTCATGAATATATTTATGTTTTTGGAAACGTGCGGTTAAGACCCCAACCACCACTAAACTAACAATATGAGACGGATACGCACCGGTTAATCCATCTTGAATTAAACCCATAACTAAACCTGCGATCGCCCCTTGAAACACTGATCGCTTGATACTCCAAACCACCACCCAAATTAAAATCCAATTGGTACCAATCCCCAGTAACTCCATCCCAGGAAGACGAGTTAGAGACAATAATAAACACAAAGTAGCAGAACCAACAATGATAACTTTATTAAGAAATGAATATCGTCTCCAAAAAGCCATAATTTCAATTATCTACTTTCATAAGGATGAATAATCGCCCATTCCAGGTCATTAATAGGGGCTGTTAATAATATCTTGGCTTCTGGTGCCGGGCCTTTTTCTAAATCTACAGACTGGATACGTCCAATAGGTAAGGCATCTGGAAATAAACGACTCACAGGAGAGGTGGTAATAGTATCCCCAGGACTCACTTGAGGGACTTTTTCAAAAAAGCGCATGATAGCAATGCGAGAACTACCCCCGATGACAACTCCCATGGTTCCCGTACGACTCACTCGGGCCCCAACACGACTGGTGGGATCGCTAACCAATAAAACGCGACTGGTGTTGGGAGTTACATCGACCACCCGGCCAATTAAACCCCCAATTCCTGTTACCACAAACCCTACTTCAATGCCATCTTGACTCCCTCGGCCCAGTACAATTTGTTTCCACCAATCATCAGCACTGCGGGCAATAATGGGGGCAGCAATAACTTCTTGTTTTTGTGCTTGAAAATAGCCTAATAATTTCTGTAATTGTTCATTTTTGCGCTCTAATTCAACCACTCGCTGTTGTAGTTCTGTAATACGTGCGTTGGTGAGTCGCTCTTGTAGGAGTTCAGGAGACTCAGACCGTAAAGGACGACTGACCCAGTAATATAGTTCTAAAATCGGGGCCCCTTGGGTTTGGCGTAAAAACCAACCAATGCCTAAAGCGACTGCTGCCCAGATTAGTTTAGAGCCATATCGACCATACCAACGACGTATTATCATTCTTATTTGCCTATTTCTCTTCTGTTTACACCATTTGAGAGCTTTGGCTCATAACCCGATCCAACACCGTGGGATTTTTCAATACTTCCCCAGTGCCTTTAACCACACAGCGTAAGGGATCTTCTGCAATGTGGGTGACAATACCAGTTTCATGGGAAAGTAGGGTATCAATGCCCCGTAATAAAGCTCCACCACCAGCTAACATGATCCCGCGATCGATGATATCGGCTGCTAATTCTGGGGGAGTGCGTTCTAAGGTTCGTTTTATAGCATCGACAATGACAGCTAAGGGTTCGGCCATGCTTTCTCTAATTTCTTCCCCTTTAATGGTGACAGTACGAGGTAGACCTGACATTAAATGTAACCCTCGCACTTCCATTTTGGGTTCTTGTTCATGACGCATGGGATAAGCAGAGGCTAAGCGAATTTTAATTTCTTCAGCGGTGCGTTCTCCAATAACCATGTTATGGACTTTTTTCATGTACTGGATGATAGAGTCTGTTAACTCGTCTCCTGCTACCCTGACAGACTCGCTTAATACTCGTCCTTGTAAACTTAAAACTGCGACTTCGGTAGTTCCTCCACCGATGTCTACAATCATATTTCCAGTGGCTTCTGTAACCGGTAAACCTGCTCCTAAAGCTGCTGCAACTGGCTCTTCGATTAACCCTACATCCCTGGCCCCAGCTTCTCTAGCAGCATCAATAACCGCCCGTCTTTCTACTTCTGTAATACCGCTAGGAATACCAATGACCATCCGTGGGTTTCCTAAGGGACTCCCTTCATGGGCCCGTTGAATAAACTCTTTGAGCATGATCATGGCACTTAAAAAGTCCGCAATGACCCCATCTCGCAGAGGACGTAAGGCCACCACGTTACCTGGGGTACGGCCTAGCATTTTCTTGGCTTCTTCCCCAACCGCTAAGGGAATTTTCCGATCTTGATCAATGGCCACCACCGATGGCTCTTCGAGTACAATCCCTTTACCCGATACATAGACCAAGGTATTAGCGGTTCCTAAATCTATACCCATGTCCCGTGAGAGGGAAAAACGATTAAAAATACCCACGTTTGTTTACGCCCCTTATTATATGAAGACTACTATGACTTAATGATCCACAAGGGATCGAACGGATTTTATTACGTTTCTTTGAGTAAGTCTAGCGATATTAATCAATTTATACTAGAAAACTACTAAACGGTAAGCATAAGTTATCAGTAATGTCATGCTAGACTAAGACGAGCCTGTTTTTGTTCCTGCCATCAATGACAAGTTCAATAATGTTGACCAATCCCTTTAATACTTAGCCGATAATCGCAGTTTGTTTGCTTTAAAATCCACTTCACATAAGTATTACTATTCGGGCCAGGAAAGTATCGATAACAATGATTATAAGGGTAAATAATTGGACTTTTTTCAATGGTTTGAGCGAGTTGATTTCCTAATGTATCTGTCCAGCAAGTTTCGCACCAACTTGTCCCATTTCCTACCCCGCTTTCTGGGTTCATTAAATTTTTATGTAAATGTCCCCAACTGTTTTGAGAGAGGGAAGGGGTTTGCCAAATTTCCCATCGATCTTTTTGATTGGCTCTGATAATAACATACCAGTAATGAACAGCGATCAAACCAATAATCGGTATTTTAGCTGCTCTTAATTCAACGATTGTTTCCATACTATTTTTACTTAAATATTATTTGTTTTTGCTTTTATTTTTCTAGATCTAGGTAATGATATAGCAGTTCCCATACTTGTGAGGTACAAAGTTTTCTAGTTTTAGGAATCAGGAGTCAAGAGTTCCTCGCTCCGGCTAAGCGCGAACAGGAGTTAGGGATTAAATATTAGATGTACCTCACTCGTTGAGAGAAACGCTATATAATAAGAAAGTTAGTAAGTAATAAAGTTGAGCATAAATTTATGAGCTTAAACGTTGTTAATCTAGTAGGTCGTGCTGGTAGAGATCCAGAAGTCAGATATTTTGAATCAGGAACCGTTTTATGTACTCTAACTATAGCTGTTGATCGTCGTTCTCGTAATAGTGACCAACCTGATTGGTTTAATTTGAAATTTTGGGGAAAGACAGCAGAAATTGCTGCTAATTATGTAAAAAAAGGTAGTTTAATTGGCATTCAAGGTGCGCTGGAAATTGAAACCTGGACAGATCGTAACACAGGTGCAAATCGTTCTAGTCCTGTTATTCGTGTCGATCGCTTAGATTTATTGGGTTCTAGACGGGATAATGATCCTGGTTTGGTGAGTGGATATTCAGGAGGAGATGATGAATTCTAAAGAAACATAATCATAGATTTTCAATGGTTGGCCTGCCTTTGTTGCAGGCGTTACTATGCCCACACTCTTGATATATCTTATCTAGCAAACATTATGGTGTTTCATATTAGTTGCTTGACGGGACTGACGGGGCTCGAACCCGCAACTTCCGCCGTGACAGGGCGGTGCTCTAACCAGTTGAACTACAGTCCCTTGTTTTTTGAGCCGATCATAATCATAACAAGTTTTCAAAAAATTTGTCAAGTGTTTTTGGAAAAATATTTTGAAATCCCCAGTAATACTAAATCCGATTGCCATAACCCTTTTTTGTGGAAGCAGGGAGGAGACTTTAGAGACAAGGGAGACTGGGGGACTGGGAGAAATCATTCATATATATTCCCCCCGTCACCCTATCCCTTCCCAATACACCCAATTGAAAACTGCCATGAGGGTAAGTTTCAGCGATAAAAAAAAGCAGCGATCTGTATCGATCACTACTCAGAAGGAGAATTAAAACGTAAATTGTCAAACAGGGATGAAAGATTTAACTAAGCATCTTGACATTTTGTTCAACATCCTCATCATCATCAAAAAGACTACCAACAGTCATTAAACTTGCTTGATCTGAAGACGTTTCTTCTCTGGTTGAGTCTTCAGAAACCCCTGAATCAGTTACTTCATCATTAAGGTTATAATGACGAATTTCATAAAATTCTTTGCTCAAATGTTTAGCTTTTTCGTAGCTTTCAATATCTCCTTGTTCAAAGTAATATTTAGCAGCTAATCTTAAATCTTCAACTGCTTGTTTTTTGTTACCCATTTCTGCTAAAAGAATACCCCGATTATGGTAAGCTTTAGCATAGGTAGAGTCAAGATGTAAAGCTTCTGTATAGTCTTCTATGGCTCCTGTTTTATCTCCTAATTTTTGATGACTTAACCCTCTTTGATAATAGGCTTCAACTTCTTCAGGATTAGTCCGAATTATCTGAGAAAAGTTTTCAATTTGCTGGAGATTCTTAACAATTTCTTGGATTTCTTTTTGTTGGGATTCTAAGCTCTCAGTAAACTGCTCAAGTTGCTTTTCCTTAGTTTTAAAATTCTCGAAGAGTTGTTGATGCTCTTGAATTTTATTTAATAAGTCATTGATAATTGTTTGAACTTTTTTCTCTTTTTGACTTAACTCTTGAAATTGCTCTAAAATAACGGATTTATGACTGTTTATTTGTATAGCAGAAGTTTGCTGTGCTTGAGCTAATTCTACTTTCAATTGACGACGATTAGCCATTTGTAATGCAAGGGAAAAGGAAATAGGAATTGCAGCAAAAGCAGCATTACCAAAAAAAGAACCAACAGCCCCACTAACTAAACCAATACCTGATAGTAAATCGAAAATATCAGATAGATTATTTTGACTATTTTCGTTATTTGATTTTTGTTGTTCTACTGGTGTCTCCATGATGTTAAATCCTGTTTTATAGTTGAATCAATGATAATTAATTACTAAAAGCTAAACTAAATATTCTTCTTCTTGGTGAGTTAGAATTGTACAGTCAGAAGTTGGAGAAGCAGCACAAAGCAAAATGTATCCTTCTTCTAATTCATTAGGTTTTAAAAAGGATTCTGCTTTTTCAGTTTGTTCGACATTTCCTGTCATTATTTTCCCTAAACAATCAAAACAAGAGGCTGCACGACAGGAACAAGGATGTTCAATTCCTTTTGATTCTGCCACATCAAGAATATACTCACCAGGGGCAACATCTATGGTCTTATTTAATTGTCTTTTGGAATTAACTAATGTTACTTTAAATTTCTGTTGATTTTGAGTCATGATTAGATCCTCAATGTTTAATTAATGAACAACTGTTAAAAGATTTATGCACCTAAAATTGTGCAATCAATTTGTAAAGCAGGTAAGATAAATTTAGCTTCTTCAGGGGTTAAATATTGTTGAATGACTTCCTGAATAATGGGGTAATGAGTACGTACAAAACGCTCATATCCTACAGAACGAACAATAGTTTGTAGCCAAACTAAAAGACCATCTCGTAAACGATCTACATCATTAATAACCATAGCAGCACTGGTGTACTTGATGGCATTTTTTCTGTCTCTGCGACAAATTTCTTTACCGTGTTTATCCATGTTGTATAAACAATTGTTATAATTAAGTGCGTGCATTTTTTCTTCAACTTCTAGGACAATTTTTTCTTGATTTTCTTTGATTTTTTCATAGGTACTAACACGAATGTCAACTGACTCTAAATAATCGGTAATAAACTGTAATTCAGCATCCGTTGCATAACGGCCATCTGTGTCTAAACTTAAGTTTGAAAATTGAGTTAACATGATTATTCCTCTATACAATAATTAGGGTTTAAAATAATTAAGCATTTTGAATTTTAGTCATGTATTCTGATACTTCAATTTGAGTATCTTTTAGTTGAGTAATCATGGAACGGGTGACTAATTTTCCTTCTTCAACTAAGATCTCACTGGTAATAGGATGGAGAATATTTTCTTTAGCGCGACTGCCAATTAAATCTTCAATATTTTCGATTTCACTGACATACATCCCCGAAGGAATTTCTACTACCACTCCTTCTCCAAGTACCCTTGCTTGACAAGCTAAACGAGAGAATTTATTAGCAGTGGTAATGACTTCCATGCTGCGAATTTCTCGTCGGTTAACAGGGGATAAACTTTCCATTCCTTCTGTGATAAAAACATGGCAAGTGGAACACATTCCCCTACCTCCACATTCTTTCCATACATTCAAATCTTTTGCTAGTAAACCGCTTAAAAGATTATCATTAGTTTCTATATCAACTTGTTGATTAATTGGGTCAAGTTTTACTGCTTTTGCCATGTTAAAAGTCTCCTTTCAATTATTCACTTTGAGATTAATTGCGACATAATAATTCCATAATGGTAGAATGATCATGTCCTTCTTCAAGCCAAGTGTTAATTGGTTTAATTCTATCAGCTAAACCAATTACAAATATATTAGAATTGGCTCCCATTGATTCACAACTGGTTTGAATACAATGTAAATCTTCTCCTGTCAATTTACTGAAAAAAGCACTTAAAATTCCGGCTTCTAAAAAACACATACAACGTATATTTTGAGGAGCAACTTGGGCAAAAGGAGAATTATAAATCTTAGGAACTAAAAATCCATTTTTATAATAGTTAAAATCCATATCTAAGGTTCCCCAGCCATGAGTTTTCCAACATTCTTTTAAGGATTGAATAAATTGAATCATCTCCATTTCTGCCAAGGATTTTCCGTAGTATTCTCCCAATTCATCAGCAAATCGTTGATAAAAATTTCTACCCCACCAACGACCACAACTAAATAAAGCAACTGCACTTCCGGCTCCTAATTCATCTTCTAAAGTAGCATAAAGTGCCTCTAAGAAAGGTTGAGGTAAGGCTAATAAACGGGAACCACTACGATTTTCTAATAACCCAAATTCAAAGTCTCCTTGTAGATAAGCATCGTGAGAAAAGTAATTACCTTTTAAAGAAGATTTTTCAACTAAATTAGCTACATTAATCATGTTATTTACTCTCCTATTACTAAGGTTTCAGATTGAGATTTTGTTTCTAATAAGGTGATTTTGGCTTGTTCTAAAAAAGGATTTAAAAGCTCCATTTGCTCCAAGGAAAGCACTTTTTTTAATCCTTCTGTTAAGTTCTCAAAAATAAAGATTTCAATCATTACCATTTCTTGAGCTTGAATAATATCAGTCAGCCATTCTAAAACCCGATGTCTGAAATATTCAGGATTATTTAATAACATAGCCATAGCAGCATAACGCATGACTGACATCCAATGTTCTAACCCTTTTTCTAGGCGTTGCTTATTCTCATTAGGAAAACTTTGGAGTAAATTTTCAGCAATAAATTGAAAAAGCGGAATTTCTTGATCTCGTAAAACTCGATAGATTTCTAAACGATCTTTGAGGGTATTTGCACTGTTTTTAAGAGCGACTAATTCTGAAGCTTCAAGATAGTGATCTTCTGCTTCATAGAATAAAGTTTCAAAATCTTTTTGCATAATGTTACTCTAAAATAAATCTGATAAGTTATCTAAATCTAGCTTTGAACTAGATGAATCAATTGAATTAAGAGATAATGATGGGTTAGGGTTGGGAGCAATATTAAGAGAACTTTTCCAAACCATTGCTTGAAAAAAGTCATTAACTGATAAACTAAATAAGGATTCTTCTGATTGATTAGTATTGGGTGAAATAAATTTTTTTACTTGTTTTCCTGTCCAGTTAGATTGTAAGAAAAACTCTCGTAAACTTAAGAATAATAAGGATTCAGTATTATTGACTTTATCAGTCAGATTAAAGGGATATAATTTAATCGTTTTTCCTGTCCAATTATAGGTACGAAAAAAATCATAAACACTGATACTAGACCATGTTTGTCTACTCATCATTTAAGATACTCCCCACGGTGTAAACGCTTTTCAATATCTTTAGCTAAAGCTCCCTCATTCAACCAGAAAGTTGCAGCATCAACACGATCTTTTTTTCCAAGTAAAAACTTACAATAAGTTTCTCCCATGGCATAGCATTGAATCTCAATACAATTCAAATTCTTTTTCACTAAATTGCTGAAAAATCCCGCTAATAAACCAGCATAAATATGACAAACAGGTTTACCCACATCTCCTAGGGTTCGAGCAACCGCAGAATCAAAAATATTGACAAACATAAAGCCATTTTTCTGCTCACCCATATCCACTTCCCAGTTACCCCAACCTTGTGCGGTAAACGGCCACCACCAAGCTTCTAAAACATAGTTTAGATTCATTTGATTAAGAGGTTTGTCATACTCATATTCGGAATAAAGCCATTTTTGAAAAAAGTCTGCGTCTCGTTTTCCCCACTCTTTACCAATGTTATAAGTAACAACTCCCGCAGCACTACCGATTTCTTCTTCGAGTCCTTCGATTAACCCTAAAATAAAATCTTCACTGGTGAGAATATTACGAGATTCATTCCAATCAACAATCGTGCCTGTTTCTGTCTGAAAACAGAAGAAATCTTCTAAAGCATAATGATGATGTCGTTTGGGATATTTATTTTTTAAATGATGCTCGAATTTCGTAGCTAACTGCTGTGTTTCTTGTTTGCTATCACTTGAGGTGAAAACCATCCTATATAAACCTCAATTTATTATCAAAGATGATTTTATTGTAGGGAGATAATTTAGGGCTTTCTTCAGTGGTTATGAGGAACTTACCAGGGTTTTGTACCTAAGCTTTAGTAGTTGTACGGACTTATTGGCTAAAAAAAGTAAAATCAGTTATAAAAAATAAACAATATTACGGTTTGATAACAATTATCTAAAATTATTATGCAATTGTTGGAGCCTTTAGAAGAAACTCTGCAACATTCGGTGACAGTGTTTCGCCTAATGTTAGAGTCTGTCTCAGTAGTTTGCGTTGTCTGCGGGTTCTCTACAGCGATCCGTTGTCTAATCGTTGGTTTTCGCTCTTCCTCTTTTCCTTTTTTAGAGGTGCGTCTGCGTTTTGGTTCCTGGTTAGCTTTGGCCTTAGAATTTCAATTGGGTTCAGATGTTTTAAGCACGACGATTGCACCGTCATTTGAGGCGTTGGGGAAATTAGCCGTTATTGCTGTTATTCGGACTTTTTTGAACTATTTTTTGACGCAAGAACTGGAAGCTGAAGAAAAGCGAAAAGAGGATCAAATAGATAAAATTAAATAAGATACCCAGTGGTCTGAGATTTAACCATGTACCCAACTCATCAATGGACAATTTATAAAGAGTTTCGTTTTGAAGCAGCACATCGACTGCCTCATCATCAGGGTAAATGTAGTCGTCTTCATGGTCATAGTTGGGTGGGACGGGTTTATGTGAGTAGCGATCGCCTCTATGAAACGGGATCGCAACAGGGGATGGTTATGGACTTTGGCGAGATTAGTAGCTATATTGATCCGTTAGTGGAAAATTTTTTAGATCATCATTATCTCAATAAAACTACAGGGTTAGAAAGTCCCACCAGTGAAGCGATCGCACAATGGATCTTTGAAAAGTTAGAAGCTGTCCAACTACCAGGACTGTGTATGGTAGAAATACGAGAAACTTGTACTTCTGGGGCCCAATATCGTCGTCGTCAGCAATAAATTGTCCAAATCTAATCCTTTGCTTACAATGAAAGCACGGAAAATCCTTACCCTATCCATTTGAAATGGAAATTCTTTGTACTCGTCCAGGATGTACTCATCCTCAAAACAATTTTTCTGATCTTGATGATCCTTCAAAGCTGAAAACCGTTCAACAAAAATATTGTACCAGTTGCGGAATGCCTCTGATTTTGGCAGGCCGTTATTTACCGTCCAAGTTGTTAGGAAAAGGAGGGTTTGGTGCTGCATTTTTAGCTAAAGATCGCTTTACTCCAACTATGCGTTTATGTGTGGTCAAACAGTTTCAACCAGAAGGCAACTTAAATGCTCAAGCGTTAGCGATCGCTCAACAATTATTTGAACGGGAAGCAATTATTTTAGAAAATCTAGGCAGTAAACATCCTCAAATTCCCCAGTTATATGCTTTTTTTCCCTTAGTAGTGTCTAATCATATCACCAAAGAAGAAGAACAGTTTTTTTATTTGGTTCAAGAATTAATTGATGGAGAAGATTTAGAAACAGAATTAAAAAGAAAGGGGGTTTTTCTGGAAAATGAAATTATTGAAGTTCTTCACGAAATTTTATTAGTTTTACAGTTTATTCACGATAATAATTGTATTCACCGTGATATTAAACCCTCTAATATTATGCGGGATAAACAAGGGCGTTTATATTTATTAGATTTTGGCGCAGTTAAACAAGTGACTGCTAATGCGGGAAACCCTCAAAAACGCTCGACGGGAATTTATTCTATGGGGTTTGCTCCCCCTGAACAAATGCAGGGATCTACAGTTTATCCAGCAACAGATTTATATGCTTTGGCTACAACTTGCTTAAATTTGTTAACAGGAAAACCTCCAGAAGAGCTATACGATTCTTATAATAATTGTTGGAATTGGAAGCCGTATGTTACTAATATTAGTGATGGGTTAGCTAGTATTTTAGATCAATTATTATTACCCAGTCCAAGCGATCGCTATCAAAGTGCATCTGAGGTTTTACAAGCGTTACATTCATCTCAATATCAAGGAAGTTCTTCAAGTGTAAAAACCTCAATTCAAACCTCATCAAATCCTTCCATTTCTTCTGTTCCTTCTCAACCTTCTCCTGCTCCTATTTCTCCTAGTCCAACAAAGAGTTTTTCTAGTGTTGATTTATTAATCTATTCAGGGTTTACGGGATTTGAGGGAGCGATCCTCATTTTGGGTTTAAAAAAGTTCTTATCGGCTCCAGGAATTGTTATCGGATGTATGATAATGGGTGGATTAATTTATCTTGAATATCGCCGTATACTTGACAAAAAAGATTTATTAATTATTGGAACACTTACACTATTTTTATTGATAATTTCTTTATTTTTTAACATTTTAGTATTAGACTCCGTTTCATTTTTGTTAATATCAGGATTAGTAACAGCAACGGGTTTAATAGCCGTTACTTCTCTATTTAAGCTAATTTATCAACTACTTTCTCGTATTTTTTGATTTTAAAATGGCTAAAAAATTGATGAATGGTAAAGTATATTTAGTAGGTTCAGGAATAGGACATATAAACTATTTAACCCTGAGAGCCTATCATCTTTTATCCCAAGCTGAGGTATTAATCTATGATGCTTTAATTGATAAAAATTTACTTAATTTAGTACCTGAATCTTGCCTAAAAATTAATGTTGGTAAAAGAGGAGGGCAACCCAGTACAAAGCAAAATAAAATCAATAGCTTAATAATTAATTACTGTTTACAAGGAAAACAAGTTGTTAGATTAAAAAGTGGAGATCCTTCAATATTTGGTCGTGTTAATGAAGAGATTAAAGCTTTACAAGAAGCTAATTGTCTGTATGAATTAGTGCCAGGAATTTCATCAGCTTTAGCTGCGCCTTTATTGACAGGAATACCCTTAACTGATAAGGAAATAAGTCCATGTTTTACTGTTTTAACAGGACATGAACCTGAGTTATTAAATTGGCAAGCTTTAGCCAACATTGACACATTAGTTATTTTAATGGGAACCAGAAATCTTGAAGAAATTGTTAATAATTTACTCAATAATGGGCGATCGCCTGATCAACCAATTGCGATTATTCAAAACAGTGGAAGTTCTCAAGAAAGAGTTTGGATCGGCACCTTAAACAGTATAATAAAACAAGTCTCAGGACTGTCTTTATCTCCCGCCATTATTATTATCGGAAACGTCGTTAATTTACGTTATATGTCTTCATCTATTAGCCTTCCTTTAGCTCAAAAAACTGTATTAATTACCCGTGCAAAAGAACAATCTAGTCAGTTTAGTGTTCTCTTACAACAACAGGGTGCAAACACCATAGAAATGCCAGCTTTAGAAATTTTACCCCCGTCGTCTTGGGAACAATTAGATTTAGCCATTGAAACATTAGCATCCTTTGATTGGTTAATTTTAACCTCAGCAAATGGGGTTAACTTTTTCTTTCAACGGTTACAAGAATTAGGTCAAGATATTCGTGCTTTGGGTAATATTAAAATTGCGGTAGTGGGTCAAAAAACAGCATCTTGTTTACAAGAATATCATTTAACCCCTGATTTTATTCCCCCTAACTTTATTGCCGATGAATTAATTGACCATTTTCCTGAAAGTTTAAGTCATCAAAAAATTCTATTTCCTCGTGTAGAAACCGGAGGAAGAGAAATCTTAGTTAAAGAATTACAAAAACAAGAAGCCAATGTTGTTGAAGTTCCTGCTTATCAGTCAGGATGTCCCGAAACAATTGATGCTCAAGCATGGGAAGCATTACAAAATAAACAAGTTAATATTATTACCTTTGCGAGTTCTAAAACGGTCAAAAACTTTTATCAATTACTGCAAAAAGCACTACAGACTAACAGTAAATCAGATATTTTGTCTCTCCTAGATAATGTTTATATTGCCTCCATTGGCCCGCAAACCTCAAAAACCTGTTATGAGTTATTAGAAAGAGTCGATATAGAAGCTCAAGAGTATACCCTAGAAGGATTAACTCAAGGATTAATACAGTATTTTAGTTAACCTTAATTTCCACTTTTTTCTCTGATCTACTATAAAAGTTCACCTTTTCAATCCCTAAAATTCCCTTATGTTTGGGACTGACATTCTTTAATTTAAGACTTATGCTGAAGATAGAGGGGATAAAACTTAACCCCTACAGCATCAGGAGGGAATAAAAAATGTTAACACTTAATCTGAAAAAATCAGGCTTTTCAACCCTTGGTGCGTTTTTAATTGCTATTACCACCACCACATCTTTATTACCCTTAACCACCGTTTCTGCTCAACCTGTTTCTAAAGCTAACCTCACTGCAACAGACACTTATCGGGTTCGCATTCCCCAAGGAACTTTAATTCCTGTAACTTATAATCAAGCAAGACAAATTCGCATTAATCAAGGGGAATATTTACCCCTAGAATTACAAGTATCAGCTAACCTACGGGATAGTAATGGTCGTCTTTTAATTCCTGCTGGTACAAGAATCAGAGGCCAACTTGAACCCACCAGACAAGGAACTCGCTTTGTTGCACGGGAGATGATTATTAATAACCAATGGATACCTCTTAACGCCACATCACAAGTCATTTCCAGGACAGAAACCGTCAACGATGGGGCAACGGTTGGTAATATCTTATCAGGAACCTTTGCCGGTGCGGGTACTGCCACTATTATTGCAGGAACTACAGGCGATCGCCGTATTGATCCCTTAGAAGTGTTAGGAGGTGCTGCTTTAGGAACCCTCTTAGGATGGGGTTTACCCGAAGGTCAAATTATTGGAGGTGGAGAACATCAACAAGTTGTCATCGATCCTAACCGTGATCTCACCTTAACCCTTAATTCTGATCTATCTGTCATTGCCAACCATTCAACACAACGACAAACAACGACCTATTATCCTACGTTTCATATTAGTCGTTAACCCTGTTTTTTGCTGTGAGGAGTGTCTACTGAGATCTTGCACCAGTACAAGAAAACTCAATATAAAAAGAAAGAAAATCAATTTTCAAGCAGTTACAGTCAAAATCAATCCTGTTCCCCATTCCCCATTCCCCATTCCCTCTCTAAACTAGCTAGTTTTATCAAAGGTGCAAGAT
>JAAUYD010133175.1_pt1 | contig 16653 bp, 15 predicted proteins | sample 7278101 | NCBI WGS metagenome assembly JAAUYD01 (sample SAMN14350128, study PRJNA611818) | marine sediment metagenome | isolation source: surface marine sediment (0.6m) | place: French Polynesia: Moorea | collected 2018-08 | reverse complement strand
CCGTCGAGGTGCTGACGCTGTTTGGACTCGTCCGCTATTACGTGTTGTTCGTCATTGACTTCAAAACGCGACGGGTTGAGATTGCCGGCGTCGTTCATCAGCCATATGGGGTGTGGATGAAAGGGTGTGGGCTGTGTTTTGGAACAGGACGGGGTCACCTGGGTTGGTGGTCCCGATTCGTTGGCTCCCCAAAAAAACACTTTCACCAACTAAATTCTGAGAATATCTCAGATCATTCAACCCAAATTCTTAGAGAATCTGTATGATTTCATATGGTTATCGTATCGGCTGCCGATGTAGTTGAGTCTGGGGTGCCCAAACATCACCTTGTTTCTCTTGCTTGATTTGGGAGAGGCTTCAGCTTTTCCAAAAGAGAATTGGCTATATCTATCCAAATAAGCTATTATTAGGCTACCAATGAAAGGAGCTACTTGATTTCATTATCTTTAACCCCCAAAGGGCTTTCTGAAATATCGATCCCGGTAAGTACGGGTTGGCTTCTTGGTTCCTGCATGGAGGCCCGCGGAAAACAGGATTTGTGGATGAGGCAGAAACCCGAGGTGCTCGATGTGCTAAGGGAACAGGCCATTATCCAAAGTGTGGAGTCTTCGAATCGGATTGAAGGCGTCACGATACCCGCAAGCCGCCTCCGGCCGGTGGTCCTAGGAAAAGTCAATCCTAGGGATCGTCCGGAGGAAGAGCTCGCAGGATATAAAAAGGCTTTAGACTGGATTTTCTCGCGAAAGCGCAAGGTGTCTGTAATGCCTGAGATGGTCCAGCGTCTTCACGCCTTTGCTCAAGGTGGTTTTTCCGGGGATGCTGGTAAATGGAAAGAACGGGACAACGAAATCATAGAGATCCTGCCGAATGGCGAAAGGAGAATCAGATTTGTTCCCACAGCCGCCAAGGAAACCCCGGAGGCAATGGTAATGCTGTGCCGAAACTACCGTGAAACCTGCGATGATCAGCGAGTCCCATCGCTCTTAATTATCGCCACGTTCGTGTTCGATCTCCTATGCGTCCATCCATTTCGGGATGGAAATGGTCGAGTATCGCGGTTGGCGAACACAGTTCTGCTCCAAGCCCATGGTTTCGAGGTGGCACGGTATGTCAGCTTGGAGCGTCTGGTCGAGCAAAGCAAGGAAGAATACTATAGCGTCTTAGCGAGATGTTCCGCGGGATGGCATGAAGGAAAGAACGAGCTCATCCCATGGTGGAACTATTTTTTGAGCACATTACGCCTAGCCTACAAAGAATTCGAACGACAGGTGGAACTCACCGAGGCGCGTCCTGCCAAGAGCGACTTGGTAAGGCAGACCGTTCTCGCCCAAGTAGAGCAGTTCACTTTGGGGGATCTTGCAGCTCAGCTGCCATCAGCTAGCACACAGCTCATCAAAAAGATCCTCACAGAGCTGAAGAAAAATGGGAAGATACGTCTCATCGGCAGGGGACGGGGAGCTCGGTGGGAGATTATTTCTTAGATTCTGCAGAAGTCGTAGTACCCAAAAATTCGAACAATCTGATATTATTGCCTTTTCTCTAATGACCGAGAGAGGTGCTGAGCGCATGGAGCGATCCGCGATGTCGCTAAGCCAAAGATGGTGATGGCGAGAGAAAACGGTCCAAAAAAATTACCCCGTAAACACAAAATGAGTGGTTTTAGGAGGAAGTGAGATTGCTATGCATGTATGGCATAAATAACACATAAAGTTGCCAATTTCCTCAATGATTTCGTGGAGAGATTTGAAAAGAGTACATCGCGGATCGCTCAAGACAAATTCCAGTTGACAACTTGGCTCTTGACATCCTTATTGATACTGCATTATCAGTATCATGTGTTGGGGTCTGGATCGAAAGCAAAAGAGTAACGAACCTTGCAGCGCAACACAAAACAACGAGAGGTGATCGCCGCCTGTTTTTCGGGTGAAGAACGCCCCATGACCGCTACCGAGGTCCATGCACTCGCGAGTAAGGAGCATCCATCTCTGGGCATCGCCACGGTCTATCGTACGGTCAACGCTTTCGTTGAAGCCGGCGTGCTCGTGCCTGTCACTATCGGCGGAACCACGCGTTACGAGTTGGCCACCAAGCGCCACCATCATCACTTCCACTGCCAGGAGTGCGATCGTGCCTTTTGTCTGGAAGTGTGTCCCATCTCTGATGAGGCCCTGGCTCCTCAGGGCTTTGCCGTTCGAGATCACGACTTGGTGGTGTCCGGAGCATGCCCGGCTTGCGTCTCGAATGTTAACGGGGGGAAGTGATGACGATGGTGCGAGTGCGGCCATATCTGCCCAGCGGAGCCAGGAAACGAGACCGCCGGCTACGGTTACTTGCCACGGCAGCCTCTGTCATGCTTCTTGGCGCGCAGGTCATGGCTGCGTTGCACGTTGTACTCGTTACCCACACAATAGATGCTCGATCGGGCAGAGTTATCCGCTGCTGTGATTCCCATGATCACCAGTCCGGGCACGAGGCGAATCAAGATCCGGATGAAAGCGCTCCCGAGCGCGACGCTCCCGCACCGCAGGAGTGTCAGGCCCACGCCGTTCTTCAGCAAGCACAAATACTGACATCACCTCCTTTGACGGTGTTATCTTCGGCAATCATTGGGACAGTCGTTCCTCACGTGAGAAACACGGTCCCCTACTCTCGTCTCCGGGTGTACCTGGTTTCGCCCGCGCATTCGCCGCCTTTCTTTTAAGCTCAGCTAGTTTTTAAAATTTAAAAAAATTCAGGGTTTGAGAAGTGATGTTTCGGACTTCGAAACGAAACGTGGCATCTCGACAAATGACATGTGGGTCGAAGGTGGCCCCGGGAGCGTCATTAGAGTGTATCGCGCAGCGTGGCATTTTTGGGGATTGATTTTCTTTTTGGGTGTCCCTGTGTACGCGCAAATCACTGAGCCCGTTAATTCGAAGGATGCGGGAACTGACGCAACCACGCAACCTGCAGCCCAATCAGATGCGGGCAGCGACACAGAGGAACTCGACCTCGAGCTCCTGCCGAGCAAGGCGCCGCCGGCCACTACCTCGTCGCCAGCAAAGTCCACCGACTATCGTCTCGAAGATGCAACCGTTGTTGGCCAACGCCGGACTGAAGCGACGGCCGCAGCCCACTATGACCTTGAGGTCGGCAAGCTGCGCATCATTCCACGCAGAAACGTAGCCGAGCAGCTCATGATGGCGCCTGGTGTTCTAACCACTAACCACGGCGGTGAAGGACACGCTCACGAAACCTACATGCGCGGCTTCGCCTCAAAGGAGGGCCAGGACATCGAGTTTCTAGTCGATGGGGTGCCGCTCAACGAAGTCGGCAACTCGCACAACCACGGCTATGCAGATTTGTACTTCATTCCCCCAGAAATGGTGCAGAGCGTAGCCATTACCGAGGGTGCCTTTGATCCCGAACAAGGCGATTTCGCTTTTGCGGGTACTGCCGAGTATCGGCTCGGTGTTCTCGATCGCGGGGCGCAGATCAAACAGGGGTACGGTCTTTGGAACACCTATCGCAGCCTTGGCCTGTATGCACCCCCGGGCGAAGAGACAGGGACTTTTGCCGGTTTCGAATACTTCACAACAGACGGCTACGGTACAAACCGAGCAGCACAGCGTGCCCTGGCCCTGGGCAGATTCAGCGACGACTGGGGAGATCAGAATTTCAAGTACAGCATCAGCGTTTACGGCTACGCCACCCGCTACGATCAGCCAGGGGTCGTCAGACAAGACGACTATGAGTCGGGTGCAATGGGCTTTTACGATACCTATGATTCGAACCAGGGTGGTGAGAGCAATCGACTCCTGCTTGCCCTTGATACCGAAGCCGGTCCATCCCATTCTCACTTCAAGCAGGTCCTGTTTGCCGGATATCGCACCATGCGACTACGAACCAATTTCACAGGATGGCTCACCGATGCCACTGTCGATGAAAACGGTGACCCGCTGTCGGCCCAACGGGGCGATGGACTGGAGATGCGCTACAAAGTATTTTCCGGCGGCTCCCGTGGAAATTACACCATCTCCGAGCCTTTTTTCGGTCAAAAACAGCACTTCGCCATCGGCTATGCGCTTCGGCTCGATCACGGCGAGTCAGAACAGCTTCGACTGCGCTCTGTGACGGCAATCCCCTATCGACAGGTCTTTTATAACGACTTTACGGTACTCAACCTCGCCGGCTGGCTTCGCACGCAGTTTCGGCCGCTGTCCTGGCTCGCCCTGCGCGGCGGCCTGCGCATCGACACTTTCAGTTTCGGTATCACGGACTACAACCATCCCGATGCCGACCGCGAAGGGATCCGAATCCCCAACCAGACGAGTCAGAGCTTCGGCTTTGCGCTCAACCCGAGGGTGACGCTCGACCTTCGAGTCATCCAAGGGCTGCACGCGCTGGCCAGCTACGGCCAGGGGACGCGATCTACCGATGCTGCGGCGCTTTCCGACAATGAAACCGCCCCGTTCGCCAGGGCTCAGGAGTTTGATACCGGGCTCGCTTATCGCCATGGAGAACACGGCCACCTGGTCGCGCTCAGCGCACAGCTCAGCTACAGCCTGACCAAGGTCAACAAAGACCTCCTATTCAGTGAAACCGAGGGGCGCAACGTCCTGGCGGGTGCTTCTACGCGTCACGCCGTGCTGTTCAGCGGCCGGCTACACCTCTTTGACTTGATCGATATTCTCGTCAATCTCGGATGGACCCAGGCCACGCTCGACGCCACCGGCGAGCTGCTGCCCTATATCCCAACGCTGGTGGCAAGACTGGACGCCGCGGTCGCCGGCCGTCTCGGCTCCTGGTCCCTCGGTGCGGTTCCGGTCCAAGGACGTTTGGGTGTGGGATTCACCCATGTCCCAGGACGACCATTGCCGCTCAAGACCTTTGGCGATCCCTTCTATTTGCTGGGCGCTGGCGGCGATGTCAGGTTATGGCACTTCTCGCTCGGTGTGGAGCTGCGCAACCTTTTAAACACCACTTATCGGCAGGTTGAATTCAACTACGCCAGCAACTTCGTCTCGCCAGGGGCCGTCCCGAGTCGAGTCCCCGAACGCCACTTTGTGGCGGGCGAGCCTTTCTTTGTCATGGGCACGATCACCTGGCACATCGAGGACATGTTTCGTGCCGCAACAAGGCATGCCAATACTAAACCAAATAAAAGCGATGAGGCTAGGAGCCTCCCAAACGAACAAGGAGAAAAACCATGAAAAACGAAACCATCAAAAATAAGAATTACACAAGGGCAGTTGTCCCGGTCATCGCCCTGTTCGCGGTGTTCGTCACCGCAGGGAGCTGCGACGAAGATCACGATCACGATGAAGGAGAATGCAGCGGCCACGGCCACCTGCACGACGGCGTATGCCATTGTGACAATGGTTTCACCAACGACCCCAATGACGCGACGCAATGCGTGCCCGTGCAGGAAGAGTCCTTCGAATGCACGACCGAGAGAGAGGGGTGGGAACAGTGCGTCGACGGCAAGGTGCAGTTCTGCCACATCGACCATTTTCACTGGGGCGCTGATTGTGCAACCCTGGGATATGAGTGCGTCGAGCTCACCGAAAGTACCGCGGCCTGCCTCGATGAAAACAGCACCTGCGTTGTCGGCGAGTTCAAGTGTGAGACCAACACCGCTTACAACTGCGTCGATGAAGACGGCCACGGCCACTGGGCGATCGAACCGTGCGGCACGGCCGCTTACTGCCACGAGGAAGCGACCGAAGCGCACTGCGAATCCGCGGGTGGTGAGTGCGGTGGGCACGGGCTCCTGCATGAAGGCGTCTGCGAATGTTTCGCTGGCTATGCACATGACGCCGCCGACACCAGCACCTGCGTGATCGATCCCGCGGGTATGTGCACGGTGTTTGGCGGCACGCCCCATCAAGAAACAGTGGTCACTTCGTTTGCCGAGTTCGAAAACGCACACGCCGAGCTCTATGAGCCGATCCAGGTGACGTTGCCGGCAACCACATCGGGTTATATTCATTTTGATGTGACACACGATGACGAATACGTAATTTTTGCAGATAATCCAGCCGCGGTCGAAGCTGTGATGCACCGCAATCAGACCGATGTGGTGAGCTTCCAAGCGGTTGGGGCGGTTGGTGCGTGCGCGACAGAGATTCCCCAGCACTACCACATGGACCTCGTAATGGACGGGGAGACGCCACCGGTTGAATACGTTATTCGATTCAGCAACCAGTTTGCCACTGCCACAACTGTGAGGTTTATGGTCGTGGACAAGTAACAGGACGCGTAGCCAAACGAGGTGCCGTGGCTCGGTTCGGCGTCTCGTTGGTCGCGCGCTAACGTGAGGTACGTTATGAACGTTAGTACAATACACAAAACGCGAAGTACTCGCTGGCAGACCAGAATTCTGGCGTCAGCGGCCATCGTCGGCGTCTTTGTTGCACAATCGTTTCTCTCTTGCGACGTGGAGACGGCTGGCGAGGCGATTCGGTTCAACACCGCCGTGCAGGGCACGACGCAGCTAGGTCAGCCCCCAGCAACTTTCGACACGTCGCGGGGCTGGCGTGTCACCCTCTCCAGCGCCCATGCTGTGTTTGGCCCGATCTATTTCTACAGTGGCTCACCGATGGTCCGGTCCCAGCCCCTTATCCCGTTTGTCAGTGGCGTGGCGATGGCCTGTCCCACCCATGCCCAGTTCGACTACGGTGCGATCCTTGGCGAGGTGCTTTCGCAGTATGTGGTCAATCTGCTGGCCAGCGAACCGACAGCCACAGGTGAAGTCCAGGGCGAAGCCGGCACCTGTCAATCCGCCGAGCTTCACCTCCATCCGCCTGGAGATCAGCAACTGCCCGCCGGCAGCCCCCAAACGGAATTCGACAAGCTCGGCGGCTACTCGATTACCATATTGGGCACCGCGACCAAAGATGCGACGACAGTGCCGTTCCACGCGGTGCTGGACATTCCCGACCAAGGCACGATGCGGATCGTTCAAAACATCACCGCCGACGTCGAGCTAGCAGATGCCGCAGATCAACCTGGCCGCATCGTGGTTCAGATCCTGCTAGACGCCTGGTTCGACCAGGTCGATTTCTCGTCACTCAGCGAAACCGACGTTAACGGCAACTATCTGTTCAGCGCAGATACACAGGCCCAGACAGCGTTGCTCCAGGCGATCCGCAACCGCTACTCGTACCGCGTCGAATGGAGGGCGCCATGAAACACAACATCATTGATCTAATGTATCGCCACCTTGTCGTTTGCGCCTTGGCGCTGCTGGTGTCCGCCTGTGTCAGCGAGGACACCGCAGGGGAAGGCAGCCTGGCTCTCGATGTGAGCGGTGGAGCAGCCCTTCGATATGGTTTTCCCCACACCGAGGGTGACGTTACCCACGCTTTTGTCGACGGTTGGGACTTGCAGTTCGACAAATACATCATCGCCGTGGGCAATGTCCGCTTGATCGAGCAAGACACTGGCGACGAGGAACAGAGCTGGGCCGGCCCCAAGGTAATGGACTTGGCTGTATCGGCAACGGGCAGCGAGGCCCTGGTGATCATCGACGGGTTGCCCGCCCGGCGTTTCGACTTCAATTTCGATTTCCTCGCGCCGTTGCAGCTGCCCTCCCAATCTAGCGCGAGCAACGCAGATATCCAGCTGATGATCGACAATGGCTGGGCATTGCTCGTAACAGGCCAGGCACAGCACGCGGCAACCTCAAGAACCATGCGGTTTGAGTTAGGGTTGCCTGCGGCAGCGCGCTATTACGATTGTGTCAACGGTAAAGACAACACGGATGGGATTGCCATCGAAGCAAACAAGACCACCGGCGCCTTCATCTACGCCCATGGGATCCACCTCTTCTGGGACACCCTGGCCGCGGGCGACGAAGACCTGCGATTCGAGGCGTTTGCCGCGGTGGCCGGAGACGACAACCTGATCACCGCAGAGGAGCTCAAGACCCAGGATCTAACCGATTTACGCGACGCAGACGGCAATCCACTCGTCGATGATCAGGGGCAACCGGTGTTATACAACGACGGCGGTCTGCTCCCGCCGGACCAGTGGACCCTCTACCACTTTGTCAACTTTGCCGCCCGCGCCGCTAACCACTTAAACGGCATCGGACTGTGCAAGGCCGAGAATCTGCAATGATTCGGTGTGGATTAAAGAAACCAGATGTTTACGGACCATGGGGCATCCTGCTCGGCGTTTTCGTGCTCGTCGGTCTTCTCCCCGCAGATATTTGGGCCCAAGAGGCTCCAGCCAAGAGCGCAGTGATGGCCGAGAAGCTCGCTGCCCTCCGTACGGAGATCAACGACCTCGACGCTGTCTTGCGCAGCCGACGGAATCTCACCGCAACCGAGCTGCACGGCCTGCAAACCAGAGCGAGCGAGCTCAAGCTCGCCGAAGACGCTGAGAGAATCAGAGTCCAGGCGCTGGAAGCTGAGGTGGCCCTGCTCGAGGCATCGATCGCCAGTAACGACGAGCGCACAGAGGCGCTTCGCGGTGCGGTGCGCCAGGCGATTGCCAGCTTGCAGAGGGTGGTCAAAAATGGCTTGTCCTACAAGCAAGAGCAGCGCCTCGCATCGCTGACGAAGATTGTTCGAGACCTGGAAGCCGGCACGGTCGATGCGGCGGCCGCCGCGGCGCGGGTGTGGCGTTTTGTCCAAGATGAGCGGCGACTCGCAGCCACGGTGGAACTTGCCGACGTCAGTCTCGTGCTCAGCGGAGATGCGGATCCGACATTGGTCAGGATTGTGCGCGTTGGCACCGTGGCGATGTTCGTCCATGCCGGTGCGGATCGCTGGGGCCGTGTCGTACGAGGTCCTGATGGCCGGTTTGGCTACGCCGATGTCCGAGACCGCGGACAGATAGCCGAAATCCAACGACTCTTCAAATCGGTCGAAAAACAGATCCGCGAGGGCCGCTACCGCCTGCCCATTTTCAGCGCTGAGGTGGGCCAGTGACGCGATGGTTTAGGCAGAGGAAGCTAATCCTGGCGATCATCCCGATGACGTGCTGCATCACTGATGTCACACGCGCTCAGGTGCCCACCTTTGAGCAGGCATACGCCCAAGAGCTCGCGGAGCTAACAGCGACCAAGGCCGCGCTCAACGCTTCGCTCGATGCGTTTGAAAAGTCCCGGGCGCAGCACAAAACAGAGCTCGAAGGCGAAATCCAACAGTCGGAATCCGAGATTCTGGCGCTCAAAAGACGTGTCAAACAGCTCGAAACCAAACGGGATCTCCTAACGGAGAGGGACCTGATTACAGAAGATCACCAGGCCGTGCTTCGCGCCCTGTTGATAGGGACCGAATCGTCACAAATGGCCAAAGACACGAGCGAACCACCCACTGCGGACAATATTGCCGCGGCGTTCCTGGTCGCTGTCAACACGGCCGCCGAGAGGATCGATGGGGGTAGCCGATTGCGCGTTGCACAAGGCCATTTCTTTGGGCTGGACGGCAAGCAGGTGCAAGGCCAGATCGTTCATATCGGGGAGATCGCTGCGCTCGGCCTGGCGCCCCATACAGGCGGAGTCCTACTCAAGCTCCAGGACGAATACCGTGTGCTGGACGAAGGGCCGAGAGCCCAGGCCAAGCAGATAGTGGACGGAGAAACGCCGGAAGCGTTGGATGTCTTCCTGTTCTCACCAGAGTGCACAGGCCATGATCCAAGTCGAGGAAACGGCTTCATCGGTATGCTGGACAAAGGCGGCCCGGTAGCCTGGGTCATCATGGGTCTGGCTCTGCTGGGGTTGCTCTTGGTCATCGAACGTCTCTGGACGCTCTCGAGAACGACCAACTGGAGCGGCGACCGGTTCGATGCCGTGGTGGCAAAGATTCAAGTCAAGGACTTCGAGGGCGCTTCCTCCTTCACGATTCGAATGGGAGCGGTCGGCAGGGCTCTTCGCGGCGTCATTGAGCATCGCACCCTGCCACGAGAAGAGCTCGAAAAACGAATAAGTGAAATCATTCTCAAGGCCATGCCAGCACTGGAGCGATCGCTCACCATCCTGGTTGTGATCACCGTCGTTGCTCCGCTTCTCGGTCTGCTCGGCACGGTGACTGGTATGATTTCCACATTCGATGTGATCACCGAGTTCGGCACCGGCGACCCCAAACTACTGTCTGGCGGTATTTCCGAGGCGCTCATCACGACGAAGCTGGGACTTGCCGTGGCGGTTCCGTTCCTGCTCATCCGTAGCCTGATTGCCCGCTGGTCAGACCGCATCATCGAGAACATGCAGACGTACTCCCTGGCTGCCATCAACATCCTCTTTAGTCATGAGGAGGCCACCGATGAGTGACGGTCTCTTGCGCCAGGTGTTGGACCAACTCGCGGCTCTTGCCCAGGCCGGCGGTTTCGTCATGTGGCCTCTGCTCATCGTGGGGTTATTGGCTTGGACGCTGCTCTTGCTCAGAGTCATGGCTCTCTTGGAGATCATGGGGGCTCATTGCGTTTGTGATCCTGTCCTCAAAGGAGGACAGGTCTATGCCAAGAAAGAGTTCAAACTTCGCCTGTGGAAGATCGCACTCAATCGCCACGCTTCGATCATCGATACCCTGGTCGCCGCTGCTCCGCTCCTTGGGCTGCTCGGCACGGTCTCTGGAATGATTGCAACCTTCGACGGTCTGACTTCAATGACGCTCTTCAGCGAGAGCGGCGGCATTGCGGGCGGTATTTCAGAGGCGCTCACCACGACCCAAGCGGGATTATTGGTCGCGATCCCCGCGTTCTTCGCCAACCGGGTGATCGGCCGCAAGGTCACCAAGTTGGAACAACGACTCGACGCCGCTCTGCTTGGGACAACGCCGCGAGCTGCGAGGTGTGGATCGTGAATGGACTCGGAGAAATACGTCGTCGCCGCGACAAGGACGAGGGAATAGACATCGCGCCGCTCATCGACGTGGTGTTCATCCTGCTCATTTTCTTCATGGTCTCGACGACCTTTGTGCGCAACCTAGAGCTCGATATCGAGCGTCCGAGCGCCGCCAGTGCTGAAACTGCTGATGTCCGAGCCATCCGGGTCACGTTGACCCGTGGCGGGCAGGTCATGGTGGAGGGGCAAGAAGTGAGCTCGTGGATGGTGCAGGATCGCGTGCGCTCCATTACACTCCAGCACCCTGAACGTCCTGTTTTGGTAACGACAGATGAGGATGTGCCAACCGGCAAGTTGGTCGACGTGGTGGACCAGTGCCGCCTTGCCGGCACTTCGAGCGTTGGCGTGGATGTCACGAGGAAGGAGTGAAATGACCCGTTCCATCCTCCGAATGACACTGGCATTTTCGGCTGCTGGGCTCATCAACGGCGTTCTGGCGGTCGGCATGGCCTTCTGGGCTGATCTCGGGCAACCGCCACGTCCTCCAAAGCCGGCTCGTGAACCAATGGAGATACCGTTCGTCAAGACCCAGCCGCCAAAGAAGAAGGCCCAAGCGCCCCGGCGGCGCTCGCCACAGGCGCAAGTCGCGCGAGCTGCCTTGCCGGCCCTCAACCTTCCCTCGGCGATCGTACTTCCGGTCTTCGAAACACAATCGGTGAAGGCTCCCGCAGTGGTGCACCCAACCGAAATGCGGAAAATCTCTGCATTGAGCGAGGACACAATTCTTACCGAAGAGATGGTGGACGAACCGCCAAGACCCATCGCCCGCGCGCCGCTGCGCTATCCGAAGTCGGCAGAAGCCGGTGGTGTCGAAGGAGAGGTGGAGGCTCGGCTTTTGCTGTCTGCCGATGGCTCGGTTCTCCAAGTGAGAATCCTTAACGCTACGCCACCGGGGCTATTTGAAACAGCGGCTCGAGAATCGCTGACTCGCTGGCGGTTCTCACCGGCGACCTTTCGGGGACAGAAGCTCAAGGCGTGGGTACGACAACGGGTCGTATTCAAGCTGCATTGAGGAGGATTATACGTGCTGCTGTTTCTCATTGGTCTAATTCCACTACTTCTCGGTCCGTTGCTTGTTTACCTGCTGTCAACTCATCGGCGCCTCGTTCCGGCTATGGACGGGTTCGTCTTTATCTCCGTGGGCGGCATCTCGATGCTGCACATCCTGCCCGACGCGATAGGAAACTCCGGAATCGTAGCCCTGGTCGCTGCGATCGCGGGATTCATTCTCCCGTACTGGTTCGAGCGCGGTCGCGACCCCCAAAAGGCTTCGAGCTCCGTGGGTGTGATGCTCCTGGCCCTCGTCGGTCTTGCTCTCCACGGTTCGCTCGATGGCCTGGCCTTGGCCGCAGGTAGCTTGGACGTCGAGAACGGGCACGCCCTGGCGCTCGGCGTCATCATCCATAGGCTGCCCGAGGGCGTCGCAGTGTGGTGGTTTGGGAGCCGCGCAGTTGGGAACCGCCGCGCGGTCTTCGTTCTCGCGGTGCCCGTGCTCTTCTCCGCCCTCGGTTTCGGGAGTTCGTACTTTTTTCCGCAAATTTTCCAGAGCGCTACATGGGACGTGTTGCTGGCCTTGTTGTTCGGTTCCCTCGTGCACGTCCTGTTGCACGAGCCGCCTTTCGACCTCAAGGCAACGCCAGGCCACCGCTTTAAAGTCGCGTCCTTCCTCGGAGCTGTGTTGGGCGGTCTGCTTCTATACTCCCTCGAGCTGTTCGAGACCCACATTCACAGCAAGCCATTGACACAGGGCCTGTCGGCCGCGAGTGCCTTCATGATTCTCGCTCTCGATAGCGCGCTACCCATTCTCGCTGGCTTCGCGGCGGCGGGTCTTTTACAAGTCTTTTCATTTAACCGTGTGTACCGCTGGTTGGCGCGCGGCGGCTCGTTCGCCAAGGCCTTAAAAGGAGCGGTGGTGGGAGTTCCCCTCAATATTTGTTCGTGCAGTGTGCTTCCGGTGTACCGAAGTCTGGTATCCTCAAACGTCTCAAAACAAAGCAGTCTGGCTTTCTTGGTCAGTGCGCCAGAGGTCGGCATCGCGACCATAGCCATCTCACTGAGTCTCCTCGGATGGGAGATGAGCGCAGTGCGAGTGCTGGGCGCGGTGTTGCTCGCGGTTCTCGTCAGCCTGATAACCAATGGATTGCTTCGCAACCTTCCATTGAGGCCCGAAGCGCTTGTGTCTCAGCCAGCGGCGCAGGCGGGCGGATCAGGGCTGTCTCGGTTCCGATCAGCGATGTCCGTGGGCTACGGCGAGCTTTTCGACCATACACTTCCCTGGCTGCTATTCGGCCTCGGCCTTGCCGCGGTCCTCGAGCCCATGCTGTCACCGGAGTGGATAGTCAGCCTACCCATCGAGTTGCAGATTCCGATCGCCGCGCTGGCCGGCGTGCCTGCCTACGTGTGCGCCTCCGGATCCACACCCCTTGTGGCCCTGCTATTGCACAAGGGTCTCGGCCCTGGCGCGGGTCTCGCTTTTCTGCTCAGCGGCCCGGCGACGAATATCGCCACGTTCGGCCTGCTCGCGCGCCTTCATGGCAAGAGATACGCCGTGGTATTCGCCTTGGGCATCGTGCTCCTCTCGTCAATTCTCGGGTATCTGTACGAGATCTCACCTTTCCAGATGCGCGACGTCTTACTCCACCACCGCGCACACGAGGAGCACGGGGTGCTGACCTGGCTTGGTCTCGCAGCTCTCGGTGGCTTGACCGTGTTGTCTCTGCTCAGACAGGGCGTACGAGGATTCGTTGGCCAGATCTTGCGATTCTCCCAAAACCATTACGACTCGCGAAAGGAGATACTTCGATGAACGACTCCAATAAAACCGCAGAGCACTCGCAACTGCCCGTGTGTGTTGTGACAGGCTTTCTCGGCGCGGGCAAGACCTCCCTGGTCAATCACTTCATGTCTTCCGGTCACGGCTTACGCGTGGGGGTTTTGGTGAACGACTTTGGCGCTATCGACATCGACTCCCAGCTCGTCGAGAGCGTGACTGAGGACAGCCTAAGCTTGCGCAACGGATGCATCTGCTGCACCATGCGAGATGACTTCTTCGACGCCATCCTAAAGCTTGTTCGGCGCGAAACCCCACCGGAGGTTATTGTCATAGAGACGAGTGGCGTTTCGGATCCACGCTCAGTGGTGCTCACGCTTACTGAACCGGATCTCACCGACGTGCTTCGCGTGGACTCGGTCGTTTCGGTCGTGGACAGTGATACATTTGACAGCCTCAGTGAAGAGGAATCGCGCCTCGCTGTGGCGCAGGTCGGCGAGGCCGACCTCGTCGTATTCAACAAAACCGACCTTGTCGACGAGGAAAAGCTGAACCGACTAGAGGCCGACGTGCGCAAGATGGCGCCCATGGCTCGCTTTTTCCACACGGTGCACGGCAAAGTGCCGATTGCAGCGCTTCTCTCCTGGGATTCTCTGGATCACGAGAGCTCGTCCCGGCGACAATCTGTCCAGTCGAGCTTCCTCGGCGCACCCGTTCCGAAGGTCGAGAATCTGAAAATCGATGGGTTAGCACCGAACGTGCAAGCGCCGAACGGGCTGGTGCCGGTCGAGCCGCTGAAGCCGTTTAACCCGCATCAGGAACGAATCCATCCCCATCATCACGGGTCCCACAAAGGTTGTTGCGGCGAGCATGAGCACGGTACACACGAAGGATGCTGCGGTGAGCACCACCACCACGAGAACGAGCAGACGAGCCTGTCCGACGCCTTTGAGAGCTTTTCACTGGTCATCGATCCGCCGCTTTCCATGGACAAGGTGCGAGACGTACTGATGAATCTCCCCTTGCCTATTTACCGCCTCAAGGGCCTATTCCACGTTGACGCAAACCCCAAAAAGCAACTGCTCATTCAAGTCGTGGGGCCGCGCATCAGCGCCGCCGCAGTGAAGCCGTGGGGCGAAAAACCACGGTGTAGCGAAATCGTGGCGATTGGATTAAAGGGCAGCGTCGACAAAGTAAAAATGAAATCGTTGTTCGAGTCCTGCATCGCGAAGCAGGAAGGCGGATTCCTCAAAGGTCTCAAGGAACGAACCCTGTTCTGGCGTCGCGGCGACCACCCCAGCGTCGATCAGAGGGATTAAATCCATGGATACTGGGCTTCTCCCCTCTGTTTCCGCTATTCGAATGGGGCTATTGGCCTGTATTGTCCTGGCGCCGTGTTCGTCCATCGCCGATCGCACACCCAACCGGCTAGGCATTACAGAGCAGGAGCCCCCGCCTCCGCCTTATATGGAGCTTGCGCAGCGGGCTCTTGTTGAAGGTGATCTCAACGCTGCGATTCGGGTTCTCAAGGCTGCACAGGCGTGTTGGGCGGAGCGCCACGAAAAGTGCGGATTTACTGAGGTGGATTATGACTCTTTGGCTGGAGTCGTCTATCTCGAGCGCGACCTTGCCAAGAAAGCTGTCCGGTCACTCGAAGGGGTCGTAGACCGGCAGCCGAACCGCACCATGGCCTGGTTCTATCTCGGCCAGGCCCACCTGCGTTTGTCCCAGTATCGCAATGCGGCAGAGGCGCTCACGCAAGCAGCGGCAATGGGCGACGAAATCCCCCAGTATCACGCGATGTTGGTTTGTGCTTGGAAAGGCGCAAACGAGGATGAACGGGCCCGTGTGGCGCTCGCAGCCGGCCTGCGACGGTTTCCAGGTGACGCGCCGTTGTTGTACGAAGGCACGACCCTCTATTTGTCGAGGGGCTTGTTTCTCGCGGCAAGGGAATTGGCCAGGCGGTATGCCGCAACCCCAGACAAGAATTCGGACTTAGCGTTTCTCATTATAGCGGAGTCCTACCGCAAGCAGGGGTGGCTGCGTGAGGCGATTGCGACGCTGGAGGAGGCGACGCTGCTATGTGGGAATGACAGCCAGGCAGCGACTCGCCTAGCCTATGCCTATGCCGAAGACAACCAGCCCTTGTCCGCAGCGCGCCTGTTCGAAAGGCTCGCTTCAAAGGATTCGACTCTCTTCCACGCAGCATCGGAGCAACACCGATTGGCCGGACATATGCTCGAGGCGCAGCGTCTTGCCATGCGGATCGAAGGCGAGACGAGACGTAGATCTCAACTCGCTGTTGTCCACCTCCAAATGGATAGCTTTGATATGGTTATTCAGATTCTGGAGCCACTCTCCGATTCGGGTACGCTCGATGAGCAAGGGGCTTTCCGTCTGGCTTACGCGGCTCTGCGTTCAGGTCGCCTCGACCTTGCGGAGAAGCTGCTGAGTCGCTTGAAAGGGTCTACGTTGGCGGAACCCATAGGACAGCTTCGCCGTGCGCTCGCGAGTTGCATGACGAAACCCTGGGGATGCTGGTGATCGATTCGCACCTGCTGACCTGGTGTGTAAACCGAATTTCTGCAAGCCCGAGTTATGTAAACCAAGGGGCCGTGGTCTGTCCCCGTCCTGTATCATTATTCAGCTGAGAGAAAAATGAGTAATCTCATGCAGTTGAAAACACGAAACAGACCCGATTCTTGACCGAAAAGACCCGAAAAAGTACGCTGCCAGGCATGGCGATGGACGCGCTACAGTTTCTGATTCTGACGGTATCGGGTTGGCTGACGCGACGACAACAGCGTGCTATCGATTAGCTCAAAACAGAGAACGAAATCCTGCTCCAGAAATTCGGAGGGAAACGAATTTGGTTCACCGACAAAGAACGCCGCCGACTGGTAAAAATACTACTATGGCAGCAACAAAAGAGGCCCCAGTCGGCCACGCACTGATGAGGTCATACAGGACCTCATCCTGCAGATGGCAACGGAGAATCCCACTTGGGGTTACACCAGGATCAGGGGTGCGTTGAGCAATCTCGGATATG
>JAAUYD010030900.1_pt1 | contig 16658 bp, 14 predicted proteins | sample 7278101 | NCBI WGS metagenome assembly JAAUYD01 (sample SAMN14350128, study PRJNA611818) | marine sediment metagenome | isolation source: surface marine sediment (0.6m) | place: French Polynesia: Moorea | collected 2018-08 | reverse complement strand
GCTAGTTTTATAGTCATATTTATATGACTTTGACTATTAGACTGGGACTTATAGTCCCAGGTGGGTGTGATGGAAACCCCATCATATTTTATGGGACAAACCACTAGTAGAAGAACGAAAAATCATGACGTGAGGGGTAACCTCCCTGATTCACCACCGGTATCCTATTGAAAGAGGTAAAAAAGACAATGGGGTAATTACAGTGATTTTCAGGTAAATAGACCACGCTGTAGTAGGGGTTTAGCAATGCGCTTTACCCCTACGATGGATGTGGTTTAAATAGATGAAAATTGCTGTAATTAGCCAGACTTATCCACTATCAGTGAATTTGCAAAGGCATAAATTAAAATCAGATTAAAAATATACCGAAAACCCAGGACAAATTTTCAACATCTTCTCAGCTTAGATTAATTTTTTTATCGGTAACAGGTTTTAGAGTGTACTCATAGACGAATTTGAATCAACTCCACCATGAAATTTCAATCTTTACTAGTTCTAAGTATTGCTACCCTGTTAACCGTAGGTTGTGCTAAAGAAGGTATCTCCAAGGAAACACAGACTCCCCCACAGACTGCGACAACCCCCACAAACCTAGTTGCTAGTTCTATTTCCCAGTCTGGACAATTCAGAGATGGAGAACACCCAACCCGAGGAATGGTGAAGATAATAACAGAAAATGGGCAACGTTATTTAGAATTTGATAGCAATTTTAAAACTGATAGCGGTCCCGATTTATTCGTCATTCTCCATAATTCTCAGACTGTTCCCACATATAACATTAAAGAAAAAGATTACCTTAGCATTGCTCGTTTAAAAAAGACTAGTGGTACTCAACGCTACGCTATCCCTAACAACGTAGACTTGACAAAATTTTCATCTGTAGCAGTATGGTGCCGCAAGTTCAATGCTACCTTCGGTTACGCTCCTTTACAGGTATAGTTACAAAATATAGCAAAGGGCAAGGTATATTTACAAAAAATTTCATCAAGTAAATTTTTAACTAAATTCCTGCCCTAAAAAGGATAATACTATTGCAGTCAATTAGGTTGTGCAAACAAGTATTTTATGGAACTTACAGATTTTCTTAGTCTCATTCATCCAGCCATCGCAGTTATTTTCGTATTTCCACTAATAGGAAATGTGGCAAATTTAGCTTGGCAGGCCCGTCAGCGTCGCTTGCAAACTGCCAATAAGGGTAAAAGCAAAATTCCCCCTGTATCCGGTCCGGAACATAGACGATTAGGAGAATGGCTAACTGGTGCAGTTGTGGGATTAACTTTGCTAGGATTAGCATACCCTATTGGTAAAAATATTATCAAAAATCAATTATGGTCTCAAAAACCTTTTGAGTTTGTTTTTATTTTGTTAATATTTGCAGCCACTATCATATCCTTAGTATTTCTTTATAAAGCAAGGCAGAAGCTATGGAGAGGAATTTTTGCCACTTTAACTGGTGCTGGTTTAGTAATTCTTGGTTCTCAGGATGGAGTATTTCGTCGCACAGATGAATGGTATTGGTCTCATTACTATTATGGGATTACTGCGGCACTGCTAATGGTTTTTTCTTTAGCAATTATCCAAGAAATTTATCGAGACCGGTCGAATAATTGGCGCATCATTCATACAATTTTGAATTGCATTGCCTTGCTACTATTTATTGGTCAAGGAATGACAGGAACGCGAGATTTACTAGAAATTCCCCTTAGTTGGCAGGAATCTTACGTTTACCAGTGCAACTTTGCTAATAAAACTTGTCCCACACCCAATTCTCAAACACCAAAGTGAAGCACATAAACAACATTTTACGTAAAATAGATCCCTTATCATTACGATTTCGCTTAACTATTGGCATCGCTGCATTTTCTGCTGTGGGATTAGGTGGTCTTGCCATCTGGACAAGTTGGAAGATGCAGCATATTTTGATTGATAGTCACAAGCAAAGTATTGAACAACTTGCTAGTACTTTGCCCAGGGATGTACAAGTTTATAGTGAGATGTTGCCACTACAAAAGTCCCTAGAAAAAGCAGTTAGTAGTTTAAGTAATACCAACACATTATTATGGGTAACAAGTACAAAAAAGAAAATTTTAGTTAAATCAAACAGTTTTAATGCAACTGACAATTCTATAGCATCTAAACTGTTTTCTCTAACTGAGATGCCACTCAAACCCAAGGTATCTAAAATAGACAAACGCTACTATATTGTCTGTAGTGATTCTCTAGAAATTAAGGGTAAAAAAATCGGCGAACTCTCAATAGCACATGATATTACCAGGGAACAAACAATGTTTGTCGCAATGGTGCAAAATTTGACTATTGCCAGCATTTTGGTAATTGTTGCTATTTCCGGGACGATTGCATTTTATATCAAACGTTCTCTGCAACCCCTGCGGGAGTTAAGCCAAATGACGGAAGTAATTTCTGCCCAAGATTTAGGAAAGGCACATTTATATTTAGAAAATGCACCTAGCGAGGTTAAAGAGTTAGCCCAAACCTGTAATATGATGTTATCTCGTCTCTCCCAATCTTGGGAACAAGAACGACAATTTGTCAGTAATGTTTCCCATGAATTACGTACACCACTCACCATCGTCAATGGCTATTTACAAAGCGTATTGCGTCGGCAGCAAAACTTAACGGAAACTCAAAAAGAAGCTTTAGAAACAGCATCTTTAGAAGCTGAACGTACTATCAGACTTTTACAAGATTTACTCGATTTAGCACGAGCAGATAGTGGTTATTTACATTTTACTATCAAGCCGTTTGTACTGAATAATTTGGTACAAGAAGTTCTAAAAATGGCAGATAAATATACAGAAAGGAAGATTTATATAGAAGGGGGAAATAAACCAATTAAAATCAAAGCAGACTACAATCGGTTGCAACAAGTATTACTAAATTTAATTGATAATGCTGTCAAATATTCCCCAGCACATACACCAATAATCATAAAATTAAACCACCTGCAAGAACAAGCAATAATTCAAATTTGCGACCAGGGTGAAGGTATACCTTTACAACACCAATCACGTATTTTTGAAAGATTTTACCGTGTAGATGAATCCCGCAGTAATGCCACTGGTGGAACTGGCTTAGGTTTATCTATTGTGAAGACACTTGTTGATGGTATGGGTGGCAGTGTAGGAGTATGTTCAAAATTGGGAGAAGGAAGCGTATTTTCTGTTACTTTACCCCTATATAAGTAGATGTAGATGTAGGGTGCGTTATGGGTTTAGTCTAACGCACCATCCTGTAAAGGTTATGTTACTTAAGGGACTTACAAATAAATTTAAGAAGTTTATTCTTTTCCCATCTACCCAATAAAAAAAGCTTAAGTTAGAAAATTAATATAGCGCTTCCTAATCTGCTGAAGTACAAAAGGGCAGGCAAGGATGCCTACCCCACAATAATTTTAGTAATTTCATATGTACTTCACCAGACTGAGAAAAGCTATAATATTAAAATTACAATGTTATTAAGTTAAGTAAACAGTGTAATACAAATTATATAACATTGAGAATTAAGCTAGTAAGTGAACTGTGAGAATAATTTTTAAAAGCTGTTTGAGACCGACTGTAACGGAATGGAGCGAAGCGAAATGGAGTGGAAGGAGTGTCGAAAACAGCACCAGGGGGGTATGGGGAGAGAAATCCCCCCATATAAATAACATGAGCGATCAGCTCATTCGATCTAATTTCTAATTTACTTAAAAATAAATTTTTATTTTTATTCCTACTTCTTTAATTTTCCATTTGCCAGTATCGAAGTTGTAATCAGGTTTTACATAAGGCAACCATTTTATACTCGTGTCCCCTCCTATAATGTTATCTAGTGATGATTCAGACAATTCTTCAAAGTTTGATTCAATTGGTTTAAGATCAGAAATTTTAATAGTACTCATTTCAAAAAACACTTACACAATAGTTTTCTAAGCGTTTAGTATAACAAAAGATCCCAAAATTTGATAGTGGTACAGGCATCCTTGCCTGTATGAGGTGCAGGCAGGGATGCCTATCCCACAATATGGGATAGTTTATTTCTTGGTATTCCCTAACACACTGGAAAGCACCTGGGTTAAAAACCTCGACAGCGCGTGGGAGCATCCCAATTTTTAGGCAATACCCTGTAAGGGTATCGCTACAAGAACAAAGCCTGCCTTCGCAGGCTAAATAAACTTTTATAGCCTGCGAAGGCAGGCTTTGATCGTATAGCCCCATCCTTTAGGGTAAGGGCTTTTTCAAAAATTGGGATGCTCCCCAGCGTGTTGCGGTGAGTCCATCCTTGTGTGTCGCTTTTCGTCACGCTAAAGTAGATGTAGATGTAGATGTAGATGTAGATGTAGATGTAGATGTAGATGTAGATGTAGATGTAGATGTAGGGTGCGTTATGGGTTTAGTCTAACGCACCATCCTGTAAAGGTTATGTTACTTGAGCCAAGCTGTTTTATCCTAATATCTGTACAACTTCCTCAGGGGTTAATACAGAAGCAGTATTCCACCCAGAACCGCCAACAGTTCGTCTTCCTCCCCAACCTTCAACATGGGCATCTTTTAGCCTTTCTGCCTTTGTTAAACTTGCAAATACCCCAGCAGTAAAGTCAAGGTTACGGGTTTGGGGATGACCAGGTAGACAACCAAGAGTATATTGGGTTCCACCATACTTATGTTCCCGGATAACTAGAGTTTCTGGACGTAGCTTTTTGATATCATCTACCAAAATCCCAATGGCTTGATGAAATGCCCTCGGATCTACATATCGCCCAATTTCTTTGAGATTGCAAACGGCAACATCGCCACCGGATGTAGGTATAAACTGAATCCGACCTTCTTTAATCAAATTCTGAGCATCTGTTTTCAAACTCTGCAAATAACCGTCCGCTTCCCCCTGCTCTCCGGGCCAGGTACAATTACCTTTAGCTGCTGCCATTAGCCATTCTGTACTGCGTTGGAATGCCTCAGACATATAATGTTGCCAATCCACCATAGACCATGCATTCCTGTCCAAGGGTAATTGCAGTTCAGCACAGATATCTGCACCAACAGTCCGCAGTCCAGCCACCACTTTAAAAGCAAATTCAGCCAAATAACTCAGTTCTTCTGGTACCATCAGATGGTCACAATCCCAGGCGATCGCCCGTAATTTATCCACTATCTCCTGGGAAGAGAGGACATCACGCTGTAATTGCACCCAAGCTGCAGCACAGCAAGCATCTGCATCCACTTGTGGAGTAACTAGACAGGGTGGGTATTCTGTGGCGAAATCCTCGATTAAACTATCCTTAGGCATTGGCATTTCATCAATCTGAATATCAGCACCCTGGGGACGGTGGTGATCCCAATGCAAATCATGGGGACGGGGTATCCAACCAGGAACAGTGCCATCAACCATGATAATTTGGTGGTCTGTGGGGATGCAGCTGATATCTGTAGTTACGAGGTAACGCATAAAATCAAGGAAATTCTAGATGCCTTTGTATCTCTAATCTTGACATTCCCCACCTCAAAACGATAAACCACTATTGGTCTATCCCATTAATTTTGATAGTAAAAATAATCACTTGTGGCACAGGCATCCTTCCCTGACTAATGCACAGGCAGGATGCCTGTGCCACAATTTTTTTAATCCCTACTTTTTTTAACTGGGAATTTTGTTACCCTCAGGTAAAAATATTACCTAGCATTATTTCCTTAGAGGGTGTTTATAAATAAAAGCGTTCATAGCAAAGAAACCGGGTTTCTTTTGGGGTACAGACTCAGATTCTTGATTCTCCACCCATAGAAACCCGGTTTCTAGCCCTCACGAGAGTCCTATATTTCTTTTATAAACACCCTCTTAAAGATTTAAATGTGGTAATAATCATGCTAACCTTAATAATCCTACAGACTTTTTGCCGCTAACACTTTTTCTAACCTGCGGGAGGTCACTCTTACAGGCGTCTAGTGCGTGAGTAAAATATTTAACCATGCCCTCTAAACCCACAATCCAAAGTATATACACTGATGGCGCTTGCACCGGCAACCCTGGTCCCGGTGGTTGGGGTGTCTTAATTTACTTTAGTGACGGTTCCGTTCACGAAATGGGGGATGCATCTGAGCAAACCACCAATAATCGCATGGAAATGCAAGCTGCAATCGCTGCCCTAAAATTCCTCCAGGCATCCGGACAACAAGAACCAATTACTCTCTACACCGATAGCGAGTATCTAATTAACTGCGTTACCAAGTGGGTCAAAGGCTGGAAAAAAAGAGACTGGAAAAAGAAAGACGGTAAACCCGTCCTTAACCAAGACCTATTAAAGCAACTAGACGAACTGAATAACCGCCAAGTTATAAAATGGCAACATGTTCGCGGTCATACTGGTAATCAAGGTAACGAACGCTGTGATGAGATCGCCCGTGCTTTTGCTAGCGGTAAGACCCCATCTTTACAAAATCATCATCCTTCCTTACAAGAAAAAAGTCCGGAAAATGTGGCACAAGTGTCGAATCTTGAAGCAAAGTATACAATAATTAACAAAAATACACACGATAGCAATAATTTTGCATCTGATAACACCATGATAGATTCACAAAATGGCTCTGCTACTGTTTCCGGGGAGGAATTACCGCTTGAGAAAAGAATGTTACAGCTACGTAATTTAGTAGAAACTCTACGTATCGCCGATGAAATTTCCACAAATGGCTATTTAATTACTAGTTCTGAACTAGCAGAACTAATGGATGTCCACGCTAGTGCCGTTACCAGCCGTGGAGATCAGTGGCGCTGGCGCAACTGGATTGTCTCCCGAGTCAGAAGGGAAGGAAATCAAATTCTCTGGGAACTCGAACGGGGCGATTTGCTGGGAGATGATGAGGAGTCACAAAATTAGGACTTAACAATTGTTCCAGACGCGACATATCGCGTCTGTAATAATTCGGACTTATTTATCTCTTTTCTTCCCTACTCCCCCACCTCTCCAACTCAGTTAAATTTATACTCCCTTCCTCGCCACTGCTGGGGTGTACGCAAGGTAGATAAGAAAATACGCACAACTGCTAAGGGGTCAGCCAGAGGGGAAAGCCAAAACAGCCAACCCCATGCAGCCTGTTTACGGTCATAGGAGGGTGCGATCGCTATTGTCATCCCCAAGCGAATTAAAAGCAGGATTACATTTAGCCCCAATAGCAGCAGAGGGGGAGAGACAGACATTGGTAGAGGTAAACAAAACAACAAGTAACTGAGAACCACTAATAGGGGTAAACCCTGTACAGAAGAAAGTAGCCACAAATCACCCCAAATTTGATTGCGGGAGGAGGCATCTTTTAAGTCCAGGCTTCTTCCCCACTCTTTCCAGGTTTCCCTCGCCCCCTCATACATCCGTACTTTTAGCAGTTTTGCCCCGTCTAGGAACCCAACTTTAAAACCAGCAGCAGCAATGTACCTTGCTAAGGTGACATCGTCACAAAATGAACTTTTGGCACTAGTGTAACCACCGACAGATTCTAAAGCAGAACGACGGCATAAAAAGCATTGTCCATTTGCCATCACCCTTTCTGGATGCTCTGAGTTGATACCAGCAGGGTCAAAGCGGTAGAGTAGAGTCATTAACAATGCCGGTTGTAGCCAGCATTCCAGAGGGTATTTAAGAATAAACTGAGGCGAAAGAGAAACTAAGTCATAGCCACCAGCAATTGCTGTCTTTACCAAGCCTGCAACCAAGCCGGGATGGGGTTGGGTATCAGCATCCATACCCAGAAACCATTCGCTAGCTTCAGAGGTCTGCAAAAAGCCGTTATGTAGTGCCCAAGGACGTCCTACCCAGTCTGTGGGTAAAGGATCATCCGTCATCAGTTGAAAACGAGGGTCTTGCTGTTGGACATTTTTAACTAATTCACGGGTACCATCACCGGAATTGCTATCAACCACAATAATTTCCCGGACTTCGTAGCTTTGCAGGCTTAATCCAGCTAATAGAGGACTAATACGTTCAGCTTCATTCAGGGTAGGAACCACCACGCTTACAGTTCCCAAGAGTTCTGGGGTGGGGGTTTGGGGTTGAATAGGAGGATGGCGTCTTGGTCCTTTGAGCAGACGGGACAGGAGAATTGCTGCTGCTGGTACTTGCATTAGTAACAATAACAACGAGATAGCACTTTTAAAGGTGAAAATATCTAACACAGGGAATGGGGAATGGGGAATGGGGAATAGGGAACAGGGAATGGGGAATGGGGAACAGGGAACAGGGAACAAGGAACAGGGAATTCCTCGTTACAAGGTTCTACCTTGTAATTCCTCGTTACAAGGTAGAACCTTGTAATGCATTTTCCTCGTTACAAGGTTCTACCTTGTAATGCATTTTAGGGAGACTGCTGCCTCCCGTTCAGTCTGGAGGCAGAACCTCCTAGGAAGCGTTTCTGGGCTGCTGCCCGGAAAGGAATTAATGCAAGTTTCTAAACACTAGCAGGGGTAGTTTTCGCTATTAGTAATTCTCAACAAACCCTGACAGTCGCTATAATGGGATAATTTGCAACCTGCTGCCTTGGTTTTGAGGCTTGGTGCATTCCCCTGTGTTTATTTCAACGCTGCTTTTAGGGGAGCCATTACAACTTCTTCTGTAGTTGCATTATTAACCTTATTGATTTTCAAGGGGTTTGTTTGCGCTTTCCACCACAGCACCACCGCAGGAATTACACCCAAGAACAAGCCCAGTAATACGGGAATGGAGAATCCAGCAGCTAAACTCATCACAGCTGCAAAGGCAAAATTACTTAAATAAACTATCAAAGGTAAATGAAGTTGAGATTGTTCAATTGAGAGGGGTTGATGTCTCCATAACAGTGCAGCCACCGTCATAAACAAAGCCCCAGTACTGAACCAGCCAGCAAAGTTTTGATATGGCATTCCAAAGAAAGCCCCTGGTTGTTGCCAATACCAGAAGGGAAGAGAAGTTTGGCTCATTGCTGGATCGAGTACCAAATCCCAAGAAGTAAGCAGTAAAGCACCAAAAAATACTGCTCCTAGATGACGTAACCAATTTGGATTTTTGTCCACTTGCAAACCAGCACGGGCTAGCAGGTAAGAAGCACATCCCAGATAAAACCAGGAAAGGGGAATAGTAAAGGGTACCAAACCCCCAATTTTATAACCCAAGCCACTCAAGTAACTATAATGACCAAAAGGAAAACCCGTACTAGTTCCCAGCAGTTCGGCACTTAAGGAAATTAACACCGAAGGCAACAAAAAAGTCAAGGCAGGAATTAACCCCCAATTCCTTTTTACATGCAAAAATACAGCGCTAGCACCCAAAATCATATAAACCACACCACCTCCAGCCATACTCAATTGCATGGCGTTCTGCCCTACCTCCCCGAAATTAGCAATGATAAACTCAGGATGTGGTACCACCACTAGTATTCCTGCTAATCCAAATACTAGGGACAAAATATGACCCGTGAGACATACACGCTCACCTATAACAGCTTGTCTCATATATTCTTTTGACCAGATGTAATATACCGCTACTTTGCTGTTAACAGTTTACAAATGTTTATGATTTTTTTTAACTTTTTTTCACAAAATTCTCCGCAAATTCTCTGTGAGGACAGGGAACAGGGAACAGGGAATAGGGAATATAGCGGTTTTCGGTTGGGTGCAATACAAATTTGACCTCACCCCTTTCCCCTCTCCTTAGTAAGGAGAGGGGTGTCGGTCGGACGGGGTGAGGTTCCCTCGTGTATTGGACTAAAGTGAATCCCCAATTTCATTTTTGGGATTTTTCTTCTAATTGGCTCAACCTGTACTCAAATAGTCGATTTTGAAAGATAATATCCTTGCGAATCAATTGGAGTTCCCCCCGCATCCGCTCTACTTGGCTACCAATGCTGTAGTTTCCGGAAAAAGCTTCTACAAGGGAATGACCTAAAAAGCTAGGTTCTTGCGTACTTAACGTGCTAAATTAATAGTATAGTGCCAAGAAAGTAAAGCTCTAATTTCAAATAGGACTTAAGCAAGCGTCACAAAATAATGGCAACTGGCACACATAGTTAAATGTGATGTAAAAGCTTACAAGCCTTGATTTCATAAGCTTTAGAATCAAATAAACTCTATGTGACAGTTTGAGGGTAAATGTGCCAGTTGCGTAAGTCCTGTTAATACTTTGGTGCAAAATGTGTTAATTAGGAGTTACCTACTTATCAATCCCCCCTAAATTATTAAGGGGCCAAAATCGTAGTATTGCACGACCAATGATATTCTCACGGGGGACAACTCCCCAACAACGGCTATCGTAGCTACTATTACGGTTATCTCCTAATACCAAGTATGAATTAGCTGGTATAGTCTTAGTCTGTGCCAGGAAAGGAGGTTGGGAACCTGAAGTGCAAACCTCCACAGATGTGCGCTGGGAACCAGACAGATAATTCCTTTCGTCCAGGGGTTTATTGTTAATATATACTTTGCCATCCCGAAGTTCTACTGTTTCTCCGGGTAAACCGACAATGCGCTTGATAAAGGCATCTTGGTATTGTTCTTTTTGTAACTCTTGGGTGGGTGAAAATACAATGATATCTCCCCGTTTTGGATCAGAAAAATTATAACCCAATTTATCGACAATAATCTTGTCTGCCTCCCACTGATTGGGAGTACCATGGAGGGTTGGCTCCATAGAACCAGAAGGTATCCAGCGAGCTTCTGCAACAAAAGTACGAATTCCTAGAGCCAGCAAGACACTTAATCCAATGGTTCTTACTAGTTCTGGAATCCAGGAATTATCAGGTTGTTGGCTAGATTTGTTATCAGACACTTGATTTTGCATGAAATAACTCAAGGGAAGGCAAAAGATAGATATATACTATTAATCAACAAAACCCACTTAGGGATACTGTATTTTTTGATTGTAACCTTATAAATTAATTTTCTTAGTAATGTTCCAATGTTGACACAGCATTCACAGTTAAAAATAAAGTTTTTTGTAACAAGTCACAAACAATTATTACAACCAATGCAACCAAGTTGAACCTAGAAGCATACTGTTGTTGTATCTTGATATATTGACAAACTGTTAACCCCATGTCATCTCCTACAAGTTTACTGATTCGTCGTCCTACCATTGTTCTCCCCAATGGTGAGTTAACGATTGGAGACGTGCTAATACGCGATCGCACCATAGTTGAAGTTGGAACAAATATCTCTCCTACAACCTCCACTCAAGAAATTGACGCACAAGGATTAACTTTGTTGCCAGGGGTGATAGATCCCCAGGTACATTTCCGAGAACCAGGGCTAGAACATAAAGAGGACTTATTTACTGCTAGCTGTGCCTGTGCTAAAGGTGGTGTTACTTCCTTCTTGGAAATGCCCAATACCCGTCCCCTTACCATTACCCAACAGGCTCTTGATGACAAGTTGCAACGGGCAGAGAATAAGTGTTTAGTTAATTATGGCTTTTTTATTGGGGCAACCGAGGAAAATCTCCCAGATTTATTAACTGCCAATCCCACCCCAGGGATTAAAGTTTTTATGGGTTCGATGCATGGTCCGTTATTGGTGGATAATCAAGAGGCATTAGAAGCCATATTTTCCCAAGGAAAGCGCTTAATTGCTGTTCACGCCGAAGATAGAACCAGAATCGAACAACGCCGTCAGGAGTTTGCTAACATTCACAATCCGGCGATTCACTCCCAAATTCAAGATAATCAAGCCGCACTCATCGCCACCAAACGAGCCTTAAATCTTTCTCAAAAATATCAGCGTCGCTTACATATTCTGCATATGTCCACCGCAGAGGAAGCAGAGTTACTGCGGTCAGATAAACCTAGTTGGGTAACCGCAGAGGTTACACCCCAGCATTTATTATTAAATACTGGTGCTTATGAAACAATTGGTAGCTGGGCACAAATGAATCCTCCTTTGCGATCGCCCCACGATAACGAGGTACTTTGGCAAGCTTTATTAGATGGAGTAATTGATTTTATCGCCACGGATCACGCACCCCATACCTTGGAAGAAAAAGCCAAAGAATATCCCAATACACCTTCGGGAATGCCTGGAGTGGAAACTTCCCTAGCTTTAATGTTAACAGCAGCCATGGAGGGACGCTGTACCCTAGCACAAGTGGTAAACTGGATGTCAACCGCTGTGGCTAAGAGTTATGGTATTGCCAATAAAGGTGCGATCGCTTCCGGTTATGATGCGGATTTAGTATTGGTAGATTTGAATACCTACCGCCCAGTTTTACGCCAAGAACTCTTAACTAAGTGTGGTTGGAGTCCTTTTGAAGGCTGGAATCTGACGGGATGGGCAGTAATGACAATTGTTGGCGGTCAAATTGTTTATGAAAAAGGTAGAGTAAACACTGAAGTTCGAGGTCAGGCTTTACAATTTTCAAATCAATTGTTGTGAATAGACCTCTGGGAAAATTAAATATGGGTCAGCTACAACCCTTGTAGAGATGTAAAATTTTACGTCTCTACATTTTTTTCCAACAGAACACCCTAGATCAAATTTATATTTCTTCATATATATTGAATTTTTCTCGCCGACTTACTTAGCGTCTGCCTCGGTTAATTGCGGTGATGCAAGATATCAGTTGTGACACGCGGCTTTAGTCCTGTTTTAGTAAGGGTGAGGTTTTATATTTACAGGACTTACGATACTGTCACAATTGGTAGCTGGTGCGTGGGGTCGGAAGTCTTATTTCTACCTTCACATCGTTTCGTACCGTCACACACCCTACAAGAAAAAATGTGCCAGTTACGTAAGTCCTAATTTAATTAGACTTATTTACTTATTAGTTTTTTTATCGGTAAAAGTTTATTTCAATTAATTTATCTCATTAATAAATAATCATTTAATTTTTTATGTAAATTAACTCCTTAATCTGGGAACACTAAACAAGGGAGAAAGTTAGATAACTTACAAAAAAAAAATAAGTTGTTGAGCTGTTCTCAAATAGGTTTATTAACTGAATTATCCGGATTTATGTTCTTAGCAACTGAAAAGAATAAAACCAGAACTATCAATATGCAATCAGGAGGAATCGTGCAATTTTAATCATTGGATAAAAAATATAAGTAATTCTCTAATTCTTGGCATTTTTATCTGCAATATTACTGAGGTTATAACTTAGACAGCAATCAAAATAGCAGATGTCAATGCTGGATATATTTTCTTTTGAAAACAAGATTTAACAAAAGTAAAATCATAAGTGGTGCAATCAAATGCAAATTTTACATAATCTAGTTGACGAACGCGGTAGCGGCAGATAGAAATGGAAGCATCCTACACTAACTCCTAACTCCTCTCCCAATGGGGGAGAGGGACAAGGAGAGTGGAGAAGAGGGGGAACCATCGCAATTTTTCAAAAACATGCGGTAGTGCGGACATCTTGTCCCCTTTACATACACAGGAGACAGGATTTCCGCAACGCCGAAATTCAAATTTCAACTATCGATAATCTGGCAGTTATTAGTTTCAAAAGCTGCTAAAATAGCCTCCGGTAAAGTGCAATTGTAAGGCATAATTTCTGCTTGACGAGTGCCTTCATCTCTATGGGTTAAACGTACACTGAGATAACTATCTGGTTTATAAGGCATCCGTTCTGCCCACTCAATTGCTACTATTCCGGGTATGACCTCAAAACCCTCCCAGTAGTTTTCTAGGTTTAATGCTACCACTTCTTGGGGTTCTAAACGATATAAATCTAAGTGGTAAAGGGGGATACGTCCTTGAGTATACTCATTAATCAGAGTGAAAGTGGGACTAACAATGCCTTCGGTGATACCTAAACCTGTACCGATACCTTGTACCAAGGTAGTTTTGCCAGCGCCTAAGTCTCCTGAGAGTAAAATTACACTACTAGCATCCAGTAATTTACCTAAAATTATCCCTAAGTTGCCTGTGGCTTCTGCATTTGCAAGGGCAATTTTAATCATTGGTTCAGCCCTGATATCAAGTTCGATTAATTATTTAACACATGGTTGATCAGCTGTTGCACATTTAATTTGCATTTTTGTGCGGGCAGGGATGCCCACCCCACAAGGAATACAATAATTTAGAGTATATAGATTAGATGCGGTTTAGCTGATGTATTGGTAAATTTTAAACCATTACCCATTACCCATTACCCATTACCAAATTTTGATTGTTAAATGGGTCAGTTTTAAATTAAGTAATCCGACAAAATTAACATTGACTGTTGAGACAAGGAAACTCTTAACAGTAAGGGATTGAGCATTTTTACATTTCTTAACTCAGTCACCAAAATTTATCTTCAGGTAGTTCTTTATTTTCTTTTTACAGTTTTACTGTACCACCGCAGGAGTACTCCTGCCAGCTGTGGGGGATCGTGACGGACGCATCCTGTTTCATCTTCAGACATGACATTAGCTAAAACAATTCGCCGTCCTAGTTTAGCTACTTCTTCCCTATCTAGAAATACGGGATGGGAATTTTGTTTAGCGTAACGCATAAGTGCCCGGGATGAAGGGGGTTTTTTTTGTACCAGAACCCCATTAAATAATGGTCTACCGCAAGCCACATCAATTGCTTTAATATGGTCAGCAACAGAGTAACCTTGGGTTTCTCCGGGCTGCGTCATAATATTACACACGTAAATCTTGGGTACAGTGGAAGCTGCGATCGCATCAGCAATTTCCGGTACTAAGAGATTGGGAATAACGCTGGTATAAAGGCTACCAGGACCCATAATAATGTAATCAGCTTCTTTGAGTGCTTTAATAGCTGCTGGTAAAGCTGGGGGACAAGCAGGATGACAGCCGATATTGACAATAGTACCCCCTGCTTCAGTGATACTCGATTCTCCTTCAATATGGCGACCATCGGCTAAATCTGCCCAGAGGCGAACATCACTCAAGGTTGCTGGTAGTACTTGTCCTCGGATGGCAAGTACTTTGGAACTGGCGGCAACGGCTCGTTCTAAATCCCCCGTAATTTCACTCATTGCCGTTAAAAATAAGTTACCAAAACTATGTCCAGTTAAGCCATCGCCAGCACGAAAGCGGTACTGAAATAACTCAGTTAGTAATTTTTCTTCATCAGCCAATGCAGCCAAGCAGTTGCGAATATCCCCTGGTGGGAGGACACCAAATTCCTGGCGTAAGCGTCCAGAAGAACCACCATCATCGGCTACGGTGACGATGGCGGTAATATTGGCGCTGTAGGCTTTGAGTCCCCGCAGCAAGGTCGAAAGTCCCGTACCCCCACCAATCACCACAATTTTAGGTCCCCGGTATAAGCGACGATGTGCCAGCAGTAGATCAACCAGTTCCGCATCTCCTTCTGATCGCAGTACTTCAGTAATTGAACCGACAGTGCGGGTTTGTCCCCAAAGGAGCAACAGTAAACCCAACAGGATGACAATTGGTCCGCTGATATAGTAGGGTACTGCATTAGTGATGAATTGCAGAACCTTTTTGAGAAATTGAATCGTCCAATAAATTGGTGTTAACCTAATCGAAATAGCCAAGCCTAAACCCGCTAGCACTACACCCCCGATACTAATTAGCAACCAGCGTTTTACCGATAGTCCGGGAGATAGCCACTTAAACCATTGGTTTAACCGATGGCGAGTGTGACTTCGTGACTGCTTTTGCAGGGCACTGAGGGCTTGCTTGAAAAAACCTATAGAAGACATACCTGATTTTGAGCAGTGGTACAAACAACGATTAACAGAAAATGTACACCACCTGACTAAAGTACTAGGTTTGGAATTATTACATCTCTAATTTCTATTAGAGCAAAACTACTTACTTAAAGTTGCCAATCTGCCAAATATCAACGTGTGTTTTTATACTATTAACTATACTATCTATGGGATTAGCCAGTAAAAATTTCCTTGCTAGGATGATATAAAAGTTAATGAAAAAGGTAATTTTGGGGATAGATCCAGGGCTGGCAATTGTAGGATTTGGAGCAATTAGCTGTAAGTCCAATTCTCAACAGTCAGGACAATTTTCCGTGAATATGCTTGATTTTGGCGTGATTACTACATCATCAGATACGGAGATGGGACAGCGGCTGTGTACCTTATACGATGACTTGCATACGGTGATTGGGGAGTTTAAACCCGATTTAGTAGCAATCGAAAAATTATTCTTTTATCGCATGGGAAATACTATTTTAGTCGCTCAAGCACGGGGTGTCATCATGTTAGTATTGGCGCAGCATAATTTACCCTATGTGGAGTTTACCCCAGGACAGATTAAACAAGCTTTAACGGGGTATGGAAATGCGGAAAAATACGAAGTTCAAGAAGCGGTAGCGCGGGAGTTGGATTTGGATGAGATTCCTAAGCCGGATGATGCTGCGGATGCTTTAGCAGTGGGGTTGACGGCGTTATTTCAAGCTTGAGTTTGTATGGCGACAGACATATTGGGTGAAGTACCCACAGACTCCGCTTACGCTACGTCTTGGGCTTCGCGTCTCGCTCGCCGTTGCTCCGTTGGGTATCCCAAAAAAATGGGTATCCGGAACTAAATCCGGTCTGAGTCTTACACAGCGTCTCTGGCATTTCTGCCTTTATCCCCTCGGTGGGGGAACCCGCGCAGCCACCCGCCTCCCGCAGGCAGTTTGATTTTTGTTTTGACACGTTCACCTTGGATTTACAGCAATGGCTAACCAGCTAGGTTTACGTCTTCCCCGAACTCTGCCGAGTACATACT
>JAAUYD010129603.1_pt1 | contig 16675 bp, 12 predicted proteins | sample 7278101 | NCBI WGS metagenome assembly JAAUYD01 (sample SAMN14350128, study PRJNA611818) | marine sediment metagenome | isolation source: surface marine sediment (0.6m) | place: French Polynesia: Moorea | collected 2018-08 | reverse complement strand
CGCAACGAAATGACCCGTCTGCACCGCCAGGACCCCCTGCGGTACCCCCAGGACGGATCGATGGCGTTCCACATGAACGAGGCAGACGTGGCGAGGACCCTTGAGACCCACGAAGTGACCGGCGTGTACCACTCCCACGTCCAGGCCGGAGCGTACTTCTCCGAGCTCGACCAGCTGTACGCTGCGGGCCCCTACTTCCCGTTCCCCGACGTCGAGCACTTCGTGATCTCGGTGGTCGACGGACGTGTCCGCGACGTCGCGGCCTTCCGCTACGACGCCGAAGTGGGGCGCTTCGACGGGCGCTCGGTGGTGCCGGACGCCGCATGAACGCGAGGCCCTGGAAGATCGCTCGGGCGCCTCGGGCACGGCCGGGCGCCCTCGGCTGGCTCGTCGTGCTGGCGCCGCTGGCCGTCGCCTGCGAGACGCCGACCTTCACCTGGGATTCGCTGCCCGAGGATCCGATCGTCTTCGTGTACCGCACCACCGAGCAGGCCGAGAACGTCCAGGACCTGCTCTCCGAGCGACGCAAGGACCGTTACAAGTCGTACATGGACGAGAACGTCCGTCTCGAGGACGTGGCCCGCTTCCTGAATCTGGCGAACACGGACCAGGACCGCGCGATCAGCTTGCTGGGACGGCTCGCGATCCTGCATCCGGTGAGCCGGACCCGCGAGACGCTGCCCTTCGCCCGGAAGGGCGCACGGCCCCTCGACTGGTCGGCCGATCGCCGCCGCCTGATGCTGGCCATGCTCCAGGGGCGGTCGTCCCAGCTCTTCGAGTGGGACCGCGACACCGGCGACGTGCGGCCGCTGACCTGGGGCTCCCCCCACAACGACGGCTGCTATGGCCCCGACGGCTCCATCGCATTCGCGCGCATCGAGAACGCGACGTCGCGCATCTACGTGCGGCGCCCGGGCGAGCGGGAGGTGCCCGTCACCCCCGGCCCCTACGACAGCGAGCCGACGTGGTCCCCGGACGGCAAGACCCTCGTGTACCGGAGCTTCCGCGACCGCAGGACGGTGCTGCTCTCGGTCGACCCCGACGAGCCGGGCGAGCCGGACTTCCTGGCCGTCGGTCAGTCGCCGGTCTTCTCGCCCGACGGAGCCTGGGTGGTCTTCGTCGCCAAGAGCCGGGGAACCTCGAAGCTCTTCAAGATGCGCCCCGACGGCAGCGGGCGAAGGCGGCTCGGCGAGAGCGCCTGGATCGAGCTCGATCCCACGGTCTCGCCCGACGGCCGCTTCGTCGCGTTCGTCGTCGAGGACAGCGACCGCCGCAGCATCTGGGTCCGGCCCATGGACGGGCCGGGTGACCTGCCGCTCGAAGTCGACGGAGACGGGCTCCTGCCCCTCTGGTGATCCGGCGGCCGAGCTGAACCCTTGGGACTCGCACGGGCTCTCTCGAGCGACGCGCTCCCGCAATCAAGGAGAAGATGAACATGTCGAACCCGAGCAGCCGTGCTCTCGTCCCCGTCCACGGGGGCCTTCCCGATCTCGTGAACAGGACCGTCGCCCTGCAGCAGCGCGCGAAGTTCCTCGCCGAGGCCGAGAGCCTGCCTTCGGTCGTGGTGAGCCGAGCCGATCTCTCGTCGGTCTACCGCATCGCCGACGGTGCGCTTTCGCCGCTCGAAGGGCCCATGAAGGCCGCTGCCTGGAAGCTCGCTCTCGAGGAGGCCTGCATCGAGTCGGGCGGCAAGCGCTACGCGTGGGGCATCCCGATCTCCCTGCCGCTCACCGACGAGGAGGCCGCGGCGCTCAGCGCCGGCGGCTCCGTCACCCTGCGCAACGAGGCCGGCGAGGTGGTCGGCATCGTCGACGATCTCGAGGTCTTCCCCTGGGACAAGGCGGCCTACGTGAAGGGCGTCTACGGCACCGAGCGGATGGATCATCCGGGCGGGCGCATGGTCGAGAACGATCCGCGCAACCAGCTGCTCGGCGGCTCCCTGCGCGCGCTGCCCCAGCCGCGCAACGACGAGTACGGCGAGTACATGCTCTCGCCGCGCATGACCCGGGCCTTCATCGCCGACAAGCAGTGGGATCGGGCGCTGGCGTTCCAGACCCGCAACCCGCTCCATCGCGCCCACGAGTACGCGCTGGTGGCCGGCGCCGAGCGCCTGACCCAGGAGGGCCATCTCACCGGCGTGGTGCTGAACCCCCTGGTGGGTGAGCTCAAGGGCGACGACGTCCCGGCCGCGACGAGGATGCGCTGCTACCGCGTGCTCCACGACCAGCGCCTGCTCGGCGAGGGCGACAAGGACGAGGCGCTCTGGAAGGACGTGGGCTACGACATCTCCGAGGTGTTCGAGCTGATCGGCCTCGACATCAAGATGTTCTATGGGGGCCCGCGCGAGGCGCTGATGCACGCGGTCTATCGCCAGAACTACGGCTTCAGCGACCTGGTGATCGGGCGCAAGCACGCCGATGCGCCCTACGAAGACGGCAGCCCGATCTGGGGCGACTTCGACGCGCAGGAGATCTTCGACGATCTGCCGGGCGAGCTGCACATCCAGCCCTGCAAGATCGGCTTCGCGGCCTTCTACGAGTCGCTCGGGCGGGTCGACCTGATGGAGCGGCATGCCGATGAGAAGCCCTACGGCATCAGCGGCAGCAAGGTCCGGGAGCTGCTCGGCAGCGGCGAGCGGCCCGACCCCCGGATCCTGCGGCCGGAGATCGCCGACATCCTGATCGAGGCCTACAAGGCCTGACGAGCGGGGCGCCGCCCCGACGGAAGCTCTGCACACGGTTCTCTACACGGACCGTCGGAGCCCGACAGTCACGTGTAGTCCACATCTGCAGAGCCTTCCCGAGGAGACGCACATGCGGATCGGGGTCCCCCGCGAGATCAAGGACCAGGAGTACCGCGTCGGGCTGACGCCGGACGGCGCCCGTCTGCTGGTGGAGGCCGGCCACGAGGTGCTCGTGGAGCAGGGCGCCGGGCTGGGAAGCGGCTTCGACGATGCGGCCTACCAGGCGGCAGGGGCCGGCCTCGTCGATGCCGAGCGGGCCTTCACCGAGCCGGACCTGATCGTGAAGGTGAAGGAGCCCCAGCCCGTCGAGGCGGCGCGCCTGCGCAGCGGCCAGACCCTGTTCACGTACCTGCACCTGGCGGCGGCTCCGGGCCTCGCCGATGCGCTCCTCGAGCGGGGCGTGGTCGGCATCGCGTACGAGACGATGCGCGATGGCGAGGGCAGCTTCCCGGTGCTCGCCCCGATGAGCGAGGTGGCCGGCCGCCTCGCGGCGCAGATCGGGGTCACGCTCCTGCAGAAGAACCGCGGCGGCAAGGGCCTCCTGGTCGGGGGCGTTCCCGGTGTGATGCGCGGGCACGTGACGGTGATCGGCGCCGGCATCGTCGGCATCAACGCCGTCCGCATCGCCCACGCCCTCGGCGCCGAGGTCGACGTGCTCGACGTCGATCTCAAGCGCCTGGCCTACGTGTACGACATATTCCGCGGCGAGCTCAGCACGCTCTACTCGAACCGCGCCAACATCGAGCGGAGCGTGGCCCAGACGGACGTCCTGATCGGCGCCGTCTACCTCCACGGCCGCCGGGCTCCCTGCCTCGTGACCGAAGCCATGGTCGCGAGCATGGAGCCGGGCTCGGTCGTGGTGGACGTGGCCGTCGACCAGGGCGGATGCGTCGAGACGATCCGTCCCACCACGCACAGCGATCCGACCTACATGGTCCACGACGTGATCCACTACGGCGTCGCCAACATGCCCGGCGCGGTCCCGCGCACCTCCACCTTCGCCCTCACCAACACGACCTTCTCGTACCTGGAGCGGATGGCGACGCTCGGCGTTCGCGAGGCCCTGGCCGAGGACGCGGCCCTGCGCGAGGGCGTGAACTGCTTCGAGGGCGAGCTCTGCTGCGAGGGGGTGGCGGAGAGCCTCGGCAAGCCCTGGCGTCCGGTCGCGGAGATCCTGGGACTGCCCTCGGACGGCTAGAGCGCCGCGCAGGGAGCGTCTAGATCAGACGGATCCGCGCCTGGCGCGCCCGCTCCATCAGGGCGGGGCCGCTCTCGCCGTCGGCCGGGTGGACCGCGTGGCCGAAGGCCAGGGCCGGCCGCTCGGGGCGGCTCCAGCGCTCCTCCTTCGCGAACTGGTCCGCCACCGATCGCGCCAGCTCGGTGACCCGGGCCTCGCTGTTCCCGGGCTCGGGGAGCAGCATGGCGAACTCGTCGTCGGCGCTGCGGGCCAGCACGTCGAAGTCCCGCAGCTGCTCGCGCAGGGAGCTCGCGAGCTTCTGGAGCAGGCGCTCGACGTGGCCGGCGTCGCCCCGCTGTCGGATCGACGCGAAGTTCTCGATGCGGCAGGTGGCGACGCACAGGCTGCCCGGGCGCGTGGCGGCGCGCGCCACCTCCTGCTCCACACGCCTTGCGAGGTAGTCGGCGTTCGGGAGGCCCGTCTCCTCGTCGAAGCTCTTGTGCTGCTGGCTTCGCGACCACGAGAGCGCCCCGTCGAGGGCGCGCTCCACGTACGATACCCAGCGATTGAAGATCTGGAAGTCGTCGTCGCGGAAGGGCCCGGCGTGGAAGGCGTCGGGCCGGATCTTGTCGTAGAGCGAGAGGGTTCCGACCATGGCTCCCTGACGGGCCAGGGGCGCCGACATCACCGAGGAGGCGCCCCCGTCGCGCTCGACGTAGGCGGGCACCTCGTCGACGTGGCGCACCAGGCGCGGCGCCCGCAGCTTGAGCGAGTCGACCGCGACCTGCTTGTCCAGCCGGAAGAGGCGTTCCTGGGTGCGGCCGTCGGCGGATCCGTAGTACGACCGGATCACGTAGCGGCGCGTCTCGGGATCCTGGAGCCGAAGCACCGCGTGGTCGGCGTCGAGGATCAACGCGCCGGATGACGTCGCGAGCCGCGCTACCTCGGCGAGGTCGCGCGTGGAGACCAGTCGGATGCCCGCCTCGTTGATCGCCGAGACCTTGTTGGCGCGGCTCTGGATGCGCGTCTCCCGCTCGGACTGTGCCACCTCGTCGGCGACGGCGGCGGCGACCTCGAGCAGCGTCTCCTCCAGCGCGCGTCCACGGCCCAGCGAGGGCTCGCGGCCGCCGGTCTGCACCGAGAGCACCCCCACGAGATGGCTGCCCGAGAGGAGGGGGAGGGCGGCGAAGCCCAGGCGTCCGCCGTCCTGGCGCAGGAAGAGGGGGCTGCGCGACTCGGCCGCACGGCCCTCGAGGCCCTCGCCCAGGTGGGTGCGCAGCTCGGCCCCGAGCCCGGCGCCGGCCAGCGAGGTGGCGCCGAGGCGCAGCTCGTGCTCGTCGGGGTCGTGCAGCTGCACCGTGGCGACGCCGTCGCCCATGCGTTCGGCCAGGTTGCGGCACAGCGCGGCCAGGCGGTCGAGCAGGGGAGCCGTTCCGGCCAGCGCCGCCCGCACCTCGCGCACTGCCGAGTAGCGGCTCGCGTCGCGGCGCAGCTGCTCGTGCTCCTGGGCGCGGTGGATGATCTGCGCGTCGAGGTGGCCGAGCTCTTCGGCGAAGGCGAGATCGTCGTCGTCGAAGGCGTCGCTGCGATTGCTGTGGTGGAGGTTCAGCACACCGAGGGTTCGCCCCGCGTGGATCAGCGGCACGCACAGCGCCGACTCCACGTCGATGCGCTCGCGCAGCAGCCGGAAGTCCTCGCGCTCGGCGCGGCCGCGGATCTTGAGCGGCCGCCCGAGTGCCGCCACGCGGCCGGCCACGCCGGAGCCCACCGGGACCCGGATCTTCGGCCACAGCTCGGGCTCGACGCCGCGCGCCACGCGGATCCGCAGCTCCTTCCCGCCGGGGTCGAGCAGCATCAGCGAGCCGCCGTCCGCCCCGGTGACCGCCATGGCGATCTCGAGCATGCGGGCGAACAGCTCGTCGGTGTCCACGGTCAGGTTCACCGACTCGACGATCTCGCGCAGGGCCTGGAGCAGCTCCGCCTTGTGAGCGGGATCCGCGCCGCCGTAGCCGAAGAGCAGCCGCGCGGTGAGCGGCGAGACGATCTGGATGCCGCGGCCCGAAGCTTCGGGGAAGGCCTGGGCGAAGGGCTCGAGGGTTCCCGCATCGACCACCGCGCCCACCGGCCCGGAGAGCAGGTCGGTGCGATCCACCAGTCGCGAGGCCATGCGCTCGGCCACGCTCGGGTGCAGCTTGGTCAGGCGCTCCCGGGTCGCCGCGAGGTCGGGGTCGAAGATCGCCACGATCTCGACGTCCGGGCTCTCCTCGAGCACCGGCAGCAGCCCGAGCGACTCGTCCGACGCCCCGTAGAGGACGACGCTGCGGCGCACGTCAGGACCCGGCCCCGAGGGCCGCGCGGCGGCGCATGGGCTCGCGCCGGACGGCACCTGTGCAGAGCTTCCCCAGGCGACCCCGCATCAGCTCGTTCCAGAGCCCTCGGGCTCGAGGGTGACGCGCAGGACGACGCGGCGGGCGCGTCCTTCTTCGTCCTCGAGCGAGAGCGGAATGCGCAGGCCGTGGTCGCCTTCCTGGGACGCCTGACCCACGCTTGCGATGCGCAGGCCGGGGCCCTCGGCCTCGACCGCCGCACGCGCCTCCTCGAAGCTCTTGTCGAGCACGGCCCGGGTCTCGCTCAGCATCTCCGCCGGGGGCGGGGCCGGGGCGGGGGCTGCGACCTCGGCCGGGGCCGGCGCGGCGGGCGCCTCCGGGGCCACGGGTGCAGCCGGGGCCGAGGACGCCGCCGGCGCGCCGAGATCCGGGTTGCGCTCGCGCATGGTCCGGATGACCCGCTTGGAGATCGTCGTGAGGGTCTGCAGCACGGCCGTGCCTTCATCGGCGACCGCCTCGAAGGCCGCCACGCCCCGCATGGAGAACTTGCGGTGCAGCTCGTCCAGGGTGAAGGCGTCGCCCAGATCCCGCTTGTTGTACTGGATGACGAGCGGCACCTCTTCCAGGTTCCGTCCGTAGTCCTGGAGCGCGCTGCGCAGCTCCTCGAAGCTACGCAGGTTCTCGTCCACGCGATCCTTCGAGGCATCGACCACGAAGACCACGCCGTCGGTCCCGTCGAGCAGCTGCTTGCGCGTCGGCGCGTGCTCCGGCGCTCCCGGCACCGCGACGATCTGGATGCGGGTCCGCACGCCGCCGATCATGCCGAGCTCGATGGGAAGCACCGCGTAGGTCACGGTCGGGTCCAGGCGGGTCGGGACCTCCCGCAGGTCGCCCCGGTGGTCCGGGCGGAGCTTGCCGTGGATCACCCGCATGTTGCTGCGCTTGCCCGAGCCGTCGACGCCCCAGTAGACGATCCGAGCGTCCACCAGCTCCGCCTCGCCCGTGAACTCCGTCATCAGATCTTTCCCTTCTTCTGCAGGAGGCGCCGCGCGTGGGTCGACACGGGCGTAGCCACGTCCTTGCTCTTCATGATGTTGCGCAGGTCGCGCTCCTGGAGGTAGTTCAGGAACTTGAGCGCAGTGGGTACTGGACACTTGGGGTTCGTCGCCAGCCCCAGCTTGACCTGGTAGTTGCGGGTCCAGTCGCGGTTGTTGGCGACGACCCGCAGGACCTCGTCGGAGACGTTGCGCGCCTTGGCGATGGCCTCGACCTCGTTGTCGGTCATCTTCGGGCTGCGGATCGCGGCGCTGGCGACGATCTTGTTGCGGTCGCGCACCAGGAGGCTGCGCGCCTCCTTGTTGCCCATGCGCGCCAGCTTCACCCGCTGCATCACGCTCATCTTGGACACCATGGAGAGGAGGCTTCCCTCCTCCTCCTCGTCCAGCTCGCCCTCGTGGTCGGCCAGCAGCTCGGGAGCGAACTCGCTGGCATCGTCACCGAGCAGCTGCTTCAGGGCGTCGAGGGCGTCCTCGTCGGTGATCTCCGTCGGGGGCGGGAGTGCGTCGTCCTCGCTGTCCTCGACCACCTCGGCCGCCGGGCGCTCGAGGCCGAGGAAGGAGAGGATGCGATCGATGGTGGCGCGGCCGGTGAGCGGATTGTCGCCCAGGGCATCCACGATCTCCGGGCAGCGCAGCAGCCGCTGCTGGTTGCTCGCGACGATGTCCACCACCCGCCGGTGCGGCAGGCTCGCGAGGAAGCAGATGGTGCGGTCGTCGCAGCTCGGGTTCAGCGACAGACGCTCGGAGCGGTCCGCATCGTCCTTGTACGCGTGCGCCAGGTAGGAGAGCACCGGGGCCTGGCTCTCCTCGGAGCTGAGCACCGTGTTGCAGACGTTGTCCGGCAGCTCTTCGAGGCTCTTCTGGGCGCGCTCCTTGACCGAGGCGTCGGGGTCGTGGGTCAGCGCGAAGAGGACCGTCGCCAGCTCCACCGGCGGCAGGGGCAGGGCTCCGCCGGCCGCGATCCGCCGCGATTCCACGGGGGCGTCGCGGCGCACGTAGCGCTCGGCCTGCTGCGAGATCCGCAGCTTGATCCGCTCGTTCTGCGCCTTCTCCGGCTGCCCTGCGACCACGCTCCGCCCGCTCCTTCCCGGCCTTCCGCAGGCCTTCGGAAGGAGCCGCGGGCCCCGGGCCCGTGGGACCCTCAGGACTCGGCGGCTCGCTCTCTCCGGGCCTCTGCGACGATCTTGTCCCGCTCGTAGGCGGGCACCTCGTCGTAGTGGGAAAACTCCATGTGGAACGCCCCCGTCCCGCCGGTCAGGCTGGTGAGGGCACTCGCGTATTCGAGCATTTCGGCCATCGGCACCTCCGCCTTGATGACCTGATTGGCGCCGCGGGCCTCGGTGTTCTGGACCCGCCCGCGGCGGCTCGAGACGTCTCCCATGACGTCGCCCACGTGGTCGTCGGGCACGGTGATCTCGGCCTTCATGATCGGCTCGAGCAGGGTGGGGCGGGCCTGTTCCACCCCAGCCTTGAAGCCGAAGGAGCCCGCCAGCTTGAAGGCCATCTCGTTGCTGTCGACGGAGTGGTGCTTGCCATCGATGCAGCGCACCCGGACGTCGACCACCGGGTAGCCCGCCAGGGGCCCGGCCTCCGCCGACTCGAGCACCCCCTTCTCCACGGCCGGGATCAGGTTGCGCGGGATGGCGCCGCCCACGATCTCGTCGACGAACTCGACTCCGCCCCCGCGGGGCAGCGGCTCCACGGTCAGGAAGCAGACGCCGAACATGCCCTTGCCGCCGGTCTGCTTCTTGAGCTTGCCCTCCACGTTGGCCGCCGTGCCGGTGATGGTCTCCCGGTAGGGGACCTTCGGCGTCTTCAGGTCGACCTCGGCGTTGTAGAGCCGCGAGAGCTTGCGGACGGTGATCCGCATGTGGAGCTCGCCCATGCCGGTGAGCAGGAACTCGCCGGTGGCCGGGTCGCGCGAGAGGTGGAGCGTCGGGTCCTCCTCCACCAGCCGGCCCAGCGCCGTGAAGACCTTGTCCTCGTCCTTGGAGGAGTGGGCCTCGATCGCGTAGGAGAGCACGCCCTCCGGGATCGGGATGGGGGCGAGGACGATGCCGCCCTTCTCGGAGGTGAGGGCATCGCCGGTATGGGCGTCCTTGACCTTCGCCACCGCCACGATGTCGCCGGGGCCGGCCGACGGGACCTCTTCGTGGGACTCGCCGCGGACCACGAGCAGCTTGCCGAGCCGCGTGCGGGTGTCGCGCGTCGCGTTCAGGATCGGCGTGTCGTGATCGAGACGGCCGGAAACGATGCGCAGGAAGGAGAGCGTGCCCGAGTAACGGTCGATCGAGGTCTTGAACACGAGCGCGCTGAAGGGCGCCTCGGCATCCGCCGCGATCTCGCCGTCGCCCGAGGCGAGCGCGAAGGGAGCGCGCTCGAGGGGCGAGGGCAGGAGCTCGGTCAGCGCCGAGAGGAGCGGCTGGATCCCGATGCCCTGGAGGGCCGAAGTGGCGAACACGGGCACGAGCTGGCGCGTGCGCACGGCGGTCACGAGGCCACGGGCCACGCTCTCGTCGTCGAGCTCGCCCTCTTCGAGGTAGCGCTCGAGGAGCTCGTCGTCGGTCTCGGCGACGGCCTCCACCAGGCGGGCACGGGCCGCGGTCGCCTCGGCGGCCATGTCGTCGGGGATCGGCTGTGCGTTGCCACCGACGAAGGCCTGCATCGAGATCAGGTCGACGCAGCCCGAGAGGTCGCTTCCGCTGCCGATGGGAATGCTGGCTTCGACCACCGACGCGCCGGCGGTGCGGAGGGATTCGAGGGCGGCCGCGAAGTCGGCGCGATCCTGGTCGAGGCCGTTGATCACGGCCACGGCGGCCAGGTCGAGCTCCTGGGCCTTTCCCAGCATGCGCTCGCTGCCGACCTTGGCGCCGTCGCTGGCCGAGATCACCAGTACGGCGGCGTCGACGGCGGGCAGCGCGATCCAGCCATCGGCCTGGAAGTTGGAGTCGCCTGGGGTGTCGACGAGGGTGAGCCGGTGACCCTCCCAGTCGAAGGAGAACACGCTCGAGGAGAGGGTGTGGTGGCGGTCGCGCTCCTCGGGAGAGAAGTCGAGCACCGAGGTTCCCGAGTCCACGGAGCCCGTGGCGTCGGTGGCGCCCGCGGCATGCAGCAGGGCCTCGCCCAGAGTCGTCTTCCCGTCGGCCATGTGTCCGATCAGGGCGAAGCTCCGGGTCTTCGTGACTTCGACTTCTTGCATGGCGCTATGCCTCCTTTCGCGGGGCCTCCGCCGGCCCCGGCCGGTTCTTCTCGAACAGGATGCGCAGCCCCTCCAGGGTGAGGAAGGGCTCGACACGCTCGATGGTCTCGGTCTCGCTGGCGATGCGCTGGGCGAGCCCGCCCGTCGCGATGACGCGCGCGTCCCGACCGAGCTCCTCGCGGATCCGGGCGACCATGGAGTCCACCAGCCCTGCGTAGCCGAAGAGCAGGCCGGACTGGAGCGACTGGGTGGTGGTGCGGCCGATCACCGAGCGCGGCCGCAGGATCTCGACGCGGTGGAGCATCGAGGCCCGATCGAAGAGCGCCTCCATCGAGACGTGGACGCCGGGAAAGATCGATCCGCCCAGGTACTCGCCCGCCTTGGAGACGCAGTCGAAGGTGGTGGCCGTCCCGAAGTCGACGGCGATCACCGGCCCGCCCACGAGCTCGTAGGCGGCCACCGAGTTGACGATCCGGTCGGCGCCCACCTCCCGCGGGTTCTCGTAGCGGATCGGCATGCCGGTCTTGATGCCGGGCCCCACGACGACGGGTGGGGCGCCGAAGAGCTTCTGGCAGACGCGCTCCCAGATCGGCGCCAACGGCGGCACCACGCTCGAGAGGATCACGTGCCGCGCCTTCGACACCTCGGTCTCGGCGCTGCCGAAGAGCGCCCGCAGGGCGATGCCGAGCTCGTCCGAGGTCTGCTCCCGGCGGCTCGAGAGCCGCCAGTGCTCGACCAGGTTGCCTTCTCCCTCGCCGTAGTCGAAGACCCCGAGCGACACGTTCGTGTTGCCGACGTCGATCGCGAGGAGAAGGGAGTCGCTCATGGGCGAGCTTCCGAACCCTTCAGCACGGTTACGTCGCCCGCGAGAACGCGGATCTCCTCCTCGGCCGGGTCCGGCGGCTGCAGCCGGAGCGCGCCGTCGTCCGCCACTCCGAGGGCCGTGCCCTCGACGGTGTCGCCGGCCAGGTCCGCGACCCGCACCGGGCTCCCCCCCATCCGGAAGAGGGCCTCGAAGCGCGGTCGGATGGCCGCGAAGCCACCCTGTGCGTGATCGTCGAGCACGTCTTCCAGGGTACCGTAAAGCGACCGGGCGAAGCCCACCCGATCGACCGGGGCGCCCAGGAAGGCCCGCAGGCTGGTCGCCCGGGCCCGGAACTCGTCGGGAAACGTCGCCGCATCGACGTTCAGGTTGACCCCGATGCCCAGCACCAGATGGGCAACTCGGGTGGCCTCCGCCGCGAGCTCCATCAGGATTCCACTGGTCTTGCGTCCCCCGAGGAGGACGTCGTTCGGCCACTTGATCTCCACCCCGTCGGGGTCGATTCCGGCGGCCTCGCAGGCGCCACGGCAGGTCTCGGCCACGGCGATGCCCGCGGCGAGGATCGTCGTGGGGGCGTCCTGCAGCGAGATCTCCGGGCGCAGCACCACCGACGTGTACAGGTTCGTGTAGGGCGGCGAGAAGAAGCTGCGGCCGAGACGCCCGCGTCCGGCGGTCTGGCCCTCGGCCACGACGGTGGTGCCGTGGGCGGCGCCCTCGCGGGCCAGCTCGTCGGCCACGCGGTTCGTCGAGTCCGTGCTGTCGAGCCAGCGCAGGTCCCGGGCCAGCCAGAGGGTTTCGAGGCCGCGCTGCACTTCGGCCGGATAGATGCGGTCGGGCGCGCCCTCGAGGGCATAGCCGCCTCCGGCGGCCCCGCGGATCTCGTAGCCCCGGCTGCGCAGGGCCTCCACGTGCTTCCAGATCTGGGCCCGGCTCACGCCGAGGGCTTCGGACAGCCGCTCCCCGGAGAGGGTGCCCTCGGCCTCGCGCAGCAGGGCCAGGACGCGTTCGGACCCCTCGGGCGCATCGCCGCGGGGCGGGTCGGCGTCGCTCACTCAGATCATCTCGAGGGCGACGTCGACGGCCGGCGCCGAGTGGGTGAGAGCGCCGAGGGAGATGCGGGCGACGCCGGTCTCGGCGTAGTCGCGGACGTTGTCCAGGGTGATCCCGCCGGAGGACTCGAGCACGATGCGGTCGCCGAACCGCTCGACCAGCGCGCGGGTCTCCTCCACGCTGCGATTGTCGAGGAGCAGGGCGTCGGCCCCTGCGGCCAGGGCTTCCTCGGCCTGCTCGGCCGACTCGACCTCGGCCTGCAGCCACAGGTGCGGCGGCGCCGAAGCCCGCGCCCGGGTCACCGCGGCGCCCACGCCTCCGGCCGCGGCCACGTGGTTGTCCTTGATCAGGATGGCGTCGTGGAGGCCGGCGCGGTGGTTGATGCCGCCGCCGACCGCGACGGCGTACTTGTCGAGCACGCGCCAGCCGGGGAGGGTCTTCCGCGTGTCGACGATCGCCGCGCCGGTCCCGGCCACGCGGTCGACGAAGCGCCGCGTCCAGGTCGCGACGCCGCAGGTGCGCGACAGCAGGTTGAGCGCGGTCCGCTCGGCGCCGAGAATCGATCGCACCGAGCCCTCGATGCGCAGCAGCGCGGCTCCCGCCGCGGCCTGCTTCCCTTCCTCGATCTCGAGGCTCACGCCGAGCTCCGGATCGACGAGGGCGAACACGCGGGCTGCGATTGGCAGGGCGGCGACGACGAGCTCCTCACGCGCCTCGATCACCGCGCGCCCCTTTGCAGCGGCGTCGAGCACGTGCTGGCTGGTCACGTCGCCCGGCCCGAGGTCCTCCTCGAGGGCCAGGCGCAGGAGCGCCTCGGTGGTGGACGGATGGGGCAGGGCAGGGGGAGCCGGCATCCGGCCAGGATAGCCGGCCGTCTCCCCGTTGGCGGCGCGCGGAGCCTGCGCCGAGCGCGCCCCGAGCGTGCCCCGAGCGCGCCCAGACGGGCTCGCGGAGCCTCTAGTCGTCGCCCTTCATGCGCTTGATCTCTTCGCGGATCAGCGTCTCGGCCATCTGCGGGATGACCTCCCAGGCCACCTTCTCGATGCGCTCGACCGCCTCGCTCACGATCCTCTCGGTGACGTCGCCGAAGGCGTCCCAGGCCATCCGCTCGAGGGTCTCGTGGAGACGCCCGCGGAGCTCCTCGTCGTCCATGGGAAGCGCTTCGCCCGAGGCGCCCGCGCTCGCGACGATGGGCTCTGCCAAGGCCTCACCGGAGAAGACGGGCTCGGCCGCCTCGGTCTCACCGGAGAAGACGGGCTCGGGCACCTCGGCTTCGCCCGAGAAGACCGGCTCCTCGGCCGCTGCCTCGCCGGCGAACACCGGCTCCTCGGCGACGGCCTCGCCCGAGAAGACCGGCTCGCCGGGCTCCGAGATGCCGGCCTGGCCCGCGAAAGGCGAGTCCTCGGCCGGAGCCTCGCCGGCGAACACCGGCTCGCCGGTGTCCATCGAGGGCAGCCCGGCGTCGACCGGAGCCGCCTCGAAGGGGCTCGCCACGTCGTCCGCGTCGCTCTCGAAGGGGCTCGCATCGGCCGGATCGCCGGGCTCCGCGGGCTCGGCGGGATCGACGGGGTCGGCGGTCAGCGGGTCGCTGGCCGCGAGCGGCACGAGCGGCGTGCCGAGGTCGGAGACCGAGACGTCGTAGTCGCGACCCGGGTCCGGGTCGGCCGCATGCGCGGCGGGCGCCTGGTCGGCAGGCTCGGCGAGGGCGCCGGCCAGCGGGTCTTCGCCGTCGTCCTCGGCTGCGGCGAAGGTCGCGCCGGTCTCGGCGAACAGATCCGACGAGGCATCCGAAGCGGCCTCCGACGGAGAGCTCGGCTCCGGCGTCACCAGCAGGTCGGTGCTGGGCGAGGGCGCGGCCTCGGTCCCCGGCGCCGCGCCGAACAGATCGGCCGCGCCGTCCTCCTGGAAGGCCACGAAGGTCTCCGCGGCCGGCTCGGGCGCGAAGGCGAGCTGGGTGCGGGCGGCCTCGTCGTCGTCGGCGTCCACGAGCATGGCCGTGGTGAGCGCCTCCGGCTCCTCGCTCGGCGTCGGGTTCACCTCGACGACCGGCGCCGGTGCGGGCTCGCTCGGGATCTGGGTCTCGGCTCCGGCCGCAAAGTCGAAGGCCGGCGGCTCGGGGGCGGCCTCGCCGACGGGCACGGGCTCGAGGGTCGTGAGCGCCTCGGGCGCCTCCACGGGAGCCGGCGTCACCGGGTCGAGCGTCGAGTCGGCGGCCAGCGCGGGCTCGGGGGCAGGCGGCGGGGCCGGCGCGTCGGCGAGCCGCGCGTTGACCAGGTCGACCAGCGACTGCGCCTCGAAGGGCTTGGTGATGTGACCGTCGGCACCGGCCTCGTCGGCCTGGCCCTCGTCGAAGGCCTCGAAGGTGCCGGTCAGGAGCAGGACCGGGACGTGGCGCAGCTGGGGATCGGACTTGATCGCCTCGCAGACCTCGTAGCCGTTCATGCCCGGCATCACGACGTCCGCCAGCACGATGTCGGGCCGGACCTCGCGGGCCTTCGCCACGGCGTCGTCGCCGTTGTCCACGGTGACCAGCTCGATGTCCTCGCTCGCGAAGCTGATCCCCACGACCTTCTGGATGGTGACGCTGTCGTCGGCGAGCAGCAGAGTCTTGGGCATGTTCCCCCCCGGAAAAGGATGCAGGCGCTGGCTTGTGATGGAGGCCCCGTCACGCCCGATTCGCCGCCGGGTCGCCTCCAGAGCCGCCGCGGGCCCGCCTTGCCTGCGGGCCACCTGCGTACGGTCCTATCGTCGCCGCCGGCAGCTCGATTGACTCCTTTTTCGCTGTGGGCGCGCCCCGTTCGAGCGCGCGCCCCCCGCCGCGGCCCCATCCCCGGCCAGACTAGCGGGGATCTCCCACCCCGCCGGGGCTCGTTTCAAGTCCAGACATGTGAGGGCCGATACACACAGGATCCGCCACCAGAGAGGCTTCATGATCCTGAGAGCATCGGGCTCCACCGACGTCGGCCTGCGCCGCAAGGACAACGAGGACACCTACGCGCTGGCGCCGCATCTCGGGCTCTTCCTGGTCGCCGATGGCATGGGAGGCCACCTGGCGGGCCAGGTCGCCTCCCACCTGGCCGCCCAGTCGGCCCTCCGCGCGGTGGAGACGCTCCAGGGCTCGACCACCAGCCTGGCCGAGCAGCTCCGCCAGGCGGTTGCCTCGGCCAACCGCGCGATCCACCGGGCGGCCTGCGAGCGTCCGGACTGCGCGGGCATGGGAACGACCCTGGTGGCCGTGCTCTCGGACGGCGAGCGCGCCGCCCTGGCCCACGTGGGGGACAGTCGCGCGTACCTGGTTCGCGGCGGGCGGATCCGTCAGCTGACCGACGACCACTCGATCGTGGGCGAGCTCCTTCGCCGCCGCGAGATCAGCGAGGATGCCGCTCGCGAGCATCCCCACCGACACGTGCTGACCCGGGCCCTGGGCGTCCGTCCCAAGGTGCAGCCGGATCTCGCGGAGCTCACGCCCAACGCCGGCGACGTGTTCGTGCTCTGCTCCGACGGCCTGACGGGCCACGTCGAAGACCACGAGATCGCCAAGGCCCTGGTGGGCGAGCCCGATCTGCAGGAAGTGAGCGAAGGCCTCGTGGACCTCGCGAACGGACGGGGTGGTGAGGACAACACCACCGTCGTGCTGGTGCGCTGCGAAAAGGACGCATAGCGACGCCCAGTCCGAAGGACGCGTAGCGACGACCAGACCGGAAGGACGCGTAGCGGCCTTCTGGCTGCTTCCCCTCGCTGACTACGCGCGCTCGAGGTTGTTCTTGAGCTTGCTGCGCAGTCGGAGCACCGACTTCGTGTGGATCTGGCACACCCGCGACTCGGTGATGCCGAGGATGTTCCCGATCTCCTTCATGTTGAGATCTTCGTAGTAGTAGAGCGAGATCACGAGGCGCTCCTTCTCCGGGAGCGTTCCGATGGTGTCCGCGATGATGCCCTTCATCTCCGCCAGCTTGAAGCTCGCGAAGGGGTTCTCGGCGTGGACGTCCTCGATGATGTCGGCGAAGCTGCCGCTCCGGTCGCCGTCCTGGCCGGCGCCGCCGCGGATCTCCTCGAGGTTCACCAGCGAGATGCCGCGCACCTGGTTCAGCAGCTCGTGGAACTTGTCGAGCTGAATGCCCAGCGAGTCGGCCACCTCTTCTTCGTTGGCGGCGCGGCCCAGGCGCTGCTCCATGTCGGAGTAGGCGCGCTCGATCTTGCGGCCCTTCTGGCGCACGCTGCGCGGCACCCAGTCGAGCGAGCGGAGCTGGTCGAGGATCGCGCCCTTGATCCGGAACTCCGCGTAGGTCTTGAATTTG
>JAAUYD010031934.1_pt1 | contig 16676 bp, 17 predicted proteins | sample 7278101 | NCBI WGS metagenome assembly JAAUYD01 (sample SAMN14350128, study PRJNA611818) | marine sediment metagenome | isolation source: surface marine sediment (0.6m) | place: French Polynesia: Moorea | collected 2018-08 | reverse complement strand
CCCCGTTCAACGAGGGCAGCCGCCAGCGCTCGGCCGAGAGGATCTTCGTTGACGATGAGAATGAACATGAACGAGTCCTTGCGGATTGGAAGGTTGGAAACTGGTTTATAGCTTACAGCGTCTAATTGAATAGTGCCAGATTTTTTTTGCTGCGCGGCTGTTCGTTTTGTGTTGTGACCTACCTTAGCGGTTTCCTTCTTTACCCTTCGGTTAGCCTGATCATGGTAATATCGGTCGAGGTCCTGCTTTCCGACAAATTTCAGAGAGAGAAGCATGAAAAGTGGAAAAAAATTGCCGATTACCTTCTTTTTGATGGCTATCAGTATGATAATGGCTTGTCAATCGCTACCGCCTGAGCAGACATCTAATCCCACTCGGCAGCCGTTACTCATCCCAACCGAGCCTTCAGAGGTCGACTGTGCCGATATTGATTTGTACTGGGGAAATGACTGGCCACACGTCATCAATGTACTGCAAACATTAGAGGATCAGGCGATCAGCTGCGGTCCAGAGCCATTGGCCAGCAAGCTGTACGCAGCATATTTTAACAATGGGGTGCAGTTGGAGGCGGCCGGTGATAATGATGCGGCCGTCAAAAACTATACGGCTGCTTTTTTGCTTGACGGCAGCCGCCGCGAAGCGCTCGATGCCCTGATTCGACTCGATACACTGCCGGAACCCACCATCACACCCTGTTTATCAGAAAGCGAGCCCCAGCCGGATCCGGCCGCAGTGGCCCCTGTTGATGCGGGGCGTTTTCTGCAACTAAACGGAAACGGTTTTATCCTAAATGGGGAACCGTTTATCGTTCGCGGGGTAAATTATTATCCACGACATGCGCCCTGGCACCGCTTCTTGTCGCAGAGCGACCCGGCCGAAATTGAGCAGGAGCTAACGCTAATTGCCGAGGCAGGCTTCAACACCATCCGCATATTCCTTTGGTATGACCCGCTTTTTACCTGCCAGCCTGAAGATGCCATTCCCAACGAAGCCGCTTTTGCCCTTGTTGACCATGTGATAGAACAGGCGCAGCAGCGTGATTTGAAGCTCATCGTCACCTTGAACGATTTGCCAGACCTAACCTTCCGGCCGCTCTACCGCGATTGGGCGCGTTATGATGCCCAGACAACGTACATCGTGCGCCGCTATCGTCACGAGCCAGCCATCATTGCCTGGGATTTGCGCAATGAAGGGGATTTGGACTACGGTGCGCGGCCCGGCGATGATCCCCGATTTACGCCAGATGAAGTGCTGTCCTGGCTGGCGCATGCTGAAGACCTGGTACGACAGCACGACCCTCATCATCTTATTACGGCCGGCTGGTGGGGAGATCCATTGGTCACTGCCGAACACGTTGATTTTCTCTCCTTTCACCATTGGGCAGACAGTAGTTCGTTACAAGAGCGACTTGCTGAGTATCCATCAGATCAACCGATTTTGCTGGAAGAGGTAGGCTATCATAGTTGGGGTACCGCTCCTCAGGATGCCCGAGATGAAGCAACGCAGGGTGATCTCTTGCGGCAGGTGATTCAAACTGCTGAGAATAGCCAGCTCGCCGGCTGGCTGGTTTGGACCGCTTTTGATTTTGAACCCGATCCTGGTCAACCGATTAATTATGAACACCGGTTTGGTCTGTGGCGCAGCGATTTGACCCCCAAACCGGCCGTTCAAATGGTTCAATCCACATTTCCGGAGGCTTCTAAGAGTGAGAATTCAGGTGAAGTCACTGTCAACCAACCGGAATGCGGCGGCTGCGAAGACCCATAGCTCTCTTGCTCTGGTTGGTCGTCAGATGGTTAGAAAGTGTTTAAAAACACCAGAAAAGCGCTGGCTGACCTTGTCGAAGCCGAAACGGCTCACCAAATTATAGCGTGCGGAAAAGAGCCGACTCAGCCCTCGACAAGCTCAGGCACCGTCCTTTGACAGGCTCAGGCATCGTCTTCAGGGCGTTATTAAACACACTCTTAAAAGTCATTTTCCGAGAAATTAAAATGCTTGACCACGGCTGAATCTCTTTTTAGAATGTTTAATATGAGCTGCGCATTATTGATCTCTCTGCCAGAATTGATTTTTGTTTTAGATAAAAAAGAATAGTGGCCTTGATCCATTGGAGGGTATATGGACACCGTGAATAAAGGAAAGTTCGCTGCTGTTTTCGATGCCCCATGGTTCATAACGACTGGAATCTTGATCGGCAAAGTGCATATTGCGCCGATCTTTAGGAGGTTATCATGAGTACCGCGTTTACCGTAATGACCTGGAATATAGAGAATTTGTTTCCACCCGGCCATCGCGTTAGCCCACGTAAGGTTGTTAGCCAGGAGGCGTATGACGGCAAACTCGACTACCTGGCTCGCGTGATTCGTCGACTCAATCCGGATGTCATTGCCCTGCAGGAAATCGGTGGCCGTACCAAGGCGGACACCGTCCCTTTGGAAGCCTTACAGACCCGCCTGGCACCTGATTATCCGTTCAGTGCCTTATCTAACAAGCCAGACGGCCGCTTTATTAAGGTCGGCTTTTTGTCAAAAATCCCCATCGAAAACGCTGAAGATATCAGTGATTTCCCAGATGGAGAACTTGCGGACGTTCCCAACTGGAGCGACAAACCAGACATTATCCGGATGGGGCGGGGGGCTTTAAAAATCGAGGTGGTGCCGGCTGCCAATAATAGAGTGCGGCTTGTCACGGCCCATCTCAAATCAAAATTAATTAGCTACCCCAAGAAAGGTGATTTTGCCCGCTTTCAACCTGATGATGAAAATGAGCGCACCCGTGGGGTTGGCCTGGCGCTGGTCCGCCGCACGGCCGAAGCGGTGACGATTCGCCGCTGGCTCAACGAAGTCATGGGGGAACACGATACGATGCATACGGTGTTGCTGGGTGATTTTAACGACGTCCCCCGGGCGGCCACCTCACAAATTCTGCTGGGGGTGGAGGATGCCGACGCCACCTCGGATGATAAATTTGACGACGTGCGCCTCTTTAATTTGACCGACTCGATCCCGCAGCGTGGCGATGAACTTCACGACAAGCGGTTTGTGCCGGAGGACCACCGTTTTTCACGCAAATATATGGGTCGTTATGAAATGCTCGATCAAATTATGGTCAGCAAGAAACTTCTCGGAGAGGCGGCCGCTATGCGGCAGGACCACTGGGTCGTGCAGGAGGTGTGCAGCTTGGTAGAAAGCATTACCGGCCAATCGATTGACGACAACCCGGTTAATCGAATTGGCGAGGAACGGCCGGATCACGCCCCGGTTTACGCCCGGTTTGAGCTACCTGATTAGGTGGTTTACAAAAAGAATTAATAAAAAAAGCCACGGATTAACACGGATTTTCACAGATTACGCAGATTAGAGGAGAAAAATCAGAGTCAATCCGTGCAATCCGTGGACACCTTTGTTTCAGAAAATATTTTGTAACTTTCCTAAATACTTGCCTGCCAAGCAAATGATTAAAAATGTCCGTGATGATGTAGATTGGATAGATAGATCATGAACTTTACGAAGAAAGCCCAACGGTATCTGGAGACCCTATGCAGCGTCAAACCCAACCGGCGAACCGGCTCGGCCGGTAACCGGGCGGCCACCGATTTTTTTGCCGAGATGATCCGGCCGCTGGGTTACGAGATTGATGACACACCTTTTCCCTGTCTCGATTACATGCGGGGCGAATCACTGCTGGCGTTTGACGGCCGGACGTTTGAAATCGAGATCAGCCCTTATTCGCTGGCGTGCGACGTGCGGGCTGAACTTGTGGTTGTTTCCACGGTCGAAGAATTAAAAAATACCTCGTGCAACGGCAAGATCCTGCTGATGAAAGGGGAAATATGTGCCGAGCAGCTCATGCCCAAGAATTTTGTCTTTTACAATCCAACCCACCACCAGGAACTCATCGCCCTGTTGGAGAACAAAAAGCCGGCCGCAATCATCACCGCGACCGCCAAAAATCCGGACATGGTAGGAGCACTTTACCCATATCCGCTGTTTGTCGATGGAGATTTTGATATCCCCAGCGTTTACTGCCGCGATGACGTAGGAGAAGACGTGGCGCGCCTGAAGGGTAAAGTGGTTCATCTTCAAATTGAAGCGCAGCGCCTTTTCTCTAGCGCAACCAATGTGATCGCCCGGCTTAATCCGCAGGCGGCCCCAAAAATTGTCGTCACCGCGCATATCGATGCTTATGAAGACACCCCTGGTGCGTCAGACAACGCCTCCGGCACGGTCGTGCTGCTGCTGCTGGCGGAGATGCTGGCCGATTATGATGGGGAAAAGTGCATCGAAATTGCCGCCTTCAATGGGGAAGATCACTACAGCGCCGGAGGGCAAATGGATTATTTGCGGCGTTATGGAGATGACCTGGAGAACATCTCGCTGGCTATCAATATTGATGATGTTGGCTACCAAAAAGGGAATGCCGCCTACTCGTTTTACGAGGTCGATCCGCAGATTAAGGGCAAAGTTGAAGCGGTTTTTCAGCGCTTTGACGGCCTCGTGCGCGGCGAGCCGTGGTACAACGGGGACCACATGATTTTTGTCCAGAACGGGGTGCCCTGCCTGGCCTTTACCACCGACTGCATCGCCGAACTAATGCGGCAGGTGACCCATACGGCGCTCGATACGCCGGATATCGTCGACTGCGGCAAGCTGGTTGAGGTGGCGGAGGCGTTGCGTGAGGTGGTTAGTACATTCCCGGAAAATTCATAAATGAGACCTTTCCCTAAACATTTTCCGGGAATTTGATCAACGGAGCTGAAAATGAACAGCGTAACAGATTTCCTGCTGGAAGCAGATGAACCGTGGACCCGCTACCGCACCTATCTCGATTTGCTGGACTATCCAGCAGACAATCCTGAAGTGGTAGGGGCCAGGTCGGAGATGTTAAGGCATCCGCAAATAAAAAACCTGATAGACACGGCCGCTTCCTGGCCGGGTTATGCCCTCAAACGTCACAACGATGCCAAACACCCGCTTTATGCGTTGAGCACCCTGGCCGATTTTGGCATCCGTCATGATGACCCGGGTATGGGTGAAGCATTAGCTGGGGTTATGAGTCACCAGTCGGCCGAAGGTCCGTTCCAAACGCAGGTGCGTCTTTACAAACGGTTTGGCGGATTAGAAGGTGAGTATTGGACGTGGATGGCCTGCGATGCCCCGACCCTAACTTACACCCTGGTGGCGATGGGGCTGGGAGAGGACGAGCGCGTGCAGCGCGCGGTTGAACACCTGTTGAGCCAGGTGCATGACAACGGCTATCGCTGCTCGGCCGCCCCGGAGTTGGGCACCTTTCACGGACCCGGCCGCCGCGATGATCCGTGCCCTATCGCCAACGTTTATGCGTTAAAGGTGCTATCGCTTCAGCCTGAGTGGCGCGAGAGCCCGGCCGCCCGGCAGGGGTGTGAGATGCTGCTGGATCACTGGGCACGCCAGGGAGAAAGAAAGATTTATCTGTTTGGGATCGGCACCGATTTTCGCAAGCTGAAATACCCGTTTGTTTGGTACGACATTCTGCACGTCACCGATGTGTTGAGCCGTTTCCCCATGGTGCACAGTGACGCGCGTCTTCGGGAAATGGTGGAGATGATCACCACCCAGGCGGATGAAAACGGCTGCTATACCGCTACCTCGATGTATCGGGCGTGGAAAGGATGGTCGTTTGCCGATAAAAAGCGGCCGTCCTCCTGGCTGACGTTTCTGGTTACGCGGATCGAGAAACGCCTCTCGCTGGTGGAGCAGGGCTGTTCCTGAATTGCCCGGGGGTGACGCCGGCCCATTTTTTGAACGCTTTTCTAAAGGAGCTTGGCTCGGAAAAACCCAAAAGATAGGTGATTTCTTCCACAGAATAATTCTCTAGAAGGTATTTCTTGGCCAATTTCTGGCGAATATCCTTGTGCAAGGTTGAAAAAACGACCCCTTCTTCCTTGAGCCGATTTTGCAAGGTTCGGACGCTAATAGCCATCTCCGCAGCCACTTTTTTAATCGAGAGTCCCTCGTCATCCAGATTAGAAAGGATAATTCTGCTGACGGCGCGCGTGTTTCTGTTTTGGTGGTCCATGTCGGTCAGAAAATTCTGCGCATACGCTTCGAAGTAGGCCAGCAGTTGTGGATTGGCCATCTTGATGGGCGTGTTGATGATGCTCATGGGGATTGTGAAAGAGTTTTCCGGGCGGCCAAAGTGCACCGGGCAGCAAAATACTCGCTCATACTCCGCAGTTGATGGGGGTTTGGGAGAGGTAAAGGTCACCTGAAGCGGATTTAGATCGACGCCGGTCAGATTGCGCATCATCCGGACGCTGGAGGAAATTGTGGACTCAAAACAGTGTCGGGACATGTGTCGGGTAAACGGGGGGACGGATAAAACCACTTTGATTTGGTTGTCGTGCAGGTAAACGCGGCCTTCGATCAGGTTGCCAATAATGCGTTGATAGCGAGTTGATTTTTGGAAGGCTTCACCCAGCGTTTTGCAGTTCATCATCAGATAGCTGAGAATCGACCAGCTGCCTGGCTCGGCAAACTCACCCATGTGCAGGCCAAAATAGGGATCTTCGGTGTAGCGGGCCGCCTCATCCTGAATGAGCAGGTAGGTTTCCAGTGAAATATAAGCATCGGGTGATTGAATCATCTCCAGGTCAAGGTTTAACGATCGCAGAAAAGCTCTTACGTTTACCTGCAGGAAATTGAGATATAGAAACAACTGTTTGAGCACGGTTACCGAAACGTGGATAGGGGTTGGCGAAGTTTTCTCGTCCATATAATTAATATTAACCCAAGTTGCGACCGTTTGACGCGACCGAATAGTCGCTATGGAAACCGTAACCGGATAGTTAATTAACGCGATTTATCGCGTTTCGGTCCCTATGGCCGATGAATTTATTCATCGGGAAGGTAAGGTAGCAATTTAGGTTAATATTAGCCAAGGCTGCACCAATTGACACAATTGTTGCAGGAAAAATCATGGCCAAACGAAACTCCCTTTTTTATGATGATGGTACGTTTAAGTTAAATTATGTTTCGATCTTACTACGAAGCCTGCAGCCAATTTACTGCATCAAGAAAATATAATCAGAGGAGGACAACGTGGTCGCGGCAAGACAAAAACAAGAAAGTGAATTGATATTGACCGCCTCAGGCTTGAAAGGCCTATATAGAATGGGTGGGGTGGCCGCCTTTTTGCAGCTGGCTGCGATCCTCATCCTGACGATTGTCATCGCCACCCTGGGACCTAAACCAACGACGGCCGAAGAATATTTTGCCATTCACCAAAGCAGCAGAGTAGCGGCCGTCCTGCGCGGTGATTTCCTGCTGCTGATCCTGATCGGGCTGTACCTGGGTACGTTCCCGGCGCTCTACATGGCCCTGCGTCACCTAAACCCGATTGCGACAGCCATGGCCACCCTGTTGACCATCATCGCCGTGACGCTGACTTTTTCTTCTGAATCGACCTTCTCCCTGCTGCATCTGGGCGATCTGTATGGGGCGGCCGAAACTGATGCTCAACGGGTGCAGCTTCTGGCGGCCGGGGAAGCGGTCATCGCCACGGATATGTGGCACAATTCGGGTGCTTACATGTGCGGCATTTTGCTGCAGGGGTCCGGGGTTATGATTTCGCTGATTATGCTTCGCAGCAAGGCGTTCAGTAAAATCACCGCGTATTCGGGACTGCTGGGGAACGGCCTGGATTTAATCCAGCACGTTCTACACCCGCTTGTACCGGGGGTTTCGGCCGTCATCATGGGCGTGATGGGTATCTTTTACCTGGTCTGGTTCCCGATGTTGGGGCGCGACCTGCTGCGGCTGAGCCGAAAAACGGCGTGATCGTTACATGACCGCTGCCCGGCCGCGAGCTTTTTCCGGATCGCGCATCTGCATCAGCGGGATTCCGACCCCGTAAGTGATGAAGTCGCCGACCGGTTTGAATTTTATCACGCAGGAAGCCGCCATTTGGGCGTCATCTTTGGCCACGCCGCGATACAGCGCCTCCAGAATTTCGCTGCCGACCTGGTCGTTATCTAAAACTTCGGCCTCACCGGCAAAGGTGATGGTCGCGGCCGGAATCTTGATCCAGGGCATCAAGGGGATGCGTTTGGCGATGGGGATGGTCATCGAGACGTGTCCATTTTGCGCGATGTGCCGGGTTTTCCAAGCCTTTTTGAACGTGCCGATGTAGAGCTGACGCTCGTGAACGACGTAGACAATGCCGACCGTTCTGGCCTTTCCCTTGGCGGAAACCATGCCCAGAACTCCAAACAGGTTGTCCTCAATTTCTTTCCAAACCATGGCGGTTGTTAAGTGGTTCGTCATAATATTCCTTATTTAAAGCTGATCAAACCGGCCTTCTGGGCCGCAGATAGGGCGTGTGCGAATGCGAGTAGGGTCAAAAAAAACGGTTAGCCATTGATGCCAGTCAGCTGTAGCTTCTCGATTCACCGCATAGTAAATCCAGCGGCTGTCTATGACGTCCCGCCGGGAAGAAATCAGGCCGAACTTTTCTAAAACTTTAAGGTGATGAGAAAGCAGGCTGGGGGCCAGGGCTAATTTTTCCTTTAATTCACAGTTGCATGAGTCACCGGTCATCAATTCAGCAAAAATCCGCAGGCGATTGGGGTCGGAAAGGGCTTTGAAGAAGGCCGCCGTTTGTATCAAATCTTGTTGATTCATGATTATTTTTTAAGTGGATCACAATAAGTTTTATAAAAAAATATCCGCAGATTACGCAGATGGCCGCAGATTTTTCCCGTAATCTGCGTAATCTGTGGACAATTATTTTAGAAAAGTTTTTGTAAATTACCTAAATAGGCATGATCTGATCAACTTAACCCATCACTAAATTAAACAGATACCCGGTGAAGATTATGGCCACGGCCACGATGCTGATAAAAATCAGGATCAGCCGGATCTTGATCACGCGCTTTAATATAAGTATCTCGGGCAGGCTGAGGGCCACGACAGACATCATAAAGGCCAGCACCGTGCCGAGCGCAGCCCCTTTTTCCATCAGAGCATACACGATAGGGATTACACCAGCAGCGTTTGAGTAAAGGGGAATACCTAAAATTACGGCGGCCGGTACCGACCACCAGGCGTCACTGCCCATAATACTGGCCAGAAAATTCTCCGGCACATACCCGTGAATTCCGGCCCCGATTGCGATCCCGATCACCACATACAGCCATACTTTGCCCACAATCTCTTTGGTGCTGCGGCCGGCATCCCGAATACGATCATCCCAGGTCGGTTGATAGGCGTCTAAACCGGCCGCTTGCCCCACCTTTGTTTGCCAGACAAACTCTTCCACGTACCGTTCCGGCTGCAAACGGCCGATAAGGAGACCGCCAATGATGGCGATTGTCAACCCGCTGAATAAATATATGGCGGCTACCTGCCAACCAAACAAGCCGAACAGCATGGCCAAAGCAATTTCATTAACCACCGGGGTGGCAATTAGAAATGAGAAGGTCACTCCTAGCGGAATACCGCTTTCAACAAAGCCGATAAACAGTGGTACGGCCGAGCAGGAGCAAAACGGGGTTAGAACACCCAAACCGGCGGCCATCACATTGCCCACCCCTTCTCGACGGCCGCCCAGGGCGGCTCGCGTGCGCTCCGGACTAAAAAATGAGCGTACGATGGTCACTAGGAAGATCATCCCGGTTAGCAGCATTAGAATTTTGGGTACATCATAAATGAAGAAGTTGACTGATTCACCCAAGCGGGTATGCGGCAGCAGACCGATTACCTGATAAGTAAGCCAGTCAGCCAGATTCTGCAGCTGCCGCCAAAGCAGAAGCCAGATGACCCCAAGCACCACAACCAGAACCGGCAGCTGCCAGCTTGGTCGAGGTAGGGGGGTGAGGGTTATATTTTCGCCGCTCATGGTTGGCTCCTTTTTAATTTGGGATCGCGGTTAGCCAGCTGATTATCTCCTGACTAGAGGGGATTCGGCCGGCTGCTACCACCTGTTCATTAATTACAAGACCGGGGGTTGACATGACCCCATAACCCATGATTTGCCCGTAATCGGTTACTTTTTCAATATCCGCATCAACTCCTAATTTTTCAGCTTCGCGACGCGTCATCTGCTCGAGTCGCTTACAGTTGGCGCACCCCGGGCCCAGCACCTTGATCTTTAACATGATCTGCCTCCAGTGAATAATTCAATGGTTGTTGAAATAATATGGCAAAAAAATAGGCCACACTTTTTAAGTGTAAATCTGAATGATTGGCTCAGCGAGTGATGTAAATCACGTGGACCGCATGACATAGATCATCTCGTATCGTGGGCGAAGGCGCTGAGAACGCTCAACGCCAGCAGCCCTAGAATCACTACCGGAATCAGCAAGCCGGTTTGCATGAGCCAATCGTTGAAAAAGAAACCGATCACCACCTGCCCAAACAGCCAGACAAAGAAAGCGACGAGAAGCCAGGGCCAGGAGTTGGCCAGCAGCTGCGAAATGATACCGTGACGATCCCGCCACCGGTCCAGCGGCTTGTTCAAAAATATACCCACGATGCCGCCAACCAGGCCGATCAACGGTGGGAAGATGCCGCCGCCAAACAGCAGCAAGGCGAAAGACAGCAGGGCCAGAACTCCCCCACCGCGACGCCGTCGAAAAATCAGGATCGACCAGACCATCGTCACTACACCTAAAACCATTGACACGATGCCGGTCAGGAAAAAGGTGGGCAAAATGGTTAAGGCCGGCTCGCAGACGTGCCACACCTCTGTAGGCACACATGGCGGCCCCAAGGAGGCGATGCTAAAGCTTTCTGGGACAGCGTTACCCTGCAAAAATTCAAAATAACCGTGCTCCACGCCGCCAAATCCGGCAAAGAGGCCAAAACACATCGTCAGCAGGCGTATCGCTTGATTTGCAGGAGGATTTTCTGTTTGTGTCAGTTTTATTGTGAGAGCCATAATATATTCCATTAAAAAAAGAATCTCTATTCAGCTTTGGTAATCATTATCAAATCCCATGACTGAGGAGTGGTCTGGATATGCACCGCAGGTCTGGAAAGATAATTAATGCAGCTGACCCCTTCAATTTCCCTATCTTTAAAATAGGCGCTGTTCGCGACTTCAATAACGATCGCTGTCAATGGAAATTGCTTCTTTGCGAGTTTAACTGATCTATTTGTGGCATCAGCAGACCATATCCCTACACCACCCAGATCGAACCCTCCCCTGAAAACTTCCACACCAGCTAATCGGGCGAGTTTGGCCAGATCTTCCTGGGGCAGGTCAAAGATTAAGCCGGTGACCTGTTGAGCCGTATTTGGGTGGTCGGTGGCGATCTTTGTCACCGGTTTTGGTTCATCTATCTGGGATAGATAGATAAAGGTGTCTTTCACGACGGGAACGTCAAAATTTAGGTAGTTCCATCCCGGCCGATCTGAGGCATCGCTCCCATCGTAGTTGACGTGGATTAAATTTGAACCCCAATCTCGATGAGCGTCTTGGAAATCGCCGATATCTTTTGCTGATCTGCGCGATATTAAAAGATTGATTCCCGGAGCATATGCAACCATTCCTCGGGGCAAAAATTCAAAATATTCACGTTTATGCTCCACCTCAATAAATTCAAGCGAGGGTCCCTTGGCAAAATCGATGAAGTAGAGGATTTGAGATCCGGCAAATGTTGATACCTGATCTCGAATTTTGAAGCCTAAGGATCTTAATACTGCAATTGTTGTCTGATCGTAACCATGACCGTAGATGTTGTTAATTGAAAGCATCATACTTTTATTTGCGACCCGTATCTAATTTGCGGCGCACCTCCCGAATCACCCGCTTGGGCAAAACACTTTCATACTGATTGACAAATTCCACGACCGGTGCGGCCTCTCGCTTGGCCAACTCCCGCAGCGCCCAGGATAACCCCTTGGCTACCATTTCATCCTGATCTTTGGCCACGAGGGTGCATATCTTCAAGGTCCGTTGAGGGTCACCGTTTCCCCCTCTGGCTTTTTGATTCAAAGCGACCGTGCAGACCACCGCTGCCCGGCGCCACCATTTATCTTTAGAAGTGGCCCATTTTTCAACGATCTCATCCGGTATTTGGCCTTCTCGCCAGGCGGGACCGGCCAGCAGTCCGGCAAAGTAATCCACCGACACCCAATTATCAATGCCGTGACCCAATTCCAGCAGATCTTCCAGCGTAAGGCTCTGCCTGGCCGACTTGTGTTTCTCAAGCACCTCAATGGCGATTTGCTGGGCCTCCAAAATACGCCTGCCGTTGAGCTGCTTGGCAAAGTCGATGACTTCTTCAGGGGCAGCGTTCTTGAACCGCCTGTTCATTTCTTTGACGATTGGGCGAATGTCAGGGACCGTTACCCCTTTGATCGTCATGGCCGAGGCATAATTTTTCTTGGCCCATTCCCGCCGTTCGGGATCGGCCTTTTGATCCAGCCGGGTTACGATTTCCCCAATCAACTCTTTAAAATTTTCCCTACTTTTGACAGCCTGGGCACACATAACATGCTCCTCCTAAATATTGGATCTTCTTAACCTCACCACCACATTCTTGGCACGGCCGCTTAACCGCATTCTTGTCCATCAGGCGTACGTAGCCGCCGCGATTACCGTACAGATCGTATTCATCGTACCGGCCGCCCTGCTCAATTACCTCCGCCACGGTGGTGACGATCGCTTCGTAGAGCGCTTTTCTCTGGTTTGTGTCAAGATCGGCCAGAGGATGACGAGGATGGAGGCGGGCGCGGAACATCATATCCTGGGCGATGGCGTTGCCCAGCCCGGGGATGATCTGATCCTGAGTCAGCAGCGACTTAACGCTCCGCTTTGGGCCGGCCAACAGCTCGTCAATGAGGGTTGTAAAGTAATTGAAGGTAAAACCCGGCTCGACGGGTGTTGTTTTCATATCTCTGATCAACTCCCTTTTTTGCGCTTCTCCCGGCTCATACAGCTCCATGGCCCCCCACATTTGGGTCGTCACGGTGAAGAATGAGTCATCCTCAAAATGGATATAGAGATGATACTTCTTGGGCAATTTTGACCCAGGCGGATGGTGCAGTATTTTGCCTCCGCACTCACCCAGCAGCAGCACATATCCGGGTTCGAGCGGGAGGAAGAGCCACCGGCCGCGTACGCACGCTTCGCCAACGATTTTTCCTGTAGTCAACCGCTCAAATTCCTCATGGGTGCGGTTGTACCAGACGAACTTGTGGGGCGAGTTGCCCAACTGCCCTCTACGGATCGTTTTTCCTGCGAGGGTGTCGTTCATTTGTCCGGCTAAAATGGTATATTCCGGTAATTCAAACATAGCTAATCTCCATTCCTGTCCACAGATTGGAGAGGAAAAATCTGTGAAAATCGGTGTTAATCCGCGGCTGTTATTAACCTTGTAAACCTCAGATTCAGAGTTTAAAGAAGAGAACCAACCACGGCGTCTCCTGCCCGGTTAGAGGGGCACAGCCAAAAGCATCCGGGAAACATCTGACGTAACCCAGATCGGCCGCCATCTGCCAGAAATTAGAGGCGGCATGCCAGGCCATCACCAAAGCTGCAGCGGCCGTCAAAAGAAGAATGAGATCGCGCCAACTTCTTGATGCTCGACTGTGCCGGTAGAAAATCGCTCCGGCCGTCAGGATAAGGGCACAAAGAAAGATAAAAGGGGTTTTGTACGCGGTGGAGATTTCGTCAAAAGCGACCAGCAGACTGTACGGTAGAAAGCTGAATAAAAAGAGTTCGATGGTCATCCATCTTTTGGCCAGCAGCAAGACGGCGCTGATGACAGCCAGCCCAGACGAGATGATCGCCGCTCTTGCAGAAACCGGGGGTCGGGGAAATCCTTCAGCCGAAACAGCCAAAGACACCAGCAATAGTGGTAGGAGCGTGGTCAGAGTCATCAACCAGGATCTCAGCGGAAAAGATCCTTTTTCTTCTAAACGGCCAATTCTTCTGGAACTTTTGAAAATCAACATGGCATTTATCCTTCAGACGACTTTGTCCATCTCTTGCCAAGTTGAACCCGCTCTCTCGACCCGTGTCCACTGTAAGGACATGGTTGCTCCTGGAAATTTACTCAATGCAGAGCGGCAGAGTTGATGAATGAAATGGCAACTCCCTCTTTCTCCCTTCTCTCTAGGAACATGATACTACAGGGATTTTTGCAGATCAAGGATATTTGATATCAACAGACCACAAAAGTTTTCAAAACTTTTGTGGTCTATGAAACGATATTGACCGCCGCATACCGGGCGACCAGCTGCCATAGGGCGAGTGAAAAGACCACCGTGAGAAACAGACCCGGCAGGACAAACAGCGCCAGGCCAAGGGCAATCACGAATATACCCAAGAGGGTCATCGCGGCGATGTTGAGCATGAGGGATCCTGTTTGCCGCCTATCACGCATCATTCTCTGAGCGGTTTTGGTGGGCTCAAGAAGCCCACGACCCTCAATGGCAAAGCGGGCACCGGCCACCAGAAGCCCATTAAAAATAACAAATACCATGATGGATAAGACGCTCAGCAGCAGGATGCTCACCCCATTTAAGGTGAGGTTGGCCGGGTTCATAGCGGATTGAAGCTCGCCTAACTGTGAGAGGTTAAAGCCGATGAGAAATACCATGCCAATTCCTGAAACCCCGGTGATAACCAGGCGCAGTTTTGGCACCCGCTTGACAACCCCGCGTAGAGCGGCCAAAACGATCAGCAAACCGATCGTTACCCAAATAAAACTTCCGCCGCCCCCTGACCCGGCCGTTAAAATCATGGGCACCACGGCCGCGATTGGAATTAGATAAAGAAACCCAACCAGAACCAGACGCAAGCCATCAACAAGCGCTCTCGGCCAGTCGAGTCGCGGCAAATCAATTTGCCCGGCATGGATGGCCCGCACAGCCTCCAAACCATAGCCGATTAATATCAACTGGCCGACAATGGGAATGAGCTGCACGAGCGTCAGGGTTAACAGGGGGCCGAACCAGCCCCGCCCCTGAATGGGGTATTTCAAAGCCTGGATAAAATTCATATTCGACACTCCAAATTGAAATGGTATGAATAACGATTCAGGTGGCTTGCGGCTTCGACAGGCTCAGCCGCCGCTGCTATGCCCCTGAGCCTGTCGAAGGGGTTTGTTTTTCGATTAACGGTTAGACGTTAGGTTGCTGATTGCCCTGCCGGTACGGTCATTTCTTCGAACGCCACATCCGGCATTTTGTCCTCCAGCAATCGCAGGGACGGCATCAGGCTGGAAACGAGAACCACCACCAGCTGGAGAAGGCCAATCAGCAGAAAAATGAAGGCCATCCCCCGGCCGGGTCCGCTCCCGATCAGCGCCCCCACGCTGTTGACCAGCGCCCCATCACCGGTCAGGAGCGGTTCAAATACGCGGCTGGCCAGCTGTCCGGCGATGAGGATGCCAAGCGATTGACCCCCGACACCAATGGCCGCCTGCAGCGCAAAAATCCGCCCCTGCACCTCGGGAGCGGTCTTGAGCTGCCAGATCACCCGGTTCAGACCGACGATAAACACAAAACTGATCCCGGTGAGGAAAAATCCGGCCCCGATCAGCCACGGATTTTCATCGAGGCTGATCAAAATGGCGGCCAGCCCGGCCGTGGCCATGGCGGCCAAAATGCCGTGCATCCGTCTGAAGCGGCTGCTCCACAGGGCCATTAACATGCCGCCGACGATCGATCCCACCCCGTATGACGAAAGAATCAACCCCAGAACTTCTTCGGTCGTAAAGCTCAGCACCAGCGGGGTGACCAGCGAATAGCCCACGCCGGGCAGCAAAAACAGGGTCAGGGAGAAGAGACTCAGCAGATAAACAAGCCCCGGCCGCTGCCGAATGTACTGAAAGCCAAAGGCAAAGTCTTGCCAGAATGAGGCGGTGGAAAGAGGCTCCGCCTTGGGTTGGGGTTGGGGAACCGCGGTCAGCACGAGGGCAATGATGCTGGCTCCAAATGTGACAAAGTCGACGATAAATACCGCCCCTAAACCGAATAAGGCTACCAGAAAACCGGCCAGTCCGGGGGCCACGATGCTCTCCATTGCGCGCACCAGCTGGTTGAGACCGGACGCCCGATTGAGTGATTCTCTGGGCACGAGCAGCGGGGTGATCGACTGCAGGGTGGGCAAAATAAAGGCGTTGGCGATACCGTTAATAAACAGGGCCACATAAAGGTGCCACAGCATGAGGGTATCCGTAAAGAAAAATATGGCGATAATCACCGTGCTGAGGCTGGCCACGACATTGCCGACAATCATGACCGTGCGGCGATTCCAGCGGTCGATCAGCGGCCCGGCAAATAACGAGCCCAGACCGATGGGGAAGACGGCAAAGAAAAGCAGGGTCGTAAAAGCGGCCGTGTCGCCGGTTTCAGCCAGCACCCACACCCCCAGCCCAAAACGGGTCATGCCGGAGCCGATCGTTGAGACAAGCTGACCGGCCAAAATCGTATAAAATCCCCTTGTTCCTGTGATTTGACGTTTAATTTTCATGATTTCGGATATTAAAAACTGGCCGCGGATCTCACGGATTGACTCTGATTATTCTCTCTAATCGAGGAGAATCCGTGCCATCCGCGGCTTTTTTTAACAACTCTTTTTGTAAACTACTTAGGTAAGTTACAAAAAGTTTTCTGAAGAAGGTGTCCGCAGATTACGCAGATGGCCGCAGATTTTTCTCTGTAATCTGCGAAAATCTGCGTAAT
>JAAUYD010043387.1_pt1 | contig 16681 bp, 11 predicted proteins | sample 7278101 | NCBI WGS metagenome assembly JAAUYD01 (sample SAMN14350128, study PRJNA611818) | marine sediment metagenome | isolation source: surface marine sediment (0.6m) | place: French Polynesia: Moorea | collected 2018-08 | reverse complement strand
GGGGACGACGCGGGCGACGACAACGGCGACGATGCCGGGGACGACGCGGGCGACGACAACGGCGACGATGCCGGGGACGACGCGGGCGACGACAACGGCGACGATGCCGGAGACGACGCGGGCGACGACCAGGGTGACGACGCAGGTGGCGATGCCGGAGACGATGGAGCGGCGGCGCGACAGGCCTCGATCGACGCGTTCGGTCAGACTGTGCACCAGCTGACGAGCACCTACTGCGCCACCTGTCACGGCGACTCGCGGCTGTACGCGCCCTTCCACGCAGCCTCGAACGTCACCACGGCCCACGATGCCGTGCTGGACAACCAGAAGGCCAATCTGGGCAACCCGGAAGCCTCGCGGCTGGTCGAGCGGCTGCGCCTCGAAGGTCACTACTGCTGGGGCGACTGCGACGACAGCGCAGACGAGATGCGGGACGCCATCGCCATGTGGGCCTCGCTGATCGGCTTCCAGGACGGCGGCGGAGACGTCGACGGCGACATCGCCAGCGGTGCCCAGCTCCTGGCCGACGGAGTCGAGGGAGCGAGCAGCACGCGCGTCGAGGACGCGGTCATCGCGCTCTACGACTTCAAGACCGGGACGGGCAACATGGCCTACGACCAGAGCGGCGTCGCGCCGGCCATGGATCTGCAGCTGGAAGGCGTCGAGTGGCTCGCGGGCGGCGGCATCGAGGTGGTCTCGGGCATCGCCCGGGCCTCCGAGGCAGCCAGTCGCAAGCTCCACGATCGGATCGCCGACACCCTCACGGGCTCCAACCAGTTCACGGTGGAGGCCTGGGTGACGCCGAACAACACCGATCAGGAAGGACCGGCCCGGATCGTCACCTACTCGAGGGACACGGGCAGCCGGAACTTCACGATGGGCCAGACGCGGTACAACTACGACTTCCGCAACCGCAGCTCGGTGACGGGCAACAACGGCACCCCGAGTCTCGACACGGCCGACGGCGATCAGGACCTGCAGGCCTCGCTCCAGCACGTCGTGATGACCTTCGACCAGGAGGTGGGACGCCGGATCTACGTCAACGGCACCTGGACCGACGACGTGGACAACCGGGGCCCGGGCTCGGTGGCGAACTGGGACACGAGGCATCGCTTCGCCATCGGCAACGAGCACACGATGAACCGGCTGTGGAAGGGCCAGGTCCACCTGGTCGCCATCCACGACCGGGCGCTCAGCGCCGCCGAGGTGGGCCGGAACTTCATCGCGGGCGTGGGTCAGTCGTTCAAGCTGAGCTTCGACGTCTCCGAGTGGACCGGTCTCACGGGCAGCGCCATCGAGGTGGAGGTCCGGGAGTTCGACAACCACAGCTACCTGTTCAGCCGACCCACCTACGTGGGCCCGGACCCGGGTAGCCTGCAGATCCGCGACATCCGCGTGGCGGTGGACGGCATCGCTCCGGTGGCCGGCCAGGCCTTCCGAAACGTGGACGTCACGGTGACGGAGTCGGGCCAGGAGCTCTCGCCCCACGGATCGATCGTCGCCAAGGTGGCGGGCGGAGAGACCGACCGCTTCACCCTGCTCTTCGGCAGCATCGGGAACAACACGGCGGTGATCGCCGAGAACGATGCGCCGGTCGTGCCGGGTGGCTTCGAGGACGAGGACCGATCGGAATCGGGCATCCGCAACTTCGACCAGATCAACAACACCATGTCGATCCTGACCGGAGTCAGCCCGCAGGACCGGGACGTCAAGGACACCTTCGAAGGCCTCACGCAGCAGCTCCCGAGCACCAACGACATCCGGACGTTCGTCTCTGCTCAGCAGGTGGGCATCTTCAAGCTCGCCGTCGAGTACTGCGACGCGGCGACGGACCAGGGCTCCCTGAGGAACGAGCTCTTCGGCGCCGGATACAACGACGACGTCGACGGCGCACTGGGCAGCATGGCCTCCAAGCAGGCGGTCTCGGACGCCCTGGCCGACAAGCTCTTCGGTGACGGGCTGGCGACCATGCCGACCCAGGCCCAGGTGCGGACGGCCGTGGTGCCCCTGATCGAGTCGCTCACGGCGGACTGCGACCAGCCGGCCGCCAACGACGACGAGACCTGCGGCGTCGAACGCACCCGCACGGTGCTCAAGGCGGCCTGCTCGGCGGTCCTCAGCAGCGCACCGGTGCTCTTCCACTAGTGGCCCGGCGGGGCCGGGAATCTCCCGGCCCCGCCCTCCTCTCTCTCCGTTCTCCGAACCAGATGGGTGACGACATGAACGACCACGATCCCAAGAACACGAACCGACCGTTCCGGCACGAGGGGCACAAGCTGCTCAGCCGGCGCGACTTCCTCGCCCAGGGCTTCATCGCGGCCTCCGCCACGGTGGCCCTCCCCTCCCTGCTCTCGTTCGGGAGCTCGCGGGCCATGGCCCAGGCCCTGGACTGCGGAGTCGCGACCGGCGGCGCGGGGAAGATCCCCTTCCTCTGCATCGACCTGGCAGGCGGCGCCAACATGGCGGGCTCGAACGTCCTGGTGGGCAAGGCCGGCGGGCAGCTCGATCCGCTGATGCCGGAGGGCTACGAGAAGATGGGGCTCCCGACGGGGATGTTCCCGACGGATCCGGCCCAGGTGAACACCGAGCTGGGCCTCGCCTTCCACGCGGACAGTGCCTTCTTGCGAGGCATCCGTGACAAGACCTCGGCGGCCACTCGGGCCAACGTCAATGGCGCGTTCTTCGCGAACCGCTCGGACAACGACACGGGGAACAACCCGCACAATCCCCTCTACGGGATCAACAAGGCCGGCGCCAACGGCGACCTCGTGCCCCTGATCGGCAGCGAGTCGTCCGAGTCCGGCGGCAAGTCGGTCGCCCCGATGTCGATGATCGACCCCTCGGTCCGCCCCACCCAGGTCTCTCGGGCGAGCCAGGCGGTCGGCCTGGTCGACACCGGGAAGCTCACGGAGCTGTTGGACCAGGACGACGCTGCCGCGGTGATGACCGCAGTCGAGGCCCTGGGCCAGCTCAAGCTGGATCGGATGACCGAGGAGCAGGCGATCGAACAGCTCGTCCACTGCGGGTACGCGCAGAGCGCGGAGCTCGTGTCCCGGTACGGAGACCCGAGCGTGCTCGACCCCGAGCAGGACCCCATCCTCCTGAACATCTTCGGCGCGAACGACATCCGGAACGATCGGAAGGTCCGCCCCGCGGCCGCGATCATGAAGCTCGTGGTGAACGGCTTCGCGGGAGCGGGCTGCGCCGAGTTCGGTGGCTACGACTACCACGACTCCACCCGCGCGACGGGTGAGATCCGCGACTTCCAGGCCGGCCAGATCATGGGCGGCGCCCTCGAGTACGCCGCCCAGCTGGGCCAGCAGCTGTGCCTCTACGTGTTCTCGGACGGATCCGTCTTCAGCGACGGAACCCTCGACGACTCCCAGGACGGGCGCGGCAAGCTGATCTGGAAGGGAGACAACTCGTCGACCGCGGGCAGCTTCATGCTCGTGTACGACCCGGCCGGCCGGCCGCAGCTGACTCGCCCCGAAGCGGCGCAGATCGGCTACTACCGCGAGAACGGCTCGGTCGAGACGGCGTCCACCCGCATCGCCAGCAACGTGGAGCTGCTCTGCGAGGCCGTGGTGCTGAACTACATGGCGCTGCACGACGACGTCGGCCGATTCGGCGAGGTGCTGCCGAACCACGGGCTCGGCATGGCCGCAGACATGGACGAGCTGACGGCCTTCCAGCCGATCCGCAACGGCTGAGCGGGGGCTGGGAAGCACAGCCCGAGAAGCAGAGAGGAAGCGCCCGAAATGGGGCAGAATCCCCTCCATTTGCGAGGGGTCCGTGCCGATCAGGGGCTCATAGGAGCATCTCCCATGTCCCCTTGGCTCTCTGCCCTGGCGCTTTCCCTGTGCTTCGGCCTCGCCTCGCCGTCCCTCGCCTCCCCGATCTCCGCCTCGACGACGAAGCCGGACGGCGATCCGGCCTCGGTGCTCCTCTCGAGCGAGCAGAGCGGAACCGGCCACGCCGAGGTGACCCACTCGACCCTGGAGGGGCTGCGCGAGTCCGAGGAGGTCGCGCTGCAGCCGCCGCCGAGCGCGGGCGAGCGCCGCCCCGCGGCATTCTGGAGGTCGGGCCGCTCGAGCCAGTAGGTGGGCGAGAAGGTCTGTGTACTGAAGTTCCGGCCACAGGAACGACAGTCGTACCGCTGGACCCTCCGGGGCCCTCGCAGGCGGGCACACGTGAGGTTGGGACAGAAGGGCGGCTGCCAGCTGCGAGGAGCCCGAGGCATGCGCCTCGACTACGCAGGCCCCGTGCCAGGCCCATTCTTCGCGCCACAACCATCGGCGAAGGGTGGGCCGCCGGCGTTGAGCCAGCGGCCGATCTCGTCCGCCGGAACCGGCGGCGAGAACAGGTATCCCTGACCCAGGCGGCAGGCCAGATCATGCAGTGCGTTCACCTGCTCGGCCTGCTCGATGCCCTCGGCGACGATCTCGAGCCCCATGCGGTGGCCCAGCTCGAAGACGATCTCGGTCAGCACGGCGGGCTCCGGATTCGCGAGCCGGTCCACGAAGGCCTTGTCGACCTTCAGGAGGTCGATGGGAAGGCGCTCGAGGTAGGAGAGCGCCGAGTAGCCCTGGCCGAAGTCGTCCATCGCGATGCGGGCACCGGTCTCGCGGAGGCGCTCGAGGACGCGCGTCGCGTGCTCGACGTCGTCGACCACGTGGCTCTCCGTGATCTCGAGGGTGAGGGCGCCGGCGTCCAGACCCGACCGGTCGAGAATCGCCGCCACGTCGCCGACCAGATCCGGATGGGCCAGCTGCTTCGCCGAGAGGTTCACGGAGAGGCGCAGCGCCGAGCCGCACCCGCCCGCGGCCCGCCAGCTCGCGACCTGACCGCAGGCCATCTCCAGGATGCGGCGGCCGAGGGCGACGATCAGCCCGCTCTCCTCGGCGAGATCGATGAAGGAGACGGGGCCGAGCAGGCCGAGCTCGGGATGCTGCCAGCGAACCAGCGCCTCCACGCCGACGAGCCGGAAGTCCTCGAGGTCGACGATCGGCTGGTAGTGGAGCACGAACTGGTCTTCCGCGAGGGCGGGCTCGAGCTCACGTTTGCGCTCGAGGCGCTCGGTGACCTTCTCGCGGAGCACGTCGTCGAACAGGTCCACGCCCGAGCCGCTCTCCTTGGCGCGGTACATCGCGAGATCGGCCTGGCGGAACAGCTCCTCGGCCGACTCGCCACCCTGGGTGACCGCGATGCCGACGCTGCACAGCGGCCGCACCTCGGTGCCCTGCAGCGAGATGCGCTCGGTCACGTGGGTCCGGAGCCGGTGGGCGACCTCGAGCGCGTGGCCGGCATGGCTCAGGCCCTCGAGGATCACGGCGAACTCGTCGCCCCCGAGCCGGGCGGCCGTGTCGTTCGGGCGCAGATTGGCCTGGAGGCGCTGAGCGACCTGCACCAGCAGCCCGTCTCCGACGGAGTGACCCAGGACGTCGTTGATCGTCTTGAAGTCGTCGAGATCGATGAAGAGCAGCGCCAGGTCCTTGCCGTCGGGGCGCGTGCGCATGGTTCGCAGCGCGCGCCCGAGCCGCTCCTGGAGCAGCGTCCGGTTGGGCAGGCCCGTCAACGCGTCGTGCAGGGCCTGGTGACGCAGCTGCTCCTCGAGCCGGAAGCGGTCGGTCACGTCGCGGCCCACCACCAGCACGTCCCCTCCGAGCGTGGCCGTCGCGCGGCAGTCGAAGTGGAGGGGGCGGCCCGCCTCGATCGTGCACTCGAAGCGGTGGGTCCGCTTGGGGGAGAGCGTGTCGCCCAGGCTCTCGAGGGCCGAGCTGATGCCGCCGAGGCTCGGAGGGAGCGGCTGGCCGATGAGCTGCTCGGACTGCTCGGAGAAGACGCGGAGGGTGGGGCTGATGCGGAGCTCGAGGACGGTGCCGGCCCGGTCGAGACGCATCCAGAAGTCGACGCTGGCGTTCATCTCGTGCTCGAGCGCGCGCTCCGTCTGCTCCAGCCGGACGCGCTCGCTCATCTCGACCTCGAGCTTCTGCAGCAGCTCGCGAGCATCGCTCACGGCGGAGCCCTGGGCCTGGCGCAGGAACAGGAACTCGGGCGTCGGGTCGTGCACCGCGAAGCTCCGGATGGTGAGCCCCAGCCGCCGGAGCTCCTCGGGCTCCGTGACCCACGGCGAGCCGACGTAGAGCAGCCGATCGGGTCCGCACTCGATGAGCTGACCGCGCAGGACGAGGCCACTGGGGTCGATGCGCAGCAGCATCGGGTTGCCGACCTGGGCGCGGAGCGCCTCGAAGCTCGCGTCGGTCTCGGGCGAGACGACCGAGAGGCGACCGCGGAGATCGACCCCGGGCTCGAGAGCCGGGTCGTGGTCCCGCAGGGCGGGGCCGGCCTCGACCAGGCGGAGCCGTCGATCCACGAGCAGGTGGAAGGGGAAGGCCGCCGCGAGGCCCGCCCCGTCGAGTCCGGCGCTCATGCTCGGGCCTTGAACTCCAGGTGGAACTCGTCGCGGGGATCGGCGTCGAAAGGATCGCGGGAGAGCGTGTGACGCACCTCGACCGGCGTCTCGAAGCGCTCGCCCAGCCCCTCGAGCAGGCCGACCACCATCGGAGCGAGGCCCTCACGGTGGCTTCGATACGTCACCCGAAGCCCGTCGTCCTCGCCGACGCACTCGATGCCGGGCGGAACCAGCTTGGGCATCCCCACCCGCAGCCGCGCATGGACCGCGTCCAGGTTGCTCAGGAACTCGCACAGGTCCCCGCCGCCGAGCTCGAGCAGGGCGCCGTAGCCCTGCTCCGCGGTGTAGAGGATCCAGTGACGCCCGAAGGCCCGGAGCAGCTCCTCGGCCGGGCGCGCGAGGACCTCGCTGGCGGCGGCCACGAGCCGGTAGGTGATCTCGTCCGGATAGGGGTCCATGCCCACGAATCCATTGATGTCGAGGCCCGCCTTCTCCTTGACCGCCTTCCAGGTTGCATCGCCGGCCTCGCCGACGATGAGCTCTTCGAGGGCCCGGTTCACCAGCCCGACCATCCGACACCCCCCATCCGACGCCAACCCCCAGCGGCCACCAACCCGTCGGCCACCAGCCCCTCCGAGACGAGCCCCTCCGAGACCAGTCCCTCCGAGACCAGTCCCTCCGAGACCAACCCAGTAGGCTGTTCGGACGTGCGGGCCGCGGGCTCCATGGGAGGGACTACCGAGCCGCTCCCTCCCGAAGGGCGGAGCGGTCGATGGGGGAACGCCCCCGCGTATCGAACGGGGCGCGGGGCGGGCTACCCCGCGTGGTCGACCCAGATCGGCGACGACCAGGCGCGCTCCCCCACCGGCTCGAGACAGGCGTCGCTCGGGTCCGCGGCCGGGCACGGACGCGACTCGACGCAGCGGCCGCTCTCGTCCCGGGTGCAGCGCAGGGTCGCGCCGTTCACCGCCGGGGTCGGCTCCTGGATCGCGCGCACGTAGTAGGTCGTGTCGCGAGTGAAGTCGGGGTCGCTGAAGCTCGCCACGCAGCCCGCGGGATCGCCGGAGCAGGGGATCACCTTCCAGGGGTCCTCGATCAGCTCGGCGATGGGCTCGTCGGGACGGATCTGGGGACGCACGCGCACCACCTCGATCCGCTCGATGCGCTTTCGCGTGTCGCCGGGATTGTCGCACTCGCCGCGGCACAGCCGATCCAGGGCCTCGGGCTCGAGCGCTCCGATGGAGTGCTCGGGGCAACCGGGGAGCTGCTCGAAGGCGCCGACCGCGCGCACCCGGAAGATCGGAGGACGCGAGAGGGTGGCCTCGGAGCCCATCGGCAGGGTCTCCCCGCGCGTGCCCTCGGGGTTGAGCAGATCGAACCAGAGCAGGATGCGATCGCCACTCGTGCCGTAGACCTCGCGGCGGCCAAGCGCCGCGAAGATCTCCTCACGGCTGCGTCCGTGGCTGTGGGTGGCGACGAGCCCGCCGGTGTAGAGGAAGGAGGCGATCCGCTCGATCTCGCGTGCCGCGAAGCCTCCGGGCTTCTCCGTAAGGGGCCGAGAGCGCGGCTCGGGCTCGACCACGGGCGGCGTGATGCCGGGCACCTGGATGCCGGGCCGAAGTCCGCGTTGGTCGGTCATGCCGAAGCGCTCGAACTCCTTGTAGCCCGTTCCCGGACGCGCCGAGTGGACGTCGCTCGAGCCGATGAATCCCATGCGCTGGCGGTAGGGCTCCCCGGAGTCGTCCAGGGCTTCGAAGTTGGAGCGCGCCATCATGTACTGGACGCTCATGTTCGGGCGCGGATCGAAGACGGGCAGGAAGCAGTCGCGGCACTGGCCCGCGTCGAGCCACTCGAAGCCGCGGGCTCCAGGCACCGTGAGGAAGCCGGTCTCACCGTCCGCCAGATGGATCGCCCGCGCCTCGACGGCCCGGGCGTCGCACTCGCTCTCGGGCTCGCCCGCCGCCAGGCAGCGCTCGCGGATGATCTCTCCCGCCTGCCAGCAGGGCGGCAGGTAGCTGGCGGTGGGCTCGGGACACGCGACGGCGTCGGCCGGCGGCTGCTCCCGATACTCCTCGGCGTTGCCGTGGCCCGAGTAGATCTCGACGATCGGCTGGCGCACGGGATCGTCCTGCTCGGGCCGCAGCTGCTGGATCCAGTCCGCCCCCGGCGGCGCCGTGTTCCCCCACGAGGTGCCGTGGGGGATGACGAGCGCCTCGTGGCCCCACTCGTCGAGCTTCGCGAACAGCTCGCCCGGCGTCGCCACGGACTCGTGGCAGTCCGTCGGAAGCTCGCGCACCGGCACGCCGTCGGGACACTCGGGAACGGCCGCACGCTCGGCCCAGTAGCGGCCGAGCTCGAGCGCCCGCCGGTCGCGCACGAAGAGCGGCAGCGCGGCCCGGGCCAGGAGACCCGGACCGCTCAGGGTTCCGCTCCCCCTCCGGGCCGCGATCGGACGCGCCGGGATCTCGTCGTCGCCGGTGCCGAGCAGGATCACGTTCTTGTGCCCGTAGTGGTTCTCGGGACGGGATCCGACCTGGGTCCACTCCCAGCCGAGGAACGCCTCGACGTCGTCGTCCACGGCGTTGCACTGGCGGATCGTCTCGACGCTCTCGCGCCAGTACCGCGGCGTGAGGCCTTCGGCGTGGTCGTTGAGCGACCAGAAGTCGAGGCTCGAGCAGAAGCGCGCGAAGTCGCAGGCGTCGGCCGGGGGGTGCACGCCGGCGCCCTGGAGGATCGGCAGGCTCAAGAGAAAGGCGTCGGGCGAGAAGGTCGTGTGGACGTGGAGGTCGCCGAAGAGGATCTGCTTCGGCTCCGCCACGCCCACGGCCGCCGCGGCCGCGGTCCGCCCGGCGTCGCGATCGGCGAGCCAGGACGCGGGAACCGGAGTCTCGCTGGGCGTGCCGGGTGCCTGGTGACGCCCCAGCGCTCCGCTCGCGAGCAGCACGAACCCCGCCCCGAGAAGCAGGAGGATTCCGACGACGATCCCGATCCAACGCATGGAGCCCCTCCGGTTCGCGAGACCGCGCTAGTGCACGGGTCCCGCGGGATTCGCGGGGAGATGGGCGAAGCGGTCGGCCTCGCGGGTCTTGCGATAGGCCTCGACCACCGGGGCCAGCTCCTTCGGGCTGGCCCCGTGAAGGATCACGCCGTCCACCCCGAGGTCGAACTGGCCGCGGATCTTCTCGACGCAGCGCTCCGCCGATCCGGTCGCGGCCGGCGCGAGCCAGTCGTCGGGGATCAGCGTCGCCACGTGGGAGAGCTCGTCGGTCGTCGCCGTCGCGTCGAGGGCACCGCGGAAGCCCGCCACGAACGGGTCCGCGCGGAAGCGCTCGAGAACGGCCGGATCCCAGTCGTTGGTGCGCACCAGGAGATCGCCGTAGGCCTGCAGGTAGGTGGCCATCCGGCCCACCGTCTTCTTCAGGCGAAGCGCCTCGGGCAGGTGGTCGCCGACCGTGGCGAAGCACGACCAGACGCGCACGGAGGCGGGGTCGCGGCCCGCCTCCTCCGCGGCGCGCTTCACGCTGCGGACGCATCGCGCCGTCGTCTCGTCGGTGAAGAACGTGTGCAGCACGACGGCGTCGAAGGCGCGCCCGCCCAGCGCCAGGGAGTTCGGGCCGAACGCCGTGAACGTGAGCGGGATCCGGGCCTGGTACTCGGGGCCCATGGCGAGCAGCGGGTAGCGGCCCGCGGGGCCATCGTGGCCCAGCACCACCTCGCCGTTCCAGATCTTCCGCATCAGCGAGACGAAGTCCTCGATCTCCGCCGTCTTGATGTGCGGCAGGCCGTAGGCGTCGAAGACGCGATCGATGCCGCGGCCGAGCCCCAGCGAGAAGCGGCCCCCGGCGAGCCCGTTCATCGTCATCGCGAAGGCCGCCGTGACCATCGGGTGCCGGGTGTTGTGGTTGGTCGCCGCCGTGGCGATGCCGATCTCGCTCGACGCGGCGGCCGCCGCACCCGAGAGCGTGGCCGCCTCCTTCACGTTGAAGCGCTCGGAGATGAAGGCAGCGCCGAGGCCCATCGCCTCGCCCTGCTGAACCTCGTCGATCAGGTCGCGCGGCGAGCGGGGAGCGCCGGCGAGGGTGTAGAAGCCGAGCTCGTTCATCCGCATGGGCCCATGCTACCGCGAAGCGCGGCCCGCCCAACCACCGGTCGGAGGGCGAGCGCCGGACGGAACACGAGCATGCCCGACCGGGACGACATACCCTGGTGGTAGCGGCGTGGGGCGACCGCCGGGCGCGGGAGGTTCCATGAGTCACAAGGTCCGGGACGTGATGGTCTCCAAGGTCAAGAGGGTGTCGCCCGAGACGCCACTCACCGAGGTCGAGCGCACCCTCCTCTACGAGCACGTCGGAGCCCTGCCCGTGGTGCGGGAAGGGACACTCGTCGGCGTGGTCTCGCGATCCGACGTGGTGAAGCACCTGCAGGCGGTGGGCAACCAGATCGAAGGAGCGCTCAGCGCCTACGGCGACGGGAGCGAGACGGCCGAAGAGCTCGCGGAGTATCGCCGCCAGGTCACGGGAGCCGTGGCCGCGGATCGCAGCAAGGTCCGGGTCCAGGACGTGATGACCACCGACGTCGTCTCGGTCGGACTGAACGCGACCCTGAAGGAGGCCGCCCGCCTGATGGTCGACCACGGCATCCATCGTCTGACCGTGGTGGAGGGCGGTGAGCTCCGCGGCGTGCTCTCGAGCCTCGACCTCGCCGGCCTGGTGGCCGACGGCCGTCTCGTCGACGCCTGATCCGGATCAGGCCGCGCGCAGCCGTTCGAACGCGGCCGGGCGCTCCTCCTCGGGCAGGAAGTCGAAGCCCACGAGCATGCGGTCGATGTGGCCGCCGAAGCGCTCGGCCAGACGCCCGGGCACCTTCCTCGGCTCGTCCACGATGGCGAACTCCTCGAGGATCTCGTCCGTGATGCGCTCGCCCATCTCGACCCACTGGCCCTGCTTCGACAGCGCGTTGAGCTCGCTCTGCAGCTCCCCCCAGCCGTGGGTCTCGAGCACGCCGCGGTAGGCGGGGGTCGAGCCGTAGAACGCGAGCTGGCGGGTGATGCCGGTGCGGCTCGCCTCCCAGGCCTTCTCGTCGGCTCCGGTGACCACGAAGGCCGGGTAGCAGAACTCGAAGTCCTTGCGGTCGCGCCCCGCCTTGGCCAGACCGCGCTCGACGGCCGGGATGGTCACCTCCTTGAGGTAGCGGGGCGTCGTGAAGGCGTGGACGAGCAGGCCGTCGGCCACCTCGCCGGCCACCTCGGTCATCTTCGGGCCGACCGCCGCCAGCACCACCTTGGGCGGGCCGTAGGCGTTGTTGGTGGGCGTGAACATCGGCGTCATCAGCGTGTGGGTGTAGAAGTCGCCGCGGAAGTCGAGCTTCTCCCCCTCGTACCAGCACGCCCAGATCGCGCGCATGGCCTGGATGTACTCGCGCATGCGGGCCGCCGGGCTCGACCACGGCATGCTGAAGCGCTTGGTGATGTGCGGCTTGATCTGGGAGCCGATCCCCAGGATGAAGCGTCCCTTCGAGTAGGCCTGCAGGTCGTTGCCTAGGTTCGCCAGGATCATCGGGTTGCGCGAGAAGGCCACGGCGATCGAGGTCATGAGCTCGATGCGCTCGGTGTGCTCGGCCGCGAGCAGCAGCGGCAGGAAGGGATCGCTGCTCATCTCCGCCGTGACGACACCGTCGTAGCCCTGGGCCTCGGCCCGCTTCGCGGCTTCGGGGGCGCCGTTCAGGTCGGTCATCATGATTCCCGAATCGATCTTCATCTCGCTCCTCCGGATCCCGGGTGGCCCCGGATCAGGTGACGTTTCCATCGCGCAGGGAGGCGATCTCCTCCACGCCGTAGCCGAGCTCGGCCAGGATCTCGGCCGTGTGCTGTCCGAGCTCCGGGGCGACCGCGGCGTCGCGCGCCGGCGTATCGCTCAGATGGATCGGGCAGCCGACCACCAGGTGATCTCCGCCTTCGGCATCGGAGACCGTTCGCAGATAGCCGTTGGCCAGGACGCCCGGGTCGCGGGCCACCTCGAGATGGCTCTTCACCCGCGTGACCCGCTGGTCGGCCCTGCGCAGGATGCGCTCCCACTCCTCGGTGCTCCGCTCCCGGAAGGTCGTCGTGAGCTCGTCGAACAGCGCCCGGCGATTCTCCGGGGAGAGGATCAGCGAGGCGAAGCGCTCGTCCTCGAGCAGCTCGGGGCGACCCAGCGCATCGAAGAAGGCGGCACGGCGGTCGGCCGCCACGCCGACGACCGCGAGCATCCCGTCGGCCGTCGGGAAGACGCCGTAGATCAGGGGGATCAGCGCGTGGCCGCGATCGGCCGGGGGCGGATCTTCGCCGGTCCAGAGCGACCAGGTGTACTCCGAGGCCTGGGCGTAGATGAGCGCGCCGAGCAGCGAGACCTGCACCTCCTGGCCGCGACCGGTGCGCTCGCGTGCGAGCAGTGCGGCGAGCACGCCGTTGCAGAGGTTCTGCGAGCCGATGTGGTCGGCGATGGTGACGCCGATCGGGCCCTCGTCTCCCGCGCCGCTTCCCGTGGTCCGCAGCAGGCCACTCGCGGCCTGGCCGGCGATGTCGGCTCCCCGGCGGTCGGCGTCGGGGCCGAGGGGGCCGAAGGTGCTGCCCATCCCGACGACGATGCGCGGATTGCGGCTGGCGAGATCGGCGTAGCCGAGCCCCCAGCGCTCCATCGTGCCGGGGACGAAGTTCGAGAGCACGACGTCCGCGGTCTCGACGAGGCGCAGGAACACGTCGCGTCCCGCCTCGACGCGAAGGTCGACGGTGATGCTGCGCTTGCCCCGGTTGCAGCCCTCGAAGAAGGGCGCGCGGTGGTCCTCGAGGGAGACCGGGATCCAGCGCGCCTGGTCGCCGAGGCCCGGCAGCTCCACCTTGATCACGTCGGCTCCGAGCTCCCCGAGCAGCTGTGCGGCCTGGGGCGCCTGGACCAGGAGGCCGACGTCCAGCACTCGCATGCCGGCGAGGGGCCCTTCTTCGCTCAATCGACGAGTCCCTGGAGCCGGGCCGCCTCTTCGTGCAGCACCTCGGGCGCACCGAGGAGCTGGCGATCCACACCGACGCGCTTGAACCAGTAGTGGAGGTTCTGCTCGTCGGTGAAGCCGATGCCGCCGTGGACCTCGGTGGCCGTCCGCACCACGAAGGGGCCGACCTCCGAGAGCAGCGCCTTCGCGTGGGCAGCCATCAGGCTCGCCTCGTCGGGCTCGTGATCGAAGGCGTGCGCCGCGTACCAGACGAGAGAGCGCGCCGGCTCGAGCTCGGCCGCCATCTCGGCGCACAGGTGCTTCACCGCCTGGAAGGAGCCGATCACCCGATCGAACTGCTTCCTCTGCAGCGCGTACGCGACGGCCAGCTCGAGCGCCCGCTCGCTGGCGCCGAGGGCATCGGCCGCCAGCACGACACGGCCGGCGTCGAGCATGCGCCGGGTCGCGGCGGCCGCCCCGCCCTCGGCCCCGACCCACTCGGAGACCGCGACGCCGTCGAAGACGAGCTCGGCGAAGCCGCGGGTGCGGTCGACCGTGGGAAGCCCGGTCTGCACGAGCCCCGCGGCGCCCGCCTCGACCAGGGCGAGACCGGCGCCGCCGTCGGTGGGCACCAGGAAGAGATCCGCGCCGAAGGCGTCGAGCACGAGGAGGGTCGTCCCGTGCAGCCGGCCGTCGCGGACCTCGACGCCCGCCTCGCCGCGCTTCGAGACCAGCTCCGTCGCGGCCACCGCGATCCGCAGGCTCCCGGTCGCGAGGGCGGGCAGCAGTCGCTTCTGCTGCTCCGGCGTTCCGGCCTCGGCAAGGGCGATCGGCGCCATCACCGCGCTGGCCAGGAAGGGCCCCGGACACACGCCCCAGGCCAGCGACTCGGCGGCGATGGCGGCATCGAGCATGCCGAGCCCGCTGCCGCCGTGCTCCTCGGGCACCAGCAGCCCGGCGATGCCGAGCTCGCAGAGCGCCTTCCAGACGCCGCCGTCGCTTCCCGGCTCGTCGGCCACGAGCTCCCGGACCCGGGTGACGGGGCAATCCTCTTCCAGGAAGCGCCGCAGGCTCTGGGCCAGCAGCTCCTGCTCTTCGGAGAGTGCGAAGTCCATGTCGCTCCTGGTGTCCTGGCTAGCAGGGTGCTGAAGAACGTCGGACCGAGCCTCGTGCGCGAATGGGGCCCGAGATCAAGGCGCGGAATCGGAGCCGTAGCGGCGCTACGGCGATGATTTCGCAACGCAGAGATCGGGTTCCAGGCGCGTGCGAGGCGACGGGAGACTTTTTCAGCATCCTGCTAGGCCTTGGCCGGCTTGGGCTCGCGGGGCATGCCGAGCCCCCGCTCGCTGATGATGTTCTTCTGGATCTGGGCGGTGCCGCCGCCGATGATCAGCCCGAGGGTGAACATGTGCTGGCTCTGCCAGCGCCCGCCCGCGCGCAGGTGCTTCGAGTCGTCGTACAGCGTCCCGAGCTCGCCCAGGGCGTCGATGCCCAGGCCGTTCAGCTGATGGCTCACCTCGCAGCCCGCGAGCTTCGTCACCAGCCCGGCGACGCCCGGCGGACGGCCCTGTAGCTGGGCCGTCAGCATGCGCAGCTGGTGGTACTTGAGCGCGGTGACCCGGCTCTGCAGCGACATCAGGCGGTCGCGCAGCACCGGCGAATCGAGCGGCCGCTCGCCGTTCACCCGCTCCTCGTTCATCAGCGTGATCAGGCTGCGAAGCGTGCCGTCGAGCACGGCGCTCGAGGCCAGCATGTTGCGCTCGTGACGCAGCGTCGTGTTCGCGATGGCCCAGCCCTCGCCGCGCTTCCCGACCACGTTCGCCTGGGGCACCCGGGCGTCGTTGAAGAACACCTCGTTGAACTCGGCCTGGCCGGTCATCGTGACCAGCGGACGCACGTCGATTCCGGGCGTGTCCATCGGGATCAGCACGTAGGAGAGGCCGGCGTGCTTCTTCGCCTCGGGCTCGGTGCGGATCAAGCCGAACATCATGTCGGAGACGTCGGCGGTCGACGTCCAGATCTTCTGGCCGGTGATCAGGAAGTCGGAGCCGTCCTCGACGGCACGGGTCTGCACGCTGGCGAGGTCGCTGCCGGAGCCCGGCTCGGAGTAGCCCTGGCACCAGACCTCCTCGCCCCGGACGGTGGGCCCGATGTGCCGCTGCTTCTGCTCCTCGCTGCCGTGCTCGAGAAGCGTGGGGACGAGCATCTCCGGGCCCTGCCCTCCCACGCCGCGCGAGACGCCGGCCGCGTTGAGCTCCTCGTCGATGATCACGCGCTCGAGGATGTCGGGCTCGGCGCCGTAGCCGCCGTACTCCTTCGGGATGGTGCGGGCGGCGTAGCCGTGCTCGATGAGCAGGGCCTGCCACTGGCGCAGCGCGTCGCCGGCCGCACCGGCGCTCACGCCGACGCCGCCGCGCGGCGCTCGCTCCGCGTGCTCGGCCAGGAACGCGCGGAGCTCGTCGCGGAAGGACTCGTAGCGGGGCCCGTAGGTCAGGTCCATTCTCTCGTCTCCCGGTGCTCGCTAGAAGCCGAGCTGCTTCGCGAGGTAGTGCATCATGGTCTCGTCCGAGCCGCCACCGATGGAGAGCAGGCGGCTGTCGACGAAGGCCCGGCCCGCCATGCTCTCCTTCATGTAGCCGTAGCCCCCGTGGAGCTGGATGCACTCGTCGGCCACGCGCCGGGACACCCGGCAGCAGAAGAGCTTGGCCATGGTGATGAGCTCCGTCGCGTCCTCGCCGTCCACGCGCTGCTTCACGCAGGCCCGCACCAGCTCCTTGGCGGCGCGCAGGTCGGTCCGCATCTCGACCATCTTGAACTGGGTGTTCTGCATCTTCGCCAGCGGCTTGCCGAAGAGCACGCGATCCTGGGCCCAGCTCCGGGTCTCCTCCCACAGGTGCTCGGAGGAGGCGACGCTGCTCACGCAGGCGACCAGTCGCTCGTCCTGGAACTGCATCATCTGCTGCTGGAAGCCGCGGCCGATCTCGCCGATGGTGTTGGCGACCGGCACCCGGACGTCGTCGAAGAAGAGCTGGCCCGTGTCCGATCCCCAGTTGCCGATCTTGTCGAGCAGCTCGTAGGAGAAGCCGGTCGCATCGGTGGGCACGACGATCTGGCTGTAGCCGCCGTAGCCGGCTTCCGGGTCGGTGACCGCCAGCAGGCACAGCCAGTCCGCAGTGGCCGCGTTGGTGATGTAGGTCTTCGAGCCGTTGATCACCCAGTCGTCGCCGTCGCGCACCGCGCGGGTCTTGGCCGCGGCCACGTCAGAGCCCACATCCGGCTCGGATATGCCCAGGCTGACGAACTTCT
>JAAUYD010144953.1_pt1 | contig 16683 bp, 10 predicted proteins | sample 7278101 | NCBI WGS metagenome assembly JAAUYD01 (sample SAMN14350128, study PRJNA611818) | marine sediment metagenome | isolation source: surface marine sediment (0.6m) | place: French Polynesia: Moorea | collected 2018-08 | reverse complement strand
CCCACCTCGGCGGTGAGGTCGCCTTCGGTCAGGCGGTGGGAGTGGCCGACGAGCATCTCGACCGGCTGGGAGATGCTGCGCTGGAGGTTCCGCGCGAGGAAGCCCGCGACGGCCAGCGCCACGAGGGCCACCGCGGCGGCGACGCCCACGTTGCGCATGGCCTGGGAGAAGAGCGGCAGGGTGTCGACGCGCACGAACACGCGGCCCATCGCCTCGCCCCCGTCCTCGATGGGCTGCGCCACCTCGAGGATGCCCGGGCGGAAGTGCGTGCCCGCTTCGGGGCTCTCCGGAAGCTCGGGCTCGCCGTCGCGGCCGAAGCTCGCGAAGAGGGAGCCATCCTCCAGGTAGATCGCGGCGGCCAGCACCAGGGGCTCGGCCCGCAGCGCCGAGAGCGTCTCCTCGGCGGCGTGGCCGTCCTGGAAGAGCAGCGCGGCCTGGGAGTGGAGTCCGACGAATGCCGCGAGGGTCTCGGTCTTGTCGACGAGGCTCTCGGTCGCCCGCATCGACTGGAGCACCACGAGCGTCACGGTGACCACGAGCAGGGCCGCGGCGGTGGTGCCGACGATCGCGAAGAGCAGCTTGTGCCGCAGGGAGGCGTTGCCGAGCCAGCGCATCTAGTCGACCACCGTGGCGAGCTTGAGGAGATGGGAGCTGATCTCGAGGCCGGCCCCTTCGGCCTCGCGACGATTGACCTCGAAGCGGAGCTTGGTGCCGTCGGGGACGAAGTTGATCATGCCGCCCTTCTCGGCGAAGCCCGGGGTCTCGCCGACGAGGAGCACCGGGCCGCCGGCCACGGCCTCCTGGACCGAGGAGAGCCGCACGGAGTCCTCGCCGCCGAGGAAGATCATCTCGCAGCTCCGCGCCGACTCGAGGTCGAGGCGGGTCACGACGAGGGGCAGCCCCTTCGCCTTCTTGCCGTCCAGGCTGGCCAGCAGCCGGTCTCGAACCCCGTTCGAGGCGGCCACGCACACGTCGATCGAGTCGCGTGCGCCCTTCGGCCAGCTCACGAACTTGGCGAAGTTGAAGAGGAAGGCCCCCTTCAGCTGGTACTCGTCCACCTGGGCACGGGCCGTCACCGCCACCAGCACTCCGAGGAGTGCGGCGACGGCCAGGGCTTCGGGCTTTCGGTGACGAGGGGAAGTCCGGGTCAGAAGGCCCATTCCACCTTTCCGTAGACGCTGCGGTTGACCAGGCTGCGCGGGCCGAACAGGGCATCCTCGAACTCGGCGTGGCTCGAGTCGAAGAGGTTCTGCCCGACGACGCTCAGCCGGATGCCCTCACGCGGCTGCCAGCCGACGCGCAGGTCGACCCGCACGTTCGTGGGGATGCTCCCGTTGATGATGCTCTCGGTGTAGTAGAGCGCCGTGTCGAGCTCGAACCCCATCGGGAGGTCCATGTTCGAGCGCAGGTGGAGCTGATGAGTGGGCGTCTGGCTCTCGAGGCCCGCGACGGTCGTGGTGTCGGCGCTGCCCGAGTCGACCTTGGCGTCGAGCTCGAAGAACGAGTAGCTGATCCGCATGTCCCACCACTCGGTCACGGCCAGCTGCCCGGCGACCTCGACGCCGTAGCTGGTGGCCTCGCCGCGGTTTCCGAAGAGCACCGCGGTGGTCACCCCGGGCTGGGTGAGGCGCGGGATCCGGCTGTTCGTGAGCGTGGCCGCGATCACCCCGGGGATGAAGGCCTCCAGGGTCGAGCTGTCCGGCGGACCCGGCTCGAGCGTGCGCAGATCGTCGTACTGGTTGTAGAAGGCGGCGATGTCGAGCGAGAACTTCGGGCTCGGCGTGAAGCGGTAGCCGAGCTCGTACGCCAGGAGCTTCTCGGAGTCGAAGCCTCCCGTCCCCGTGATCGAGGGCACGATCGTGAAGGGAACCGAGAAGGACACCGGCACGTTCGCGGTCGGCGGGAAGGGGAAGGGCAGACCGGTCGGCACCGTCACGATCTGGGTGCCCGACTGCACGCTCTCCTCGACCATGAAGGGCGAGAGCAGATCGTCCTCGACCCGCGAGGGGGTCCGCACGGCCCGGGAGATCGCGCCCCAGAAGGCGTGGTCCTCGTTCGGGCGGTAGAGGATCCGGCCGCTCGGCTGGTACTCGAACCCGGTGTAGTCGTTGTGCTCGAACTTGGAGCCGAAGGTCAGGATCAGCTTGTTCTCGATCACCTGGATCTGGTCCTGGACGAAGCCCGAGAACAGGTTGTCCACGCGGCTGCCCGGGTCCACCGAGACGGTGAGCGAGCCGTCGATCTCGTCGCGCGTGTTGCGGTAGCCGAGGCCCCACACCACGTCGTGATTGGCGAAGGGCTGGAAGCGATGCTGCAGGTCGAAGTCGAAGGTGTCCCGCGTCTCGTCCACGAAGTCGAGCGGACGCTCGGTGTGGTCCCAGTAGGTCTGGAAGGACAGGTCCGAGGTCTCGGAGAAGGTATGGGTCCAGCGAGCGAGCCCGTTCCAGCCCTTGAGCGCGACGCCCTGCTTCACGAGGGGCCGGCGCAGGGGAGCGAGGTCCTCGAACTCGTTGTAGCGCCAGTCGACGTTGCCGTCGTAGTAGTCGCCCTGGAAGGTGATCGTGTCGTCGTTGCCCGGCGACCAGTCGGCGCGGAAGCCGCCGCGGTAGACGTTCCAGGCGTCGCCGCCGTTTCGCGCCACCTCGGAGTCGTGGTCGTCGCGATCGAAGTACTTGGCATACACGCGGTAGTGGAAGTCGTCACCGACCGAGCCGCCGTAGCGAAGGCCCGAGAAGAAGCGCTCCTGGTTGCCCCAGCCGGTCACGCCGAACGCGCCCTGGGTGTCACGGGCCTTCTTGGTGATGATGTTGATCACGCCGTTCACCGCGTTGGCGCCCCAGACCGTCGCGCCGGGGCCCCGGATCACCTCGATGCGGTCGATGTCCTCGAGCAGGGTGTCCTGCGCGTCCCAGTAGACGCCCGAGAAGAGCGGGGTGTAGACGCTGCGGCCGTCGATCAGCACGAGGAGCTTGTTGTTGAACTCCTCGCTGAAGCCGCGGGACGCCACCACCCAGCGGTTGCCGGTGAGCTGGGCCACGTGGAGGCCGGGGACCATGCGCAGCGCCTCGGGAATCGAGGTGGCGCCCGAGCGGCGGAGGTCCTCCTGGCTGATCACGTAGACCGCCGCGGCGCTGTCGGCGAGGCGTTCGGCCTTGCGCGAGACCGAGGTGATCTCCACCTCGAGCAGCGCCGAGAGGTCGAGGTCGGCGAGCGAGTCGTCGTCGATCGCCGCGGGGGTGGAGTCGGCGTCGGCCGCGTCCGCGGAAGCGTCCGCATCGGAGTCGGCGCCCGCCCCGGCCTCGGGAGTCCCGCCCGTCGCGACGGCGGCCCATCCGATGATGAGAACCCAGAGCAGACCCGTGAGCGCGAAGCGCTCCATCTTCGTCCGGCCCATGGCTGTATCCCTCCTGCGAGTGGACGAGCCCGCTCCCGGCCAAACCACGACCGGAGTCCGGACCAACCACCCCACTCCTGAATCGGTGTTTGCCGCCGCGGCTGAAGGCAGGTTTTTTGCCCGTGGGGAACGCCCCGCGGCCAGGGAGAACGAGGGGTGCCGGGCCGGCGCGCCCGATGAAAAAGCTGGGCGCAGCCTGGAATCCAGGTGGCTTAGGCCGGCTCTTGCTGGCTCAGGCAGTGGACCGCGCCGAGCCCGACGACGAGGTCCGCCGCCGGGATGCCGACCACGGGACGCTCGGGAAAGAGCTCGCCCAGGATGGCCAGGGCCCGCGCGTCGCTCGCCGCACCGAAGACGGGAACGAGCACCCCGGCGTTCGCGACCAGGAAGTTCGCGTAGCTCGCCGGGCAACGTTGGCCGTCGACGATCAGAGGCGGCGGACTCGGGAGCGTCGCCACCGAGAGGCGCGCGCCCGAGGCGTCGGTGGCTCGCGCGAGGCGTCGCAGGTTCTCCGCGTGGACGGGCGCGTCGTCTCCCGCTCCCTCGGCGCCGACGCACACGACGGTGCCCGGTGCGACGAAGCGCGCGAGGTCGTCCACGTGCCCGTCGGTGTCGTCGCCGGCGATGCCTTCGCCGAGCCACACGACCCGGCGCGCTCCCAGCCAGTCGGCGAGCCGCCGCTCCATCTGCTCGCGGGTGCGCCCGGACTCGCCCTCCGGTTCGCCGCCCCCCGGCTCTCGATTGGGGTTCAGCAGGCACGACTCGGTGGTGAGGATGGTTCCGGCGCCGTCGCCGTCGATGGATCCGCCCTCGAGCACGAAGTCCGCGCGATGGCAGGGGACACGGCGAAGCGCCGCCACCGCCGATCCGACGGCGGCATCCCGCTCCCAGGGCGGATACTTGCCGCCCCACGCGTCGAACCCGAAGTGGAGGGCGCGGCTCCCGCCCGCCGGATCCTTCACGAAGACGGGGCCGTGGTCGCGGATCCAGGCGTCGTCGGTCGGCACCACGTGGAGCTCGATGGCGGGGCCGAGGCCGTCGAGCTCGCGCGCCAGCCGCTCGGCGATGGCGGCGTCGGGGACCAGGATCGAGACGGTCTCGCCGGCAGCCAGGACGCGAACCATCTCGCGGTACGCGGCCTCGACGGCGGGGAGCCGGCCGGGCCAGGTCTCCTCGTTGTGGGGCCACGCGAGCCAGGTGGCGCGGTGGGGCTCCCACTCGGCGGGCCAGCGCACGCCCTCGGGCGGCGGCCCGGCGACCGCCCCGGCCTCCGCCACTCAGTCGCGCAGCCGGCGCTGCAGCTCGGCGTAGGCGTCGATGCGTCGGTCGCGGAGGAAGGGCCACTCGCGCCGGCGCCGCTCGACCTCCGTGAGGTCGCAGGCGACGACCAGGATCTCCTCGTCCTCGCTCCCGGCGCGCGCCAGGACCCGGCCGAAGGGATCCGCCACGAAGGACTGGCCGAAGAAGCGCACCTCGCCCTCCACGCCGACGCGGTTCACGGCCGCGACGAACACGCCGTTCGCGATGGCGTGCGCGCGCTGGGCCGTCTCCCAGGCATCGTGCTGGGCGGCGTCTTCTGCCTCGCCCTCGTCGAACTGCCAGCCGATGGCCGTCGGGTAGAAGAGCACCTCGGCACCGGCGAGCGCCGTGAGACGCGCCGCCTCGGGGTACCACTGGTCCCAGCAGATGAGGGTGCCGATCCGCCCGCGGGAGGTATCGGCCGCGAGGAAGCCGAGATCGCCCGGCGTGAAGTAGAACTTCTCGTAGTAGAGCGGGTCGTCCGGGATGTGCATCTTGCGGTAGCGCGAGATCTCCCGGCCCTGCTCGTCGAGGGTGATGGCCGTGTTGTGGTAGAGGCCTTTGGCCCGCTTCTCGAAGAGCGACGCGATCACCACGACGCCGCACTCCGCGGCGACCTTGCCCAGGAGCTCGCTGCTCGGCCCGGGGATCGGCTCCGCCCACTCGAAGCGCGACGCGTCCTCGCTCTGACACGGGTAGGGCGTCCGGAAGAGCTCGGGCAGGCACACGACCTCGGCCCCGCGCCCGGCGGCGTCGCGAACCGCGCGCGCGGCCGCATCGAGATTGGCGGCGGGGTCTTCGCTCGGGCGCATCTGGACCAGGCCCACGGTCAGGACGGACATGGGCGTGGAGTAGGGGACCCCCAGGGCGCGTGCAAGCGGGCGGGCGTGACCGGATCGGACACGGCCGGGGGCCAGTCTCCCTTCCAACGGAGGGCCCGATGGCGGCGCGACCGATGAAGAGCGAGGCGATCCAGATCCTTCGAGGCCAGATCCTTCGAGGCGTGGGGCAGAGCCTCGGCATGGTGGCGGGGTTCGTCGTCGTGGTGGCCGGAGCGGCCGTCGGCCTGGCCCCGGCCGAGCCGGAGGCTCCGGGCGCGAGCGCCTACCTTTCCATCGTGACGGAAGAGGTCGTGGCGGAAGATCCGGAGCTCTGGCTGGTGGACGGCTTCAACGTCCTGAACGCCGCGATCCTGCAGGGGGCCGAGCGCAAGGGCTTCTGGCGCAGCGAGTCTCGAGAGCGGCTGCTCGCCCGGGCGGCCGCCTTCCCCGATCCTCAGCACCTGTGTGTCGTCTTCGACGGCGAGGAGCCGGCGGCCGATGGCGGAGCCGGCCCCCAGCCGGTCCGCGTGGTGTTCGCTCCCTCTGCGGACGAGTGGCTGCTGCGCGAGGTGCGCCGCGCGCCGCACCCGGAGCGCGTCGTCCTCGTGACCGCGGACCGGAGCCTCGGCGACCGCGCGCGGCACGCGGGCGCGCGAGTGGTGTCCCCACGCGACTTCCTGAAGCGCTGCGGAGGCGAGGCGCCCCCCAGCGCCTAACGACGGGCGGAACGTCGTTCGAGCGCTTCGCGGTTGGCGCAGCTGGGCATCGGCTCGCCCGACAGCCCAGCGGGCAGGTTCGCGAACGCGAGGTCGGCCATGCGCTCGCGCGTCGCGCGCGAAGCGCTGCCGATGTGGGGTGCGAGAACCAGGTTCGGTGCATCGAGCAGCTCGCTCGATGCGGGCAGCGGCTCGCGGTCGAACACGTCGAGGCCGGCGCCCGCGATCGCACCCGAACGCAGCGCCTCGGCCAGGGCCGCCTCGTCGACGATGCCTCCGCGTGCGGTGTTCACCAGCATGGCGCTCGACTTCATCCGTTCGAAGGCGTCGGCCCCGATCAACCCCTCGGTCTCCGGAGTGCGCGCCACGTGAACGGTCACGAAGTCGGACTCTCGCAGCAGCGTGGGAAGCTCCACCGAGTCGACGCCCGGAACCGCGCGCCCGCTTCGGCTCCAACCGAGCACGCGCATGCCGAAGCCCTTCGCGCGACGGGCCACGGCCTGGCCGATGGCCCCGAGGCCGACGATGCCGAGGGTCGCACCGTGGACGTCGCGCCCGACCATCAGGTCCGGCGCCCAGCTGCGCTGCGCATCCCACTCGCCCGACCGGACGGTCGAGTCGGCCTCGACGATGCGACGCGCTGCGGCAAGGAGCAGCGCGAACGCCAGGTCGGCCGTGGTCTCGGTGAGGACGCCCGGGGTGTGTCCCACCGGGATGCCGAGCGCGGTGGCGCAGTGCACGTCCACGTGGTCGAGACCCACCGAGTAGCTCGAGATGGCGCGCAGCCGAGGCGCCTCCTGGAGGATCCCCGCGTCGATCTGCTCAGTAAGCAGGCAGAGGAGGCCCTCCGCTTCCGCCAGCTCGTGCACCAGGGTGGCGCGATCGGGGGGGCCGGGCCCCGGCCAGACGCGAACCTCCGCAACCTCCTGGAGTCGCTCCAGGCCCGCTCCGGGAAGGGGCCGCGTCACGAAGGCGCGAGGTCGCCGAGGTGCGGGGCCACTCGCATCGTCTGAATCGATCATCGGCTCGCAAGCGTCCCGTTTTTCGGGGGTTTCCGCACGCGGAGGGAATCGTGTGGGAGTCCGGAGAATCGCCCGGATAATCGGGAGGGGCGCCTTGACGAGGCGATCCGATCCAAAATAACTTGCCGGTGGGTGCCCTCCTCGCGCAGTCCGTCGGGTGACGGTGGCGTGAGGTGCTGGCGGCGTTTTGTGTCGTGGCCCCCCCTTCGACCGAGCGGCCCCCTCCTTCGGGATCGGAGTCTCTCGGTGCCCCGCAGCGACCGAGGAGCGCATGTCCGAATCATCCGAGTACAAGCACGTCCGAGAGACCGCGACCCTGCGCTTTGCGCGTTGGCTCGTGGGCCACCGCTTCTGGGTCGCACTGGCGCTCATTCTCACGACGCTGTTCTTCCTGTATCCGACGGTCAACGCCGTCTCGTCGGCGTTCGGCTACCCGCTCCCGGGCCCGGAGGTCCGCGTCGACGCCAGCGAGCGCGCCCTCTTCCCCGACCACGAGTTCATCCACGCGCAGGACAAGTTCTCGAAGACGTTCGGGTCCTCGGCGCTGGTGGCCATCGCGGTGGTCGTGAAGGAAGGCACGATCTTCACGCCGGAGCTGATCGAGAAGATCCAGCGCATCACCCGGCGCCTCGACGGTGAGGGCTACGACAGCCGGACCGACGAGCGTGAGGAGCTGCGCGAGGCGCTCGAGGACGCGGTGCCAGACGACGAGGAAGTCGACACCTACGCGATCCTGCGGAAGCTCGACCGTGAGTATCCGCCCTACCCGGTCAACCACGACCGCGTGCAGTCCCTGACCCACGGCTCCACCCGGGTCGTCACCATCGAGCCCGATGGCGCCATCACCTCGGACGTCCTGGTCAAGAAGCTCCCGGAGACCCAGGAGCAGGCCGACGCCGTTCGTGAGGTCGTCCGCCAGAACCCGCCCTTCATCTTCGGGCGTCTCGTCTCCCGCGACGAGAAGGGCGCCTTCATCTCCGCCGACTTCGTGACCGACCGGCTCTCGAGCCGCGAGGTCTACATGGCCGTCTTCGATCACGTGAACAAGATCAAGAACGGCTGGAAATGCGGCGAGGAGGAGCTCGCAAACGGCGTCGAGTGCACCGAGGGCGAGTGGATCTGGGAGCCCGAGGAGGCCGCCGCCTGCCAGACCGGCGGAGGCACCATCGCCGCGGTCTTCAACCCGCTGAAGCGCCTGATCGTGGGATCCGACTCCTCCACGAGCTTCCCGGACGGCTGCGACGTGCGCGTCTTCGTCTCCGGCGCGCCGATCCAGTCGGGCTGGATCATCTCCCATGCCGGCGAGATCGCGCAGTACGTGATCCTCACGGTGGTCGCGACCTTCGGCCTGCTGCTGCTCTACTTCCGCCGCCTCCACGGCGTGCTGATCCCCTTCATCGCCGCCATCGCGACGGCGATCTGGGGGCTGGGCTTCACCGGCTGGATGGGCATCACGTTCGACCCGCTGGTGCTCGTGATCCCGATGATCATCACCGCGCGCGCCGTGTCGCACACGGTGCAGATGGCGGAGCGCTTCTTCGAAGACTACGAGGCGCTGATGCCACAGCTCGGGAACGACGAGGAGCGCGCCAAGGTCGAGGCCGCGACGGTCGCGATGGGCGAGCTGATCATCCCGGGCACCCTCGGCATCGTCACCGACTTCCTGGGCCTGCTCGTCATCCTGATCACCTCGATCCCGCAGATGCGCGACCTCGCCATCTTCGGCGCCTTCTGGGTGTTCACGATCCTGTTCACGGTGGAGATCCTCCACCCGATCATGATCTGCTACATGCCACCGCCCCACGACCCCGAGCACTACCTGCCCGGCTTCATGGTCCGCCTGATGAGCGCCCTCGGCCGCTTCGTGACGGACCCGGTCGGCAAGTACACGGTGGCCGGCACGGCGGTGCTGCTCCTGGCCGTCTCGACGTGGATCACCTTCACGTCCACCAAGATCGGCGAAGCCAACCCAGGCTCCTTCCTGTTGTGGCCAGACCACGAATTCAACATCGCGACGGCCCAGATCGCCGAGAAATTCGGCGGCGTGGACTCGTTCGTGGTCTACGCCGACGGCGATCGCGAGAACGCGACGGCCGACTCCGAGCCGGTGCTCCGCATGGAGCAGTTCGAGCGCTGGATGGAAGCCAACACCACGATGGGCTTCCCCTTCTCGATCGCGCCCATCATCCGGGCCTACTGGCGGCAGAACCACTACGGCGACCCGAAGTGGTATTTCATCCCCTCGGATCCGGCGACGGTGCGCAACACGCTCTTCCAGCTGCGCACCAACGGTCCTCCGGGCTTCCTGAAGCCCTTCACGACCGAGGACAACCGCAAGGCGAACATCGCCTTCTTCTTCCCGGACCATAAGGGCGACACCATCACCCTGGCCGTGGCGGCCGCGCGCGAGTTCATCAAGCGCAACCCGATCGGCGAGGTGAACCTGCGCCTCGACATGGATCGCGCCGGGCCGGACGACGGACCCTTCGCCTACGACAGTCTGGCGGACGCCCTCTACTACATGATCGGGCCGATGCTCCCGCCGCGGAACCACACCCTCTCGGTGTCGATCCGCGACAAGGACGGCAACTACTCGAACCAGGTGATCGAGCCGACCAACGGCGGCCCGCTCCCGGAGTGGCTCGAGGAGTTCTCCACCGCGGCGATGTCCGACTGGGAGGACGAGTTCTACGGCACCGACGAAGGCGACTACTTCTCCTGGCCGGACAACCTGGCCGAGTGGGACTCGAGCGACGTCTCGGCCTGGTGGGAGAGCGAGGAGCTCGGCATCCGCGCCGTCGCCACGCACACCAAGAACCTGATCGTCCACGACATGAAGGCGATCGACGGCGTGCCGAAGTACCAGCCCACCAACAGCTGGACCCGCGGCGTGCAGTTCGTGCTGGCGGGCGGCGTGATGGGCGTGCTCGCGGCCATCAACGACGAGGTGGAGCGCGGCCACGTGGCCAACATCTCGCTGATCCTGCTGGTGATCTACGTGCTCCAGGCGATCACCTACCGCTCGCTCTGGAGCGGCACGATCATCGTGATCCAGCTGGCGACGGCGACGATGTTCTCGCTGGCCTACATGGCCATCAAGGGCGTGGGCCTGAACATCAACACGCTGCCGGTGCAGTCCGTCGGAGTCGGCATCGGCGTGGACTACGCCATCTACATCGTGGACCGCATCAGACAGGAGGTCGCCGAGACCGAAGGCGACATCGAGGAGGCCGTGAGGCGCGCCATCAGCACCACCGGCATGGCCGTGACCTTCACGGCCTCGACCATCGTGGGCGGCATCGTGCTCTGGAGCTTCTCGAACCTGCGCTTCCAGGCCGAAATGGCCCAGCTGCTCGTGATCCTCATGGTGATCAACATGGTGGGCGCCGTGACCATCGTCCCGGCGTTCTACTCGATCATCAAGCCGAAGTTCGCGACCGCCCTCTACGAGGCGGAGCAGGCGGCATTGGCCGAGGCGGCCGAGAATAAGGCCTGACCCGGATCGACGCCCGGCCTCTCCCGCTCCTCGGATGCGGGGAGGCCGGGCCATCGCGCTGCGCCGGCGCTAGCAGGGTGCTGAAGAACGTCGGACCGAGCCTCGTGCGCGAATGGGGCCCGAGATCAAGGCGCGGAATCGGAGCCGTAGCAGCGCTACGGCTGTGATTTCGCAACGCAGAGATCGGGTTCCAGGCGCGTGCGAGGCGACCGGAGACTTCTTCAGCATCCTGCTAGGATGACGGCCATGACGTCCGCCCCTCACAGCCGACTGCGCGCGACCATCGCGGAGGAGAATCCGCGCCAGGCCCGGCGGGGTGGACGCATCGCGCCTCGAGGGGACCGCTCACGCCACACGTGTGTCCGGACCCCGGGCTCGCGCTGATCCCAATCACGCGAGCCAGCCGCCACTGCCGACCCGGCGATCTGCCGACGCGGTGAGTGGCCACCACCTCGGGAGTCCCCGGGGCGGTTCCCCGGAGACTCCCGCTCCGAGGAGCCCCTGATGTCCCTGATCCAGCTCGATGCCGTCACCGCGAACCCGGCGGGCCGGCCCTGCTTCGAATCCCTCTCGGCCGAGATCCATCCCGGCGACCGGCTCGGCCTGATCGGTCGGAGCGGGTCGGGCAAGTCGACCCTGCTGCGCCTCCTCGCCGGGCTGGCCCCGCCGGATGCCGGCGCGATCCGACGCAAGCGCGGACTGCGCGTCGGCTACATGCCCCAGGACGTCGAGTTCGAGCCAGGTCTCTCCGTCGACGAGGTGGCCCGGGTGCTGCCACCGCCCCTCGAGGAGGTGGAGCGCGAGCTCGCGCGCATCGAGGCGCGCCTGTGCGAGCCCGAGGTGATCGAAGCTCCCGCTCGGCTCGAGCGCGTGCTCGCCGAGCAAGAACGCTGGCTCGAGCGCTTCCAGGAGCGCGGCGGCCCCGCTCACGAGGGGCGCGTGCGCGAGCTGCTCGACCGCTTCCGCTTCGCCAGGAGCGAGCGCCACCAGCCCGCCGCCCTCCTCTCGGGCGGACGGAAGAAGCTCCTCGGCCTGCTGCGCGTGGTGCTCGCCGATCCGGACCTGCTGCTCCTCGACGAGCCCGACAACCATCTCGACTGGCGCGCCAAGGACGACCTCGAGAGCTACCTGGCCGAGCGCGAGGGCGCCCACGTGATCGTCTCCCACGACCGCTACCTGCTCGACGAGGTCGCGGACGCGATCTGGTCGCTCGAGGCGTCGGGGCTCGAGCGGCACGCGGGTGGCTACAGCGCCTGGGCGGCGGAGCGCGAGCGGCGCCTCTTGATCCAGCAGAAGGACTGGGCCGATCAGCAGAAGGAGATCAGGCAGATCGAGGAGCAGATCAAGCGCTTCGAGGAGTGGGCCCACCGGGTGGTGAACCCGCGGCACATGAAGCAGGCGCGCAGCCGCAGGAAGCGCCTCGAGCGCATGGAGGCGCGGGGAGAGATCGTGGCGCGTCCCGACGCCGACCGACGCATGGGACTCTCCCTCGACGCCGATCGCGGCAGCCGCCGTGCACTCGTCATCGATGACCTCGCCATGGGCTTCGGCGAAGACCTGCTCTTCGCGGGCGTCGATCTCGTCTTGAAGAAGGGCGAGCGCGTCGGGCTGGTGGGACCCAACGGCTGCGGAAAGACGGTGCTGCTGCGCATCGTGCGGGGCGAGCTCGCTCCGCTCGAGGGCTCGGTCGAGGTCGGCCCGAGCACGCGCCTCGGCTGGTACGGGCAGGAGCACGAGCGGCTCCGCAGCTTCTGGGAACGCTCGCCACTCGAGCTGGTGCGCGACCTCTCGCCACGCAGCGAGGCGTCGGCCGTGTCGTTCCTGCGCGGCTTCCTGTTCGGGCTCGAGGCCATCCGACAGCCGATCCAGGTGCTCTCCGGAGGCGAACGCAGCCGGCTCCAGCTGGCCTGCCTGATGCTCGAACGGCCCAGCCTGCTGCTGCTCGACGAGCCCACCAACCACCTGGACATCCCGTCGGCGGAGGTTCTGGAGACGGCCCTCGACGACTACGGGGGCGCGGTGCTGGTGGTCTCCCACGACCGCTACTTCCTCGACCGGGTCGTCGATCGCGTGGTCGATCTCGAGGACGGGAGCCTCCGGAGCTACGCGGGCGGATACAGCGAGTATCGACGCGCCCGCTCCCAGGCCAGGTCGGGCTGAGCGCGGACGCTCCGGGGCTCGGCGTAGACCGAAGAACGGCCCTCTCCGCGCTGAACGTGTGTAACATGACACGCGGGGGGAGGACTGCTGATTCGCCACGAATCGCGCGCCGCATCGTCGAGCCCGTCTGACGCGTCTAGCGCGTCTAGCGCGTCGAAGCCGTCGAACCCGTCGAACCCGACCAGACGGCGGGGGCGTGAGCCGCTGGGCGTCCTGTCCGAGGCCACCCGGATGGCGCCCGATCCCCAGCTGCTGCGGGCCACCGCCGGCGTCATGGCCGCTCTCTCCGCGCTCGTCCTGGCCAGCGCCCTGCTGGCCGAGCCCGTTCGGCTCTGGACGGCGTTGGCCTCGGCCTTCGGGCTGCTCGCCTGCGTGGTGGGGCTCGGCGCCAACGCCGCCGGCCACCGGCGCGGGGCGGCGATCGGGCTCAGCGTCTTCGCCCTGATCGGCGTCTCGATCGGGAACATCGGAGCCCCGGGCGCATCGGGGTTCATCGTGGCCGCGCTGATCGCGGGGCTGCTGCTCGGCCCGAAGGCGGCCGCGGGATTCGCCGCCGCGGGCTGCGCGATCCTCACGGCCATCACCGCAGCCACGGGGAACCCATCGGTGGGTGGATGGACCGGCCAGGTGGCCCTGCTGCTCGGCGGGGCGGCACTGACGGCCCTGGTCTCCGACCGGGTGCTCTCGTCGCTCGCCCGCGAGCACCAGGCGGCCAGCCGCTACCGCACCCTGATCGAGCACCAGCCCCTCGGCGTCTTCGCCGTGGGCCTCGACCTGCGCGTCGAGGTCGCGAACGAGGCCTTCGTCCGCCTGATGGGGTACGAGAAGGTCGAGGACGTCGTCGGCACGGACCTGCGCGAGACCCACGCCTACCAGATCCAGGAGATCCGCGAGCTGATCCACCGGGTGCTCGAGGGCGAGCACGTGGTAGGCGAGATCGCGTTCACGGCCCTCACGGGAAAGCCGGTCGCCTTCCGCGTGCACGGCGCCCCGCTGCGCGACGAGGCCGGTCGGGTGGTCGGCGGGCAGGCCAGCTGCGAGGACTACTCCGCGGAGATCGCCGCGGAGCAGGCCCTCTCCGAGTCCGAGGGTCGCTTCCGCGCCATCTCCGAGAGCGACACCGATCTCGTGACGGAGATCCGGGAGGACGACCACCACGTCTTCGTGAGCCCGAACGTCACGCGACTCTTCGGCCACAGCCCCGAGGAGATCCTGGCCCGCAAACCCACCGACCTGCTCCACCCCGAGGACCTCGGATCGATCGTGGCGGCCATGAGCAGGGTGCGGCGCTCGGGCAAGCCGGAGCAGATCGAGTTCCGGCTGCGAGACGCCTGGGGAGCGTGGCGCGCCGTCGAGTCGAGCCTGAGCCCCTTCCGGACCGCCGGCGGCGAGGTGCACCTGCTCGCCGTCTCGCGCGACGTGACCCAGCGCCGGCGACTCGAGGAAGACCTCCGCCACGCCCACAAGATGCAGGCGGTGGGTCAGCTGGCGGCGGGCGTCGCCCACGACTTCAACAACCTGCTGACGGTGATCCAGGGACGCGCCGAGCTGCTGGTCGAGAGCGGAGGGAGCGAGGACCAGCGCGAGTCTGCGAACGAGATCCTGGCGGCGTCGGAGCGGGCCGCCGCACTCACGCGCCAGCTCCTGACCTTCAGCCGCAAGCAGCCGGTGGAGGTCCGCCTGATCGAGCTCGACGAGACGATCAGGGGACTCGAGGACATGCTGCGCCGGCTGCTCGGCGAGCACATCGAGCTGTCCTTCGACCTCGCGGCCCCGGGAGCCCACGTGCGCGGCGACCCCGCCAGCATCGAGCAGGTGGTCGTGAACCTGGCGCTCAACGCGCGCGACGCCATGCCGGACGGTGGGCAGCTCGGCATCGAGACGCGCCGCGAGCCGCTCGCCGACGCACGCGACGCGGTCTCGATCACCGTCTCCGACACGGGCGTCGGCGTCGATCCCGGCTCGCGCGACCGGATCTTCGAGCCCTTCTTCACCACCAAGGCGGTCGGCGAAGGCACGGGCATGGGGCTGGCCACCACCTACGCCATCGTCGAGCAGCTCGGCGGCGAGATCGGCTTCGACAGCACCCCAGGACGGGGGTCGCGCTTCCGGGTGCAGGTTCCCTGCGCACGGGCCGCGCGCGCAGTGGACCGCACCGAACGCCGCGAGCCGAAGGGGCCCGAGCCGACCGGCGCGACGATCCTCCTCGTCGAGGACGAGGCGCCGGTGCGCGCCGTCTCGAAGGCGATCCTCGAAGGGGCGGGGCACAGGGTGGTCACCGCGGGGGACGGCGACCAGGCGCTCGAGCTGGCCCGGTCGAAGCCGGAGATCGATCTGGTCGTCACCGACCTGGTGATGCCCCGGCGGAGCGGCGCGTCGCTCGCGAGCGAGCTGCGGACCGTGCGGCCGGAGCTCCCGGTGATCACGATGTCCGGCTACATGCCACGGCCCGACGTTCCCCTCGACGGCCCGCTGCTGCACAAGCCCTTCACGGGCGACGAGCTGCGCAGCGCGGTGAACGAGCTCCTGGCATCCGAGCTCGGATCGGAGCCGGGTTCCGAGCCGGGTTCTGAATCGGGATCGGAGCTCGGATCCGAGGCGAGCGCCGAGCACCCGGCCTGAGCATCAGCCGAGCGCGAGCCTCCAGGCCAGAACGAGCGAGGCGCTCGCCGCGGCCGCGCTGGCGAGCTGCAGGAGCGGACCCGGCGGCCGGCGCAGCGCGAGCAGGAGGAGGGTCCCGAGCGGGATCCCCATCACGAAGCCGAACAGGTGGGCGAAGACGTCGACGCGGCCGCCGCCGCTGCCGAGCATCGCGAGGATCCCGAGCCCTCCGGCCACCGGCAGCAGCCCGCGGCGCAGGCCTTCGCCGCGGCGCCTCCGCACCACGAGACCCGCGCCGCACAGGAGGCCGACGGCCGCGAACACGGCGGTGGACGCTCCGACGGAGACGTGTTCCCCGCTGCGCAGCAGCGCGTTGGTGGCGTTGCCGAGCGCACCCGCCAGCACCACCGCGGCAAGCGCGACCCCCGGCCCGAAGATCCGCCCGGCCAGGGTCAGGAAGAAGCTCCCGAAGACGAGGTTCGCAATCAGGTGGGCGGCGTCGGCGTGCAGCGAGAGGGCCGTGAGCGTGCGCCAGCCCTCCCCGGCCGCGATGCGGGCGGCGTCGGCGCTGCCCTGCTGGAACCACACGGTCCCGGCGTCGCGGGGGCCGGTCCGCAGGTAGAAGCCGGCCATCGCGAGCAAGGCGACGACGGCGCCCTCGAGGGCGAGCGGAGCGACCTCGAGCGGCCGGGCCTCGGGCTTGCGGCGCGGCCGGTTCTCCTCGTCGTAGAGCGCGAGGACCCGCGCCGCCGCGGCCAGCTCGGCCTCGCGGACCTGGAGGGCGAAGCGCCCCTCGGCACCGACGATCCGGCACGGCATCGCCTGGGAGTGGAGCACCAGCTCGAGCTCGCGGGCACGGCGGGCCGACAGCCCATTGCGGACGAAGGCCAGGGGCTCGGCGGATGTCGCGGGATCGGACAAGAGGCCTCCGGAACGGAGCGTCGCAGGCGCGGCGCCGGCCCGCACGCGGGGTTTGCGGCCGATCCGGAAGCGACGCATGCTGGAGCCGACACGTCCCGGAGGATCCCATGCGAAGCGTGATCCTGGCCCTCCTCTTCCTCCTCTGGCTCCCGGCGTGCAGCGTCGAGACGGATCGTTCGCTCTACACCGCGGGCGAGGACGCCCTCGCCCGGCTCCACAACGGCAGCCCGATCCCGGCCTGGCTGCCCGGCTG
>JAAUYD010099792.1_pt1 | contig 16694 bp, 19 predicted proteins | sample 7278101 | NCBI WGS metagenome assembly JAAUYD01 (sample SAMN14350128, study PRJNA611818) | marine sediment metagenome | isolation source: surface marine sediment (0.6m) | place: French Polynesia: Moorea | collected 2018-08 | reverse complement strand
GTTGCTTGTTGACCGCGTGCCGTCTTTAGCTTCCATATCGGATCGGGCGCTCCGCCAGTCTTTTCGTCGAAATACTCGAGCCATGCTTCTGAGAGAGTTGGGCCCTCGCCGAGCACGCTGAGAGCCGATGGGACGACGCTATAGCCTTTGCGCTTGAAGTAGCCAATAGATGACTCTTCCGCATCGTAGTCGCCCTTGGCTCGCGCCTCTTGCGCGTCAAGGAACAACAGCTCCAGCTTTCCGATTTCCACACAGAAATCTTTGAAAAGCTGGCTTTCTTGATCGGCCTCGACGCCCAGAGAACGAAGCTGGCCTACTGCCGAATTGATCCATCTCGATGGATCGCGGTTCTTGATGGCCAATCTCGCATCGTGAGCAGCTTCCTGGCGCTTGTAATCGTCAACATCGACGTAGTTCTTCCCGCCTATATTGATACCGGTCGAGATTATTGGGTGCCGGTCTTTTCCTCTCATCCACGGCTCTTTGGACCGCTCGAGCGTCTCCACAAGCTCCGTGAAAATGCGGTCGAGTATAGTGCGGACATGATTCGGTTCGAGGTGCTTCATGCGTCGAGCAAGCCGTTTCAACTCATATACGTAGGGTAACGCCTCAGCGAGCGATCTCTTCGCCACTTCTAGACTACCAGTGGCCAAGCTTAGTCGTAGCTCCGAGCGGCCCGCTATCGACTGAATCGCAGTTGGGTACCTATACCGAAAATACCAACTGGACCCTCTCTTCGTGAGGTATCGCTTGGAAACGTGGTTCTGGGGCATTCTGATTCGCCTTTTTGTGTACCAGTTGCGGCACACCTCGGAATCCAGGACGAATCAATGGAGTTGTAAGCTAGAGAGCTTCCGGAACGTAAACGATTGATGTCGCTACTATTCCTTTCGGGGATCCAGAAGCACCAATTGAAAATTGGTGGCCAGGGGCGGAATCGAACCACCGACACGCGGATTTTCAATCCGCTGCTCTACCAACTGAGCTACCTGGCCATTCTCTGATCGCCGGCAGGCCGTCTCGGACGAGGGGGCCAGCGGGCGGGCGACGTATTACACCTATATCGGCAGGGGCAGTCAAGGCACAATGCCCCCTCTATGGCAGCTTCCTGGACAAAAACCACGTGGGCCGGCTGGTCCATGATGACTTTCCTCGCGATCGGTGTCGCGACCTATGGTGCCGTGGCCGCTTTTCTCAGTCTTGACGGCAGCTTACCGTCGATGACGCACCACTACCCTGACCGCACGACTGCCGCCGCCTTGCACTTTGGAATCGGCGGGCTGGCACTCATATTGGGGCCGTGGCAGTTCCTCCCGGCATTACGTCGCAAAGCGCCCGCGGCGCATCGCTGGACCGGTCGCCTTTACGTCCTGAGCTGCCTGGTCTCCGGCTGCGCCGCACTCGTGCTCGCACAGCAGACTCATACAGGCCTCAACTCTCAGATCGGCTTCGTCCTGCTCGCGACCCTCTGGCTCATCACGACGCTGATCGGATGGAAGCGTGCCCGCGAGCGGGATTTCGCTGCGCACCGCCGGTCGATGATCCGGTCCTTCGCGCTTACTCTGGCGGCGGTGACCCTGCGTTTCTACCTTCCGCTATCGCAGGTGCTCGAGATACCTTTCCACGTCGCCTATCCGATCATCTCCTACGCATGCTGGGTACCAAACGTCCTCATCGCCGAATGGATGATTCGGCGTTCCGCCATTCAGCCTGCTAGTCCAGCACCGCGATAACGATCGCGATCACGACGATAAAGAGTATTAACCCGCCGATGAGAAGCTGCCGCCGGCGCAGTTCGATGAACAGCTTGTCGCCGACCACGCGAATCTCCCCGGGCGCGTCTTCGACTGGCAGGAGGAGTCGATAGCCGCGTTTTGGCAGCGTCTCGATCGCCTCGAAGTCCTTCTCCTGCCTGCCAACAGACACGTCCCGTAGTGCTTCACGCAGCTGGTAAATACACCGCGACAGCGTGTGCTCGGTGACAACGACATCGGGCCAGACTGTATCGATCAGGTCTGCCCTGCTGACCACGTGCCCGGAGTACCGGGCGAGTACCACGAGCACTTCCATCACCTTGGGCTCGAGCCGCACGGTGCCTATTGGGCCGGTCACCGTCCCTTCGCGATAGTCGAGACTGAGCTGCAGCGTGGTCGTCGCCATTACCAATGACCCTACTCCCGGACCGCCTGGCGCGCATGCGGACTTTTACCTACGTGTAGCAGGCTGATTTGCCGCCTTTTTTCTCCCCGAACTCGTCATCAACTCGACATCAGCCCACCCTCAAGCAAGTCGGCGCCCGGTTTCTTCCAATGGTCCCATTCCCAATGGAAGGAGGCATGACATGAAACACGCACTTCGACTGAATTCCCTGTTTATCGCCTGTGCAACGCTTGCCGCCTGCGATGGCGGTGGCATCTCCGTCGACATCACGGGACCCTCGTTCAAGGCGGGATCCGAAATTTCGGAGCCTGTTGCATCCATCGGTACGGTCAGGGTGAACGGTGGAATTCGCGTCAACGGCGTCCACTACGACACCCACTCGGCAACCGTCCTTATTAATGGTGTCGTTTCGACGAAAGACGACCTCGAGACCGGACAGTTCGTCCAGGTCGAAGGCCGTGTAGGCGGACTCGGCCTGACCGGCGATGCGACGTTCGTGAACATGGACGCTAACATTATCGGGCCCGTCGAGAGCGTCGATTTCGATGACAACGCGCTCACGGTCATGGGCCAGACCGTCTTCGTCGGCACGACAACCCGCTTTGGCGCAGGCCTCGATCCGAACGATCTCGGTAGCGTACGGCTCGGTGCTCGCGTCGCGGTCAATGGCTTTGCGACTGGAGACGGGGGACTTGAAGCAACCCGCATCGATCTCGCGCCCGCCGATGCGATGGCGCAGGTGATTGGTCCAGCCATTGCGGTCGATAACGGACAGCGATCGTTCCGCGTCGGCGCCCTCGACGTCGACTATGGCAATAGCCGCGTTATCGAACTGCCTTCCGGCTTCCCGCGCGCTGGCGACACCGTGCTGGTACGCGGAGTGTTTGCGAACGACATGCTCGTCGCTGACGAACTGCGGGCCACCTACGCAACGGGTCCTCGCGCCGTCCGGCAGCGTGTCTACCTCGAAGGCCTGGTCACGGAGTTCACGAATACCGGTGCATTCGACGTCGGCGCCCACCAGGTATCGACGACTGGCACAACGCAATATCGGAATGGCGTGGCCGAGGACCTCGGCGTCGATTCGCAGATACGTGTATACGGGCGTATTGGCAGTGACGGCGTTACCATTGTTGCAGACACGATCACACACATGACCCTGATCGAACGCTAAAGCGGAATCGGCATGACATGACGTTCATCGGCATCATTTTCTGCCTTGCCATCGTGCTCATCGCGGGCACGGGCGTTGTCTCGCCGCCGGCTTTTCTGACGATCATCCGGCGGCTGACCTCGCTACAGGGCTTCTACCTGGTTGCCGTCCTTCGCATCGCCTTCGGCGCCGTGCTGTACCTCGCGGCGCCGGTGTCGCAGATGCCGACGCTCATCGAGATCACCGGCATCGTCGTGTTCGTTTCGGGTGTCGTCACGCCGTTCTTCAGCCATCGCCGCTATCGAAAGGTTGTGGAGTGGTGGGCCGGCGGCGGTGACCTCTACATCCGGATCTGGGCAGGCTGCGCGATCATCTTCGCACTACTGCTTGGCTGGGTTCTATTGCCCAAGGAATTCGTTCTAAGAATCTTCGGGATTTAGCGGGCGATAGCCTGTAGAGTGCGCTCGTCATGAGAGCGCGCGACATCATCGACCTCGTTGCCCTTGGCGCCCTTTGGGGCGCCTCGTTCCTGTTCATGCGGATAGCTGCTCCGGAGTTCGGCGCGTTTGCATTGGTCGAGGTGCGGGTCGCGATTGCGGCCGTGGTGCTCTTTCCCCTGCTTTCGATGCGTGGTCAGACAACGGAGATCAAGGCAAACTGGTTCCCACTGTTTGTGCTGGGTGTGCACAACACGGCGATGCCATTCCTCCTGTTCACCTGGGCGATGCTGTCCCTGACGACCGGGACCGGAGCCATCCTGAATGCGACCGCCCCCATCTTTGCCGCTGTCGTTGCCTGGGCATGGCTCGGCGACAAGCTGAACTGGAGCCGCGCGCTTGGTCTGCTGGTCGGCACGATCGGTGTCTGGCTGTTGGTGCGGGACAAAGTGGGCGCTTCGCTCAGTGATTCGACACTGGCGGTTGGCGCGGCTCTCGGCGGCTCATTCTTATACGGGGTCGCCGGCAACTTTACACGGCGCTACGCGAGTCATATCAAGCCCCTGGCCGTCGCAACGGGCAGCCAGATTAGCGCGGCACTCGTGCTCCTGCCGGTTGCCATCATTACCTGGCCTTCCGAGCCGATCTCGATGACCGCCTGGGCGGCCGCGATCGTCATGGGCGTGTTCAGCACCGGGCTGGCCTACATTCTGTACTTCCGCCTGATCGCCAACACCGGTCCCACCAATGCCATCACGGTGACCTACCTGATCCCGCTGTTCGCGATGGTGCTTGGCGCGGTAGTTATCGACGAGCCGATCACCCTGCCCATGGTGATCGGCTGCGCCATCATTCTGCTGGGCACCTCCCTCGCGACTGGCGTGCTGCGCCTGCCGACGCGGGGGAACTAGCGACTCCTCACATGTCGACCGCTTCGGCGACCTCGATCGAGCCATTGGCCTCGAGGATCGGACATCCCTTCGCCTTCGTCAGCGCGTCGTCGAGGTCGCTCGCCTCGATCAGGCTGTAGCCGCTTACCGGGTTAGCGCCGCCGTTTTCGGTGACAGACCCGTCCGGGTTGACCGTGTAAGACTGGGCCACCGGGTTGCCGCCGTCGATGACGGCGGCGCCCATCGATCCGAACCAGTTGCCCCAGGCGTCGAGGACCGCTGCGACTTCTTCCTCGCTCTCCGGGTTATCGCCGCCACCGTGATACGCAAACAGGTACTTCGCCATGATTCTCTCCTCACTGTTGTATGTTCTGATGAAGTAATTGCACACTACACACAGTTTTTGGGCGAAACATCGGCTGTATTGCTACATTTTTCGGCCTTTGGATGTGTAGAATGCACATTCTATGGCGATATTCGCAGAATTCGACGCCCTTCGGGCCACGCTGGACGCCCTGCGTGGACATGGCGTCATCCCTGGCGTCGCGGAACGGCTCGGTAGCGACCGCGAGGATTTCACCACGGACCTCGGTGCCACGGTTATCGACGAGGTGGCCGCTTATAAGGAGTCCGGCAACCCGGAGGTCATTCCCGAGCTCGAGGCGCATCTCGACGAGGCGGTCCGGCAGGCCTGCCAGCTGCTTGCTGGCGAGCGGGTCCAGGATCTCGATTTCGTGGCCGATCATGCCCGCCGACGTGCCGCCCAGAAGTTTCCGCTCGACGCCATCCTGCACGCTTATCGCTGCCTGCATCGAAACCTCTCCCGCTGGGTCCGGGATGCTGCCCTCGAAGCCGCCGATGAGAGCGCCCAGCTCCGCCGGGTGGTGGCAGCCGTCACCGATTTCACCGTGGAGTTCACTGGCGCGCTCGGCACCGTTCTGACGTCCGAGTACGTCGCCCATACCCGCGTGCTCGCTGAGGCCGAGGGCGATCGCCGCACGCGGCTCATGGATACCTTGCTCAGTGGCTACGACGAATCCGACCAGATTGCCGCCCGGCTCTTGCGGCGGGCCGGGTATCTCGAGCAACGACAGTCATATTGCATCGCGATCGCAAGGTCGGTTAACCCACAGGAGATGGAGAACCCGGCCCGCGCCCAGCGCATGGCCGACGCACTCACCGATGTCCTGACCGGTTCACCGCTACGCTACCTCGTCGGCGTTCGCGACAATCACGTCGTCGCGATCGTCTCCGGTACGCGCCGCCTGTCGGGCTGGACGGCACCGCAGTCTCTGATTGCCGAGCGCGCCTACCCGTTGCTCCGCCTGGTCGGCCCGGCTGCACTAATCGGGCTCAGCAATGATGTCCCCTCGACGTCGCACATCCCGCGCGCTGCAAGTGAGGCGCGTCTCGCGCTTGGCTTCGCCGACGTTGCAAACCGCGTGATGCCGTATTCCGAGATACCCTTCCGCCGCATGCTCGTGACGCAGGCGCGCGAATCGGTGCAGTCGGCACTGCCTGCGTGGCTCAACGCGTTCCTCAAGGGCGACAGCAAGGCGCGCGGCACCTTGTCGGCGACGCTGCGCGCCTATGCCGATGCGGACATGAAGGCGCTGCGTGCCGCCGAGGCGCTCGGCATTCATCCGAACACGATCTACGCCCGCATGCGCCGGATTCGGGAGCTGACGGGCCTGGACCCGCTGAACTACCACGCACTGACCGAGATGCTGCTGGCCACCGAGTGCGTCGCTGACCCTCCCGCGGGTGTAAAATAAGCGCATGGAAGAGCGCAACCCGTGGCTACTGCCCGCCCTTGTCGTTGTCGTACTCGGCATCGTGGGATTGATGTACTGGGGAGACTTTTTCTCCCAGCCCCCGCCCGAGCCTGACGTCGAACTGCCGGCGTACGAAGAACCCGACCCACTGCCGGAAGGCGAGCCACGGTATCCGATGCCCGAGCCGGATCCCGGGACACAGGAGCAGTTCGATCTCGTAGCGTTGCCGGCGCTCGATGACAGCGACGCCTATTTCCTGCTCGAGGTCGCTGGAAAGTTCGGGCCAGCGATCGAGGCGCTGCTCGTTCGCGAGGCTGTGATCGACAAGCTTGTGGCCACGATTGATAACCTGGATCGCCAGCAGCTTTCGGAGCAGGTCCGGCCGGTCGGCCGTCTGCAGGATTCGTTCAGCAGCGACACAGGACGCGACGGCGAGATCATTCTCGGACACTCGAGTTACGCTCGCTACGACGCCCTCGTCGCGACAATCTACTACGCAGACGTTGACGCCGTGTACGACATGTACCGGCGTTTCTACCCGCTGTTCCAGAAGTCCTATGAACGCCTTGGGTACCCGAACAATTACTTCAACGATCGCCTCGTCCAGGTCATCGACCACCTGGTCGCGACGCCTGTATTGAATCGTTCGATCGTGCTGACTCGGCCGAACGTGCTTTACGAATTCGCGGACCCCGATCTCGAGTCACTCTCGAGCGGGCAAAAGCTCCTGCTACGCATGGGTCCCGATAACTCGGCGACCCTGAAGCGTCTTCTCGAGAAGTTCCGCGCGAAGCTGGTCGGCGGTTCCGGCCTTGCAGACTGAGACTCACGGATCTATCTGACGCGTTATGGTGTCCCACGCCAAACGAATAGTGTTGATCCTGATCGGCATCGTGTCGCTGGCACTCGGCGCCCTCGGAGTATTCCTGCCGCTGTTGCCAACAACGCCATTCATACTGGTGTCAGCGTTCGCGTTCGCGAACTCGTCGGAAAAGCTGCACCAGTGGTTGCTCAATCACAACGTGTTCGGGCCACTGATCGCCAACTGGCACAGTCACGGCGCCATTGGCCGACGCACGAAAATTGTCAGTCTGGTCTCGATGGTCGCGATCATCGGAATCTCGTTGCTACTGGGCGTGCCGACGCACGTGATCGTCATACAGGCGGTTGTCCTTACCGCCTCAGCGATCTTCATCATTACGAGGCCGCTACCGCCTGAGTGAAATGAGCCCGGTTCGCGGGGTGCGATGCAGGCCCGCACGTCTCCTGCGCAAGCCCCCTTGCGTCAAGAAACGGCCGACCGCCGTGCGATCAGGCTGCTTTCAGCTCCGGATCGTACGTGATCACGGGTCCCAGCTCGTGCAGGCGGAACAGGCCAAACGCCCGCTCGCCGTTGTAGTCGAGAACCCGGAGATCATCGGTCTCGTGGAGGTCGTGCAGTACAACCTGGAAGTGGCCGCCGTAACGTTGTTTGGCGAGATCCAGCGGAACCTCATGCGCGAAGAAGCGCTCGATGCCCTTGGCCTCCAGTTTCCTCAGGAGGTCAGGATGAGTCACCGAATTGAACGACGTGAGGATGACCATCGGACCGCTGCCAGTGATCAGCATTATGGCTTTCATCGCTTTACCACCGCTGCATGGCCGCACACTACGGCCATTCTATTTATTTATACGCCCGGAACTCGCCACTTGGCAGGCGGACAAATACTTACCCGTACCGCGGACGCCCTGTAGTATTGAGCCTATGAACTGGTTGACGAAGCGCCACGGCCGCAAGACGCCGCCCGGGTTCGAGATGCGGATCTGGAAAAAGCTGCCGCTGATCACGATTGTCGGCACGCTCGCGATCGGCGCCATGCCTGTGCTCGTGCGCATCCTGCCGAGCGCGCCCGAGGTCGACCAGGCCAAGCACATCAAGACCGTAGACATCTTCGCCATTGCCACTGAAATCACGTTGCTGACGGCCGTGTTCACGGTCGCGATCGGTTGCGTAATTGTGCACATCATGAAAGGCCCGGCCTACATGGCCGATTCCCTGCCTGTCGAGCACTCTGACCGGCCCACGCCCGAAAGGAAACGCCACAACGGCAGCCGTGACTGACGATATTTCCGATATCGCGATTCGTCACGACCTGCGGACCGGCGACCTCGGCCGCGTTATTGCGCTGCACGGCATCTGCTACGACCACCTGCCCGGTTTCGGACTGACGTTCGAAGCCTTCGTTGCGCGCACGATCGCCGAGTATGTGCTCGATGCTGGCGAGAAAGGCCGCCTGTGGCTCGCCGAACGAGGTGACAACCTCGTTGGTTGCACCGCCATAGTTTTGCGAGAAGGCGGCGTGGCGCAGTTGCGCTGGGTACTCGTAGACTCATCAGCCCGGGGCATCGGACTCGGCAAGGAACTCGTCAACCGGGCGCTGGAATACAGCCGCGAATCGGGTTGTAACAAAATCTTCCTCGAGACGACCGACGGTCTGCCGGAGTCGCAGACGCTTTACGAGAAGCTCGGGTTTGTCGAAGTGATGAACCAGCCTGAGGAACTGTGGGACGGCGTGCGGCCGCTCATCCAGATGGAGCTCGCGTTATAACGTTGTCGAGATCGGCACGAGCAGCGAGAACATCGACCCACCACCCACGCGGGACGTGACGTTCAGCTGGATGTCGAGCAGCCGCGAAATACGATCCACAACCGTTAGTCCGAGACCGAGGCCGTTGTCACGCGCGGCCGGATTGTTATCGATGCGATAGAACTCGTCGAAGATATCGGCGAGATGGTCGTCGGCAATGCCAATGCCTGTATCCTGCACCGTGATGCGCAGGCCGCCCTCGACAGGCTGACAGTCCACCGTGACCTTGCCTTTCTCGGTGTAACGAATGCCGTTCGAAACCAGGCTACGCAGCATCTTCGTCAGCAACTCCCGGTCCGTACGCACGAGCGCCTGCGCCTGCACTATCTCGAGCTCGATATTCTTCGCGCGCGCCTGGTCACGGAATTCCTCGTTGAGCTTGACCAGCACATCCTCGAGATCAAACTCCTCGATCGTCGGCTTAACCTCACCTTTCTCAATATCCGTTATGTCGAGCAGCGAGTTCATCAGGTCGGAGAGATGCGCGAGTGCATCGCCCTGGCCCGCAAACATCTTCTGCGCTTTCGGGTCGTCGACCGTGCGGATCAATGCACCATTCAGGAGCACGAGCGTTTGGAGGTGATGGCGAATGTCATTGCTCGCGGTCTGCAGAAAGCGCAGCTTCGCCGCCCTGGCCTTGTCGGCCTCGCGCCGGGCCTCGCGTATCGACGTTTCGCTCGGACGGCGGCGCGTCAGTATCAGCCAGCTCGTACCGATGACGGTCAGCCAGATGGCCGACAAGGCGAGCAGCCGGTTGGTGACAACGATCCACGGGATGCCAGAAGGCTCCGGCACCAGAAAGCCAGCGACCGTCAGCGCCGATGCAACGATGGCAAAGCAAAGCGCCGCGCAGATCGCAATGATCTGCGCGGTCGATAACTCTCCGCCCGGGCGAAGCGATTCTGCAATCCTTGTCATCAGCGTCCTTGTTACGCCAGCCTGATCCATGGGGCGCCTGCGCGGACGCCACCACGATTGAGACTATGAAAGCGATGTACAGGTCGGTATACGTAATCGCCGAGGTTTTGGGACGGTATCCCCATAAAAAATCGCCGCGCCCGCGGGATAAACAAAAAACCATGACGTGATTCCGCCGTGATCTTTGCGTGAGATTCGGCGCGCAGGCTTGTCGCCGTACCAATACACATACGGAGCAAGCACCATGAAAGCGAAAATCTATGCCGGGTTGTTGGCCGCGTCACTCGCCGCAGCACCCGCAGCAAATGCCACGCAGTTCACCGTGGAAATCGAAAACCTGAGCAACGCTATCTATTACACGCCCTTTCTTGTTGCCGCACATCCGGCAGGCACGAGCCTTTTCAGTGTCGGCGAAGCGGCTTCGGCCAACCTGCAGGCGATGGCTGAAGGCGGCGACATATCGGGACTCGTTGCCGACGTCAACGGACTCGGCGCGACCGTCGTCGAGAACCCGGCCGGCGGCCTGCTGGGTCCGACCGCCAGCACCACCTTCGACATGAACACGGACGGCACGTCTAACGATCGCCTCACCATCGTTGCGATGTTGCTGCCTACGAACGATGCGTTCGCAGGCCTCAACGCTGTCGAGATCCCCACCGAGCCAGGCACGTACACGTTTGACGTTCCGGCCTATGACGCGGGCACGGAAGCCAACGACGAGATTCTCAACGGCGGTGGCGCTCCGGGTGTACCGGGCATGCCTGCCGATCCGGGTGGCCTGGCCGGAGCGGGTGGCACAGGCGCGGCGATGGCCGATGCCAACACGACCGTGCACATTCATCGCGGCGCCCTCGGCGACACCGACGCTGCTGGTGGCACCAGTGACCTCGACAGTCGCGTACATCGCTGGCTCAACCCGGTCGTCCGCGTGACCGTCACGGTCCAGTAGGAGGCGCGTCATGAAAGTCATTGCAAACAGAATTCTGTTGCTGGCATTGGGCGCCGCCGTCCTCGCCGCCTGCGACAGCAGCGACTCGGTGACGCCGTTCGTTCCCGATCCGCCGCCACCACCGACAGCAACCTTCGAGGTAACGGTGACCAACCTGACCAACGGTCAGCCACTCTCGCCCATCGGCGTCATCGCGCACGCCGACGGCTACTCGGTGTTCTCGATTGGTGCCGCAGCGTCAGTGGGCCTCGAAGAGCTCGCTGAGGGTGGTGACAACTCGGTGCTTCTCGCCGAAGCCGATGCGGACGCGAACGTGTTTGCGACGGCCTCGGGCGGTGCACCAATCAGTCCCGGCGGTCGCGAGACGATCAGCATCGAGGTGCTGCAAAGCGATCTCGCAGGTATGCGCCTCAGCACCAGCACGATGCTCGTCAATACCAACGATGCGGTCACGATGGCGAATGCCGTCGATCTCAGTGCGATGCAGAGTGGAGACACATTGACGCTACGCACGATTGCGTACGATGCCGGCACTGAAGCCGACACCGAGATGGCTGCGCACATCCCTGGCCCGGCCGGCGGCGGTGAAGGCTTCAATGCCGCGCGCGACGACGACGCTGATCGTGTGTCGATGCACAGCGGCATTGTCGGTGCTGACGATGGCTTCGCCAGCTCCAGCCTGAGCAACCAGCACCGTTTCGACAACCCGGTCTCGATGGTACGAATCGAGCGTATCAACTGACTCCCCGGCGGGCCGCACACGGAAGTGTTGTCCGCCACCCTTCCACCCCGCTGTGATATTTCTGTGAGATTCCCGGTCTACTCTCTTCCCAAGGCCAGCAAAAAGGTGGTCGACCTCATGACACGCCGAATACTGCTTGTGGAGGACGAACAGGACATTGCGGAGCTCGCGGCGCTGCACCTCGAGGACCTGTGCGATGACGTGCACATTGCCAACGACGGCAATGATGGCTTGCGACTTGCTTTGTCCCAGGACTGGGCGCTGATCGTGCTGGACCTGCGGCTGCCCGGCGTCGACGGGCTCGAGATCTGCCGACGCGTGCGGCGTGAGCGTCAGTACCAGCCAATCCTCATGCTGACCTCAAAGTCGTCGGAGCTCGACCGTGTGCTCGGCCTCGAGTCCGGCGCCGACGACTACCTGACCAAGCCTTTCAGTGTCCTCGAACTCGCGGCACGTGCGCGGGCCATCCTGCGCCGCGTCGATGCATTGCGTGGTGCGCCGGTGGCCGAGCCCGACAGCGGTGCGATTGCGGCGGGTCCGGTCAGTATCGATCCGTCGCGTCGCGAGGTAACGCTGCATGGCGAATCCGTCGAGCTGACTGCCCGAGAGTTCGATCTCCTCGAACACCTCGCTCGCCACCCCGGACGCGTGTTCCGCCGCTCCGACCTGCTTGACCAGGTCTGGGGTTACGGCCACGAGGGATACGAGCACACGGTCAACTCGCATATCAACCGGCTGCGCGCGAAGATCGAACCCGACCCATCGCATCCGTCAATGATCGTCACCGTCTGGGGCGTGGGTTACAAGTTCGCAGCTGCCCTGCAATGAAATCGCTGTTCGCAAAGTTGTCCGCTGCGCTGCTCGCGATCGTCATACTGATGGGCGCAGCTTTCCTGGCTGTGGATCGATTCCAGACGCGCGCCTACTACGACGAACTTTCGCAGAAACTCAATGCGCCCATCGCAATGTATGTAACTGAGCAACGCCAGCTCATCGAGAACGGCGTCGCCGATCTCGAGAGTCTTCGCGAGCTCTCAGGGCATGCCATGGTCATTAATCCATCGGCCGAGATCTACCTGCTCGACACCGATGGCAACATCCTCGGCCACAGTCTGAGCGACGATGCCGTGCAACTGCCGCGAGTCGACCTCGAGCCGGTGTTGGCCCTGATTGACGGCACTGCGCAGCTGCCCCTGCACGGCGACGATCCTCGCTCGGGTCTCAGCAAAATCTTCTCGGCGTTCCCGGTCCAATCGGAAAGCGGTCTCGAAGGCTATCTCTACGTGATTCTCGGCGGCCAACGTTATGACGAGCTTGCGGGTGACCTGGGCGATTCGTACGCCTCGCGTATCAGCGCGATGGCCGTAATCGCGATCGTACTGTTCACGGCGCTGGTCGGATTTCTCGTATTCCGTCTTCTTACGCGTCGACTGCAGCGCCTGAGCTGTGAGATGGAACGTGCGACCGCGTCCGGTTTCACCACGCAGCCCGGCTTCGGTGAAATTCGAGCTGATGGCGATGAGATCGACGCGCTGTCGCGCGCCTTTACCGAGATGTCCGATCAGATCCAGTCGCAGATCGAGCAGCTCAAGGAAAACGACCGTTTGCGGCGTGAGCTGATCTCGAACATCTCGCACGACCTGCGCACGCCGCTGTCGGCGATGCAAGGGTCGATCGAAACACTGATCATCAAGGGGCAAGCCATGCCCGACGCCGAACGTGATCGTTACCTGCGAATGGCCCGCAAACATACGGTGCGACTCGGCACGTTGATAGGCGACCTGTTTGAACTCGCAAAGCTCGACTCGGCAAGCGTCACTCCCAGCGTAGAAGCATTTTCGCTCGCGGAGCTTGCGCAGGATATCGCGCAGGAGTTCCAGGTCGAATGCGAACGCAAGAACGTGAGTTTCGAAATCGAGACTGACTGTGGCACGGCGCAGTCGCTCGGTGACATTGGCCTCATCCAGCGAGCACTCGAGAACCTCGTCAAAAACGCGGTGCAGTTTGCGCCCGAGGGTGGCGAAGTAACGATCTCGATTACCCGGCACGACGCTTCAGTAGCTGTAGCGGTAGCAGATAATGGCCCGGGCATCGCCGAAAAGGACATGCCGCGTATCTTCGACCGCTTCTACCGCGCGCTCGACGGCGAGGAAGCACGGTCCGACTCATCGGGACTTGGGCTGGCAATCGTCAAACGCATTCTCGATCTGCACGACAGCCGCATTACGGTGACCAGCAAGGTCAATACGGGCACGCGCTTCGAGTTCGAGTTGCCCCTTTGCCAACAGGCCGCCTGAGGCAAAAAAACGCCCGGCAGAGCCGGGCGTTCTGATCTTGCGATGTTGGCGTTTGCTCAGTCGCCAAAGCCCATTCGGAACTTCACACCAGCGGTCCGCGGCGTGTTGACGCGGTACGCCAGGCGGGCGCGACCACCGCGCTCGCGGTCGAACGACAGGTTGGCATTCTCATCGGTCAGGTTGTTGACGTAGAGAATGGCAGACCAGTTGTCCTTCTCGACTCCGAGGCTCATGTTCACGACCGTGTACGGATCGAGCTCCAGGTCAAGGTTGGTGGTTTCGTTGCCCGTCGCACCACCGAACGGCAGGCCCGACGTGAACGATCCGGCGAGAGGAAGCTGATCGCTCGGCTGCGTGATGCGGTCACCCACGTTGTGGATCGTTGTATTCCAGAAACCGTCCGCGCCGCCAAACGCGCTAACCGGGAACATGTAGCTGGCCGTAGCGGCGATCTGGAACTCGGGGACCGACGCGAGACGGTTACCGTTTGCCAGGCCACCAATCACGTTGCCGTCGCCGTCAACAACCGTCGAGTCAAACTCTGCGTCGATGATGCTGCCGGCAATCGACAGGTACAGCGACTCGCGCGGGCTAGCGCCGAACTCGAACTCGACACCCTGAGTGTGTGCTTTCGGTACGTTGAACGAGATACGTGACGAGCACGATCCGGCGTCCAGCGTCGCCTGCAGATCCTCGATCTCCGAGTAGAACGCGGCCGCGTTAAACGTTACACCGTTGCCGAAGCTCGATTTGGCGCCGATCTCGTAATTCCACATCGTCTCGTCTTCGTACGACTGGAAGCTGCCGAAGATCTGCAGATCCTCAGGCGTGCAGAGCGTCGCGTTGAGCGGGTCGTTAACGCCGCCGAGGCGGAAGCCCTGCGATACCTGCGCGTTCAGCGTCGTCTCGTCGGAGATGTCGTAGCTCAGCATGATGCGCGGCGTGAAACCGTCGGACTCGGTCTTGTCCGTCTGGTCGTCGCCGTTGGAGAACAGACCACCGGACAGGAAGCGGCGTGACTCCTCGAAGTCGTAAAAGCGACCGCCGATCGTCAGCTGCAGCACATCACTAATGTCGTAGTTGACCTCACCGAAGAACGCGATCTGCTCAATGTCGTACGGCAGGTCCGAGTTGTACGGCGAATCGGGACCGTAGCCATTGGCGGCGCCAGCCGACGTGCCCGCACCGAGGACCTGGTCGGTGATGAGATCATAGCCCGGGGTCGGCAAGCGCTGTGCGTAGTTACGCTCGACGTCTGAGTAGAAGAAGCCACCGAGCCACTGCACGCCGTCGTCGTTATTCGAGCTCAGTCGAACTTCGAACGTCGTCTGCTTGAGGTCGGTCGTGTCACGCAGGTTCGACGGCAACAGCACGCCACCCTGCTCCGGGAAACCAAGGTCGACCGATACCGAGCCGGTCAGCGCAGATGCGTCGCGGCTGACGAGAATCTCGCGATCGAGCTGGCTGCCGACGAAGGTGATGTCGAAGGCGTCAAACGAAGCTTCGACGACGAGGTCTGCGAGCAGCGTGTCATCGGTGAACTGCTCCTGCAGCAACAGGTGCTGCTGGCGCTCGCCGAGCTGGATCGGATCGCGCGTTGTCGTGTACGGATTGGCGAACAGGTTGAACACTTCCGCGCGATTGAAGCCGTCGGCCTCAATCTCTTGGTAGACGATACGCGGTGTGATCGTGATCGCGTCACCGACGCCGAACGTCAGCGCTGCACGTACACCGGTGCGCGTGCCGCTGTTCACGTCTTCCTTGAAATTACCCGTCGCTTCTTCGCGAGCATCGATGAAGCCGGCGTACTCAGTGTGGTAACCAACAAGGCGCACTGCCGCGTTGCCTTCGCCGAGGGGCAGGTTGACCATGCCCTTAAGGCCGCCGCCGGTACCGCCATCCGTGACCGAATTGAGGTCGGCCTCGATGTTGGCTTCGAACGCCTCGGTGTTCGGGTCGTTGGTGATGTAACGGATCGTGCCGCCAACCGAACCGGAACCGAACAGCGTGCCCTGCGGGCCACGCAGTGTCTCGACGCGGTTGAGGTCATAAAGATCGAAGTCCGGCGTGAACAGCGAGACGGAGATAACCGACTCGTCGAGGTACACACCGACCTGCTCTTTCACGCCCGGCTGGTCACGAACGATCTGGCCGGCCGAGACGCCGCGGATGGCGACCTGGCTCTGGCCCGGACCGAGGTTCTGAACCGTCAGACCGGCGACATTCCTCGAGAGCTCCTCGAGGTTGGATGCGCCCGAGCGCTGGATGTCTTCGGCGGTCTGCGCGTTGATCGAGAATGGCACGTCCTGGATCGTCGTTTCGCGCTTCGTTGCCGTTACCGTGATCTCTTCGAGCTCCTGCGCCACGGCGCCGCTCGAGAGGCCCAGTACGGCAGCCGCCGAGATAAACACCGGTAATGGTGTTGCTTTCTTGCTACTGCTCATTGTTACCCCCCTTCATGGGATTCGTACGTTCCTGAATCGACAAGTTTTTTTGAGACTTGTTCCCTTAAGCATAGTGTGGTTTTGAGGCGATACAAGCCGACAAAGTAACAAGGCGTAACAAAATCGCCGGCAGCAAAAAGGCCGGGCGATTGCCCGGCCTGATCTTGCGCCTGAATCCTGAAGGGGGTGAAGAGGTATCAGGCTGCTTTGAGGGCATCCTCGGGGGAGAGATAGTCGTATCCGAGGTCGTGGGCGACAGCTTCACATGTCACCTGCCCTGCATGAACATTGAGGCCGTTGGC
>JAAUYD010130672.1_pt1 | contig 16703 bp, 15 predicted proteins | sample 7278101 | NCBI WGS metagenome assembly JAAUYD01 (sample SAMN14350128, study PRJNA611818) | marine sediment metagenome | isolation source: surface marine sediment (0.6m) | place: French Polynesia: Moorea | collected 2018-08 | reverse complement strand
CACGCTGGTGCGCGCGTCCGACGTCGCGATGTCGAATCCGCACGACGTCAAGCTGTCCGCCGATCGTCGCCACCTGTTCGTGTCCGACGTCGGCAACGACCGGATCCTGGTACTGGATGCGGCGACGCTGGCCGCGGTCGGCAGCTTCGGCGACGCCACCCTCGACGGTGTCCACGATATCGACTTCGCCGACGACGGCCGGGCGTTCGTCGCCGACACGCACAACAACCGGGTCGCGATCTTCGCAATGGATGGCACGCGCGGCACCTTGCTCGGCGAGTGGCGCGAGCGTATCGCCGGGCCGGAGGGTGTGCTCGTTCACCCGAACGGCCTGGTTTATGTCGCCGGTGCCTGGTCGAACAATGTCGTCGCGTATCGCGACGGTCGCGTGGTCCACGAGCTCGGCGGCCTGTCGGCGCCGCACGACCTCGAACTCGCCGCGGACGGCCGCATCTGGCTCGCGGACGCCGGCAACGACCGTATCCTGCTGCTCGACGAGGCGTTGACGATCGTCGACGAACTCAGCGGTCCGCGGTACGCGTTCGACGGCGTGCGTTATCTCGACGTCTGGGACGACGGCACGCTGGTCGCCGCCGACAAGTACAACCACGCCGTCAAGTTCATCGACAGGGCCGGTCGGCTGGTCGCGACGCTCGGCAGCGGCGAGGCCGGCCGCGGCCCGGGTCTGTTCCGCACACCGGAGGGCGCAGACAGCGCCGGCGACCTGGTCTGGCTGGCGGATTCGGGCAACGATCGCGTCGTGCTGTATCGCGTGCGACGCTAGGGCCTGTTCGCACGACGTGAGGCGCAGCGTTGCTGCCGCAGAATGCGCCGGGCAAGGCGCGGGGACAGACGCCTAGTGGGCCCCAACGAACGACGAGCAACGCGGCATGGCACATTTTGCGGCACGACCCGAAGGCACGGGGCCGCCCTTTTTTCGAAATGATGGGCCACCCAGCGGCGTTGCCGCTCACTCGTGTACGGCGGGTACATCGCGCCCGCCGCGCCTTGTCGGCCAGGAGGACGGCCGCCGTCGCTACGTCTCACGCGGTGGGAAAAGGCCCCAAGCGGTGGTGTGACAGGCGCCCGGCCCGACGCTCGCGGCCGGGTCTGGATCTGCGCGGCGTGCCGGCACGGCACGCCGTCGTCGTTCAGTAGCGCCCGTGCTGGTGGTTGATGTAGTTCGACATCTCGACGAACTGGGTGTTCATCTTCGCCAGGATGCGATGTGCCGACCGTACCACGGCGCGCATGACCTCGTAGACCAGGTGCGGGTCGTCGACGAGCTGGGCCTCGAGGTCCTTGCGGTCGAGCGCGATCAGCTCGCAGTTGGTCAACGCGCGGATGCCGGCGGAATGCGAAATACCGTCGACGAATCCGAGGATCCCGGCGATATCGCCTTCGTGCAGTAGCTGCAGCGTCACGGTGTCGCCGCCGCCGGTGGGCTTGATGACCTCGAGGCTGCCGCTGGCGACGACGTACAGCGTGTCGTCGCTGTGACCTTCTTCGAGCAACATCGTGCCGACCTCCAGGCAGATCGCACCGCAGGCGGCCGCCAGTTTGCGGCACTGTGCGTCGGTCAGATCGCTGCCGAGCGGCGACTCGCGGATCGCGCGCGCGCTGACGATCGGTGTGTTGGATTCTGCTTGCATGTCGTCCCCTCCGGCTCCTTATATCTGGCAGCTGTCTGTGTTCAGTATAGTGAGCCGGGTCCGCTTTCCTCTGCCCCAGATCAGAACCGCACGACATAATCAGCGGCGGCGGATCAGGCCGATCATCGGCAGCGCCAGATAGCCTGCCGCGGCGCTGACGATCAGGCCGCTGAATCCGTACGCGGCGCCGAGCAATGGCGCCGTGGTTGCGGCGATCACCGAGCTGCAGCCGTTGATTCCCCACGCCCACGGGACCAGACCCGGCGCCTGCCGGCTCAGTGCGCGCAGCGCCAGCGGAAACGGCATGCCCATCGCGAACGCCAGCGGCGCGAGCAGCACGAACACGGCGACCAGGCGCAGCACGAGCGCGCCGCCGGCGAGTTCGGCCAGTACGCCGGGCAGCAGGTACAGATAGGCGAGGGCCGAACCAGCGATCAGCAGCACCGCGACGCCCAGCGTGGCGACGCCCGCGGTCGCGGCACGCCGCTGCACCCACAGGCTGCCGGCGCCGGCGAACACGAGAAACGCCGCGAGCACTGCGGTGGTCGCGTAGACCGGGTGGCCGAGAAACAGCTGCAGGCGCTGGATCCACGCGATCTCGGTGAACAGGAACGCGACCCCGATGGCGGCAAAGTACAGCAGTGTCGCAGCGGCCAGGCGGGGCCGGATGCGTTCGCCGCGGCGCAGCTGCATGACGACCAGCGGTACCAGTATCAGCACGATCGCGGCGACGCCGACCAGCATGGCCATGACGGTCGCGATGACGACACCGCTGTCGTAGCGCTGGCGCTGTTCGGCGCGCGCATCGCCGAACAGCTGGCGCAGCGGCGGCCGCGGTGTGGACAGGTGGGGATACGGGCGGTCATCGCTGATCGCCGCGACGCGCGCCGCCGCCGTCGTCGGCGCCCCGTGCGGCTGCGGATCGAGGATGGCGCGGGCGCCGTCGTAGAACATCGCGCTGGCCAGCTGCTGGTAGCGGTTGGCCTCGTCGGCACGCAGGTCGGGCAGCCAGACCAGGTCGAAACCCTTGGCGCGGCTGAAGGCGCGGATCGCCGCGCGCTGCGGCGCATCCAGCGGCTGTGCCGCGACCAGCAGAACGAAGCGCTGCCAGCCGCGCAGCATCGCGATGTGCGCCGCGGGGCGGGCGACACCGTGGTGTCGCAGCGCGACAGCGGCGGTGCGCAGCAACCGCATCGACAGCCGCGGCGGCGTCCGCGTCGGCGCATCGATGCTGAGCAGGCCCTGCGGCGACAGATGCCGCAGGTAGGCGCCGATCGCCTCGTGGGTCAGCGTGTAGTCGACGTGCAGGGCGTCGAGCCCGGTGATCTCGGCACCGGTCGACAGGCGCACGAGATCGAAGCGCCGGTCGCTGCCGGCGACGAAGGCACGCACGGCCTGCACGTGCCAGCTGACCTGGCGCGGATCGCAGACCGCGGGTTGCAGATGGGCGAAGTCGTCGCAGGTGATCGTGCGCAGCTCGGCGTTCGGTTCGACGGCGACGACGTGCGCGGCGTCGCCGCTGACCGCCTGCTGCACGCCGACGCCGGTGCTGGCGTTGGCGACCAGCACGGCCGACGGGGCCGGCGCGATCGCGAACGGCAGTGCCGTGAGCAGGTCGGCGAGGTAGTGCGTGTGCGCGGCCGAGGCGCCGTGATCGGCGATCGTGCCGATCGTTTCGCCGTCGACGAATACCGTTATCTGTGGCGGTGGCAGGGCGCCCGCCTGCAGGCTCAAGCCCGGTGCCGAACGGTTCGGGATCTGCGCGTTGCCGACCACCCGGATGCTGCCGTCGATCCCCGTCGAGCGCTGCAGTGTGACCGCGCCGTGCGTCGCCAGTGCGCGTGCCTCGTCCTTGTACGCGGCCGGCCGCACCGTCGGCGCGTTGACCAGCAGGCCGGCGACGATCAGCGCGATGGCCACCAGCGCGCTGCCGGCCGGTCGCCAACCCAGTGCCAACGCGCCGAGCAGCGCGGCGATCGCGCCGCCGGCGAGGATGCCGTCGAGCAGCGCGTCCGGCCGCCAGACCGCGAGGCCGCCGAGGATCAGCAGCGCGCCGCCACCGGCACCGAGCAGGTCGACGCCGTAGACCTTCGCGATCTGCCGGTCGAAGCGCCACAGCGCGAGGCCGATGCAGTTGGCGACAGCAAAGAACGGGATCGCCAGCACGAGAAACGCCGCCGCCAGCCGCCATACCTCGACGCTGTCCCACAGCACCGCCTGGGGGTCGAGCGCGATGCGCTGCGCCGCCGCGACACACAGCGGTGCCGATAGCGCGAATACCAGGGCATTGCCGACGTAGGCCGGGCCGATGCGGCGGCGCAGCACGTCGCCGGCGAGGACCAGGAACGAGCCGCTGGCACCGTAGCCCAGCAACGCCAGGCCGATCGCCAGGCCGACCAGGTGGTGCCAGTGGACGATCGCGAAGATGCGCGTCAGCAGCACCTCGTAGGCGAGTGCGCTGGCGGACAACAGCGCCAGTGATGCCAGTGGTACGCGCGGCGCGCGACCGGCGCCGCTGACCGGCGGCAGCGGCCCGGCGGCGTCAGTGCCCACCGGTCAGTGGTACGAATGTCACCGGCAGGATCTCGCGGGTGCGCAGCGTCCCGTCGGGTTCGCGCGCGATGTACACGAGCTTCTGCGTCGAGTAGCGACTGCCGACCGGGATCACCATGCGCCCGCCGGTCTTGAGTTGCTGCAATAGCGGCGGCGGGACGTGGTCGGTCGCCGCGGTTACGATGATCGCGTCGAAGGGCGCGGCTTGCGGCCAGCCGAAGTAGCCGTCGGCGACCCGGGTCTCGACGCCGCCATGACCGAGCCGGTCGAGCGTGTCGCGGGCGCGTTCCGCCAGTTCGGGGATGATCTCGACGCTGTAGACACGCGCGCCGAGTGCGTCGAGCACGGCGGCCTGGTAGCCGGACCCGGTGCCGAGTTCGAATACGCTGTCGCCGGGCTCGATGGCCAGCAGCTCGGACATGATCGCGACGATCAGCGGCTGCGAGATGGTCTGGCCGAACCCGATCGGCAGCGGGCGGTTTTCGAACGCATGACGGCGCTGGCGCTCGGGGACGAACTGGTCGCGGGGCACGCCGTGCAGCGCATCGCGCACCGCCGGCGACAGCTCGCCGAAACCGATCTCGCCGTGCAGGCGACTGATCTTGAAATCGACGTCCGCCCACAGCGCGTGTTTCGCCGCGTCCGCCGCCGGCTCGCCGAGCGCCGTGCCCGGCAGCAGTGCCAACAGCAATCCCAGCGCGAGACCAAAAACGATGCCGAGCCTCCCAGCCATGGTCTTAGTCCATCGACCGCTCTAAGCAAATTATGGATGCTTTTCGCGTCGCGCGTAATTGCGATTCGGTCGTCGCGGTCGTCAGGCGAACGACAGCACCAGCAGGTTGAACAGCAGGATGCCGATACCGATCGAGCCGAGGACCTGGAAAAAGCGGTCCTTGCGCTGTTGGGCGTCGATATTGCGCTGCCGCTGTGCATCGATCTCGGCACGGGTCGTGGCGTCGAGGTCGGGATCGATATAGACGCCGCGATGGCGCAGGGCGAGCGACTCGACGGCCGCGATCGCCTGCGCCAGGCTGGCGCGGTACAGGTGCGCGTCGGGATCGAGCAGGCGCCGCTTGAGGATCTCGTGGGTGTGCATCAGCGCCGCCTCGATGTCATTGAAGCGCGCGATGTAGCGGATCTGCGGCTGGTTCGGTGCGCCTTGCGCGGCGTCCGGCTGATGCGGCGACGTGACCAGGCGGACCCAGCCGCCGTGGGCGTCGTGCGTGTGGACTGCCAGATAGCCGGGTGTCACGGTCGTCGGCCTTTGCGGGTACTGCCTACACCTAGTGTGAACCGGCTTCCGGGCATTTGCCAGCGGCCGCGGCGGCGATCGCGGCGTTGTTCAGGTCTCGGTGTCGACCTCGGCGGTCACGTGTCCGGGCCACAGGCGTTCGACGGCCTCGGTGCCCTCGGCGAGCGCGTGGCAGGTGTTGATGAACTCGGTCGGTGGCGCGACGCTGGCGTCGCTGTGCCCGGCGGCCTCGCCACGCCAGGCGTAGACGGTCTGCACGGCCGTGGTCGCCAGCGGATGGAGCAGTTCGACGAGGTGGGTGCAGCCCCAGCGCCCGCCCACCAACAGGCGCACCTTCGCGGTCCAGCCCGGGCCGATATGTTCGCCGACCAGCTTGTCGAAGCGGTTCGGAAAGTCCGGGCAGGCCGGGTAGGGCGCGTGCACGGTCTTGGCGTCGATCGCCCGGACCCGCAGATCGGAGTCGACCGTCATGCGCAGCCACATCTCGTGCAGGTGCTCGCCCGGCGCGATGCGTCCGCGTCCGAAGGTCTGCATTTCGCTGGTCCGGGTGTCGATCAGGCTGCCCTCGATGTCCCAAAGGCCGTCATCGCGGCGATACCCGCGGCACTCGATACGTCGTGTGTGGACCAGTTCGCGCTCGGACGGAGGGGGCAATGGCATCTGATAAACCCAGTTAATTCAGCCGTATAAAAATATTTTGCTGCAACGCAGCATTTTTTTTCGAATCCGGGGTTGACTTCTGCCCCACAGGACCGATATTGTGCATTGCAACATTGTTGCGCTGCACAATTTCATTGGTAACACGAACCGGGAGAATCTGTCATGCAGAACGAATATCTGGATATGGTAAACCAGTACAACGAGAACGTCTTTGCTTCCTTCAAGCGCATCGGCGAACTCAACATGCGTACGTTCGAGGCCCTGGCCGCCAAGCAGGCCAAGATCATGAACGACTGCCTCGAGTCGAGCGCCAAGCAGATGGAAGTGATGACCACGGCAAAGGACGTCAAGGACGCGCTGACAGCACAGAGCGAGCTGCTCAAGGGCTGCAACGAGAAGTTCCTGGCCAACCTGCGCGAGACCGCAGACATGATGACCGAGGCCCGCGAGGAGTTCACCGGTCTGGTCGAAGAGGCCGTCAAATACACCAGCGAGAGCGTGGAAAAGGCCGGCGAGCTGGCTACCAACAAGGCAGCGTGATGCCTGGCGCGCGGGAGGCGGCGGGCGGCCGCCTCCCGGCCGCGCATTTAACTACAATTACAAATTCACACTCACCAAAATAAAACGATTGGAGGCTTAGGAATGACCAAGCGGGTTGCTTTTGTCACAGGTGGTAACGGTGGTATCGGTTCGGCTATCTGCCGCGAACTGGTAGTTCAGGGTCACAAGGTGGTGGCCGGGTACTTTCCGCCGGAGAAGGAGTCCGCCGAGGCCTGGCAGAAGCAGATGCACGAAGACGGCGTGGCGATCGGTCTCGCCGGCGTCGATGTCGCGGACTTCCAGGACTGCGAACGCGCGATAAACGAGATCACCGAGGAATTCGGTCCGGTCGATATCCTTGTCAACTGCGCGGGTATCACCCGCGACGGCACGCTCAAGAAGATGCCGGAAGAGAACTGGAAAGCGGTCATGGCGACCAACCTCGACAGCGCGTTCAACGTCACGCGCCATGTCATCAACGGCATGCTCGAGCGCGGCTGGGGCCGGATCGTGAATATCGCCTCGGTCAACGGCCAACGCGGCCAGTTCGGCCAGGCCAACTACTCCGCGGCCAAGGCCGGCATGCACGGATTCACGATGGCGGTGGCGCTGGAAACGGCGGCCAAGGGGATCACCGTCAACACGGTGTCGCCGGGTTACATCGCGACCGCGATGACCGAGGCCATGCCGGACGAAGTGCTGCAGTCGATCATCAACAGCGTGCCGATGCGGCGCATGGGCAAGCCGGAAGAGATCGCCAACACCGTGGCATGGCTGGCCAGCGAAGCGAATGCATACACGACGGGCGCCAACATTCCGGTGAATGGCGGCCTGTTCACCAGCCACTGACGCTGGATACAAGAACCCTCCTGGCAGAGGATTCTGCCCCCTCTGCTCTTAAGCTTAGGCGCCCTCCACGGGCGCCCCTTTTTTTGGCAGATTGGCAACGACCCGGCGGGATCCTGCACGACGGTTTAGGACGGCACGGATACGGAATTCCAGGACATGTACTTGTCTGGTCCCGGTAATCGGCCAAACTGAACAGATAAGTCAGGCAAATCGACAGACCGCGGCGCCCCGCCTCGCGCCGATAACAACAGCGGCAAGTCGATGGCAAAAACGAGAGGACGGAGTGCCATGAGTATTTCACCACCGAGCTACAAACAGAATCGGCTCAAACAGCTGCGCGCGTTCTGCAAGACGGTCGAGACCAAGAATATCTCGCGCGCCGCCGAGAAGCTGTTTCTGACACAACCGACGATATCGCTGCAGATCAAGGCGCTGGAGCGCGAGCTGGACATCATCGTCTTCGAGCGCCACGGGCCGCAGATCCGCATCACGCCCGACGGTGAGCTGCTGTACGAGATCGCCAAGCCGCTCCTCGAAGGCATCGACAACCTGGCGCAGACCTTTGCCAGCAAGAGTGGCCGCCTGGATACCGGCGAATTGACCATCGTCGCCGGTGAATCGACAATCCTCTACCTGTTGCCCGAGTTCGTTTCCTGTTTCAAGGAGCGGCATCCGGGGATCCACATCAAGCTGCTCAACGAGACCGGTCGCGACGGCCTCGCCAAGCTGCGTTCGGATGCCGCGGATTTCGCCGTCGGACCGATGGTCGACGGCCAGGCCGACCTCGAATACCGCCCGCTGTTCTCGTTCGAACAGGTACTTATCGTGCCGCTCGATCACCCGCTGGCGCGGCGCAACAAGGTGGCGCTCGAAGACATCAGTCCGTACGGCCTGATCCTGCCGCCGCGCCAGCTCAATCACTGGCGCACCGTCGACCTGGTCTTCGAGCAGCACGGCGTCGCGTATGACGTCGTGCTCGAGGCCGGTGGCTGGGAGGTGATCAAGCGCTATGTCGAACAGGGTATGGGGATCTCGATCGTCAACGAGATCTGCCTGACCGGCAAGGAGAAGCTCGCCGTGATCCCACTCGACGACTACTTCCCGCGGCGGACATACGGTGCGGTGACGCGGCGTGGCAAGTTCCTGACGCCGCCGGCGCAGGCCTTCCTCGACGCGCTGGCGACGCTGCAGTGCAAGCTGCCGTACAAGCTCGCGGTTGCGCACAGCCGAGAAGAGGTCGTCGAACCCAGCGACGGCGCGCAGCGACACGCCCCGACCAATATCGACGATCTCGACTGAGCGCGGGTCGCAACGCGGCGCCGGCGCGTTGAGCCCGGCGTCCGTGGCACTGCGATGCGGTCTTGTCGCGTCGTCCGCAGAGTCGTGCCGCGCCGGGGCCATCGTGCCCTTCCGGGCGCGATTGGGACGGCAGACGATTCGGTATATCCTGGCGCAGTCGAGTGACAGCTTGGGGTGGTCCATGGACCTGTTCGTGTACGGCACCCTGATGGTGCCCGAGGTCATGTCGGCGGTTTCCGGATACGACGGGCCGGGACGCCCGGCGACGCTGCACGGCTTTCGCCGCCGGCGCGTGGCCGGTGAGAGTTACCCGGCGATTGTCCCGTGCGCCGATGAATCCGTGGCCGGTACGCTGTACCGCGCTGTCGAGGCCGCGCAGTGTCGCCGCCTGGATGCGTTCGAGGGCGAGATGTATCGACGCCAGGGGGTCACCGTCAGCCTGCCACACGGCCCATGCGAGGCCGAGGCCTATGTCTTCCGCCACGGTTGCCTGCCGCTGTTGAGCGACGAGCCGTGGTCGCTGGAGCGTTTCACGGCGACCCATCTCGAGGCCTTCATGAGCGACTACGAGGGTTTTCTCGCACTGCGATAGGAGCCCGACGTTGGCCGACAACGACGACGCGCTCGAAGGGCGCGACGAAGACCGCCCGGCATTCGATGTCGCGTGCATCAACCCGCAGACGCGCCATGCCGCGCTGGTGTCGACGACCGGCAACCATTGCCAGGTCTGGCGCAGCACGGTGCGCCAGTCGTCGCTCGACGACAGCTACGTCGAGTATGTGATCAAGTTTCCACTCGACCGCTACGGCATGGCGGATGCGCGGATCCTGGTCAAGCAGTACCGAATGCTGCGCGCGGCGCTCGGCGAGATCGTCCCCGAGGCGCTGTTCGTGATCTCGTGCATCAACGGCAGTCCCAACCTGTTCGTGCTGGCGCGCGCCGTCAACGTCTGGTTCAACATCGCCAATCCGAGCAACCGCGAGGAGGCGATTGGGCTGTTGCGCGACCATCCGCTGGCGCGGGCGCAGTTGGCGACGTTCGTGACCCAGGCGCGGCGTTGGCGCGAAGATGCGAATCCGCGCGTCATCGATCTGTTCGGGCTCGACAACCTGGTGATGGACAACAGCCGCTGTATCCGCTACGTCGACAGCTACTACGTGTTCTTCTTCGAAGACCTGCTGCACATGCTCGGCGGCGAGCCCGATCACGAACTCGAAGAGAAGATCAACCTGTCGCTGCGCCGCCTGGACTACCTCGAGGACATCCTGCGCCTGTCTGAACCGGCCGGTTGACGCATCAGGCGCCGTCGCGGCGACCGGCGTCGTGTGCGGCGAGGTCCAGGCGCTCGATGAGATCGCGGATCAGGCGGACGTAGTGCTCGCCTTTGGCCGAGTAGGCGGTCAGGCCGGCGGCCAGCGCCAGCCCATCGAGCGGCAGTCCGCGCGCGCGCAGCGTCGCGCGGATCTCGCGCAGTTCGGCGTACGCCGGGTGACTGTTGAGCGTGAACATGTAGTAGCGCACCGACCCGGCTTCGTCGTCGAACTTGCGCACCAGGTGCTTTTTGCCGGCCTCGCGTCCGCGCGGCACCATGCCCTTGCTTTCATCGAAGGTCCAGATGCCGAACAGGTTGTTGCCCTCGCGCGCGAACCGCGATTTTCCCCACGCGCTCTCGTTGGCGGCCTGGGCCAGGGCCAGCGACGCCGGGATCTGATCGATCTTGTCGCGCAGCGCGTCGCGCGCGCGGTGCTCGTCGAGCGGGTTGCCATCGACGCGATACCGGGTCGCGAGTGCGACGACCCGGGCGGACTGGTCGTCGGTCAAGCGCTGGCCGGCGTCGAGCCGTCCCAACCATTGCAGCAGCGACCGGCGCAGGCCGGCGAGGCGTGCGTTCTCGGCATCGATCAATGGCCGCAGGCGGGCGACGAAGGCTGCCTTGCCGTCGGCCGCGGTAGCGGGTGCCGCCGCGGCATCGGCCGCCGGTGATTGCTCCGCTGGTGCCGCGGTACCGGGTATGGCCGGCGTCGCATGTTCCCGGTCGCGCCGCAGCGCCCGGCCGACCGGCGGCAACCGCGGTCGGTGAGACGACGGCGGCGCCCCGGTCGGCGCCCGATAGCCGGGGCCCGGCGGCGCGAATGCCCACGGCGCCGCGTGCCATGCCGGGTGACCGGCCGCGGGGTGCGGCGGGACCGCCGACGCCTTGGCGCAGGCCAGCACCGCGACGCCAAGCAGCAGAGTTCGACAGAGTCCCGGCATGACGGTGGATCCCTCAGCATCGTCGGCAGGGCCCGGATACTACATTAAAACATTACCAAATACTGACTAACCGACGGCGACCGCAACAGAGCCGGCCCGGCGGTCCACGGCGCGTCAATGGCGTTCGCGGTACCAGCTGCCGTCGGCGTGACGCCGCAACCAGTTGTGGCTGTACCAGCCGTAGCGGCCGTCGTTGCCGACCGGGAGGGTGCAATTGGTGCGGTTGCGGCCGACGTTGAGACGGCCCTTGGGCGTGATCACGACGGCACCCGCGGGCTGGTCGAGCCATTCATAGCTGAGCTCTGGACTGCCGTTCAGGTAGCAGCTCAGCTGCTCACGATTCGCGACACTGGCACGAAAAACCAGCGTCAGCGACGGGCGCCATTCGTCGTCTGCGACCACCGGTTCGACCGGGAAGGCCCCGGTGATCGGCAATGGCCGGCTGTTCACCTTGTTCGGAAAGCTGCGCATGCTGGCGTAGAGGCTGGCCATCGGAAAGCGTGGCAGCGCGGCGAAATCGGCGGCGCGCCACAGCGGTCCGGAGTGCTGGCCGAACGCATCCAGGCCCATCGACTGTACGATGCGCTGCAACGCGCCGTTGTACTCGCCGTACGGGTAGGCGAACAGCGTCGGTGTGCTGCCGAGCTCCTGCTGCAGACGGTTCTGTGCCGTCTGGATGTCGGTCGCGACGCGCTGTTCCCAGTCGTCCACGGACTCGTCGGGTTCGCGGCGCACCAGGTGTCCGTGACTGTGCGAGTGATTCTGTATGCTGGCCCCGGCGGCATGCATCTCGCGGATCTCGTCCCAGCTCAGGTGCGTTTCCTGGTCAGCGTCGACGGCCGCGGTACTGACGAAGACCGTGAGTGGGAAGGCGTAGCGCTGTGTGCGTGGGAATGCCTCGGTATACGCGGACCGATACGCGTCGTCGATCGTCAATGCGACGCACTTGTCCGGAAGCGGGGTCGCGTCCTTGAGCGCCGCGACGACGTCGGCGAGCGGCATGACCGCATGTCCGTTGACCAACAGGTAGTCGAGGTGCGCCTGGAACTGGTCCGGCGTCACGCTGGTGATGCCGGGCGTGTGTTCGCTGACGTGGTGATACTGCAGGACGACGCAATGGTCGGCGGCATGCACCGGCGGCGACAGCAGCAGCGCCGCGACCAGCCATGGGATGATCCGCATCGGTTTCCGCGAACAGCCAAATCAGCGCGCAATGATACGGAGATTGCACTCACGCGGCCACAGGCGCGGCTTCCGGCCGCCCCGCGGTCGCGCCGGCATGCGCCTGGCGCCCGGGCGTTGCGCTTCAGGCCTTGTCGGGCGACGCGGGTATCGACGGCTCCGGCGCGGCGGCGCGATCGGCCGAGCTCGCGCGGCTCGGCGTGTCGCCGCGTGCGACCTCGTCATACCAGAGGTCGTGGTGCAGCTTCGCCCAGTTCTCGTCGACGTAGCCGGTCGTCATGCTCTTGAGGCTGCCTTCGGTGCCGATCGTGCCGATATAGATGTGACCGAACGACCCGGCGATAAACAGCACCGAGCCGATACCATGCAGCATCAGCGCCAGCTGCATGAGTTCGCGACCCTGGCCGAAGTTGGGGAAGTAGAGCACCAGCCCGGTCGCCGAAACCAGCGCTCCGAGCACGATGACGGACCAGAACCAGACCTTCTCGCCGGCGTTGAAAAACCCAGCGCTGACGTGCGCGTTGCCGATGATGCCACCGCCCTTGGCGATCCACTTGAGGTCACCCTTGGACGGCATGTTGCGCGCGGCGAAGCGCACCAGCAGCAGGACCACGCCGAGTATGAAGGCCGGGCCGACGAAGTTGTGCACCGTCTTGGACAGGTTGGCGAATACGCCGAATGCTTCGGGGCCGATTACCGGCAGCACGACGAAACGGCCGAACATCAGCGTCAGCCCGGTCAGGCCGAGGACGACGAACGTGATCGCAGTGAACCAGTGCAGCGAGCGGTCGAAGCTCTCGAAGCGTAGGATCTTGCGCCCCGACAGCCCACCCGGGACCATGATCTTGCCGCGTATCAGGTAGAACAGGAACACACCGATTGCGGCCGCACCGACCAGGATTCCGGAGTCGCGGATCAGGCGTTCGCGGCGAAACTGGCGGAACTCCTCGCCGCTTTGCGTGATCAGCACGTTGCTCTCGACGCCACGGACCTGGGTCACGCCGGTCAGGTCGCGTTCGGATTCGCGCTGGCGCACGGCGCGCCAGAGGTCCGAGGCCGGGTTCGGCACCATGATCGGCGAGGGTGGCGGTGCCTGCTGCGAAAGCACCTGCGCCGGGGTCACACACAGCAGTGCCAGGGCAGTCAGCAGCAGGGCCCGGCAGTACGCCGCCAGAGATTTCGACAACATCGGATCGGTTCCTCTCAGATTCACTGCCAACGGCCCGCTGCCCGGCGGGCCGCAACCGGCGGCGCGGCCGTGGCACAACACGGCCGCGCGTCGTTGCGCCGTCGCGTCAGCCGTCGCTGCTGGCCTTGCCCTTAACGCCGCGCGGCGCGCGCAGGCTGGCCTTGTCATAGTTGACGCCCCAGTCGAGCACCGATGCGCCGCGGTTGACGACGCGCTTGCGGTAGATGTCGGAGATGACGTTGGAGTCGCCGGCCAACAGCGCCTTGGTTGCGCACATCTCGGCGCACAATGGCAGCTTGCCCTCGGCGAGCCGGTTTGCGCCGTACTTCTTGTGCTCGTCGGAGCTGAAGGTGTCCTCGGGGCCACCGGCGCAGAACGTACACTTGTCCATCTTGCCGCGCGATGCGAAGGCGCCGGCCTCGGGGAACTGCGGCGCACCGAACGGGCAGGCGTAGAAGCAGTAGCCGCAACCGATACAGATGTCCTTGTCGTGCAGCACCAGGCCGTCATCGGTCGTGTAGAAGCAGTCGACCGGGCAGACTGCCTCACACGGTGCGTCGGAGCAGTGCATACAGGCGACCGACAGCGAGCGTTCGCCCGGCTCGCCGTCCTTGATCGTCACGACCCGGCGGCGGTTGACTCCCCAGGGGACCTCGTTCTCGTTCTTGCATGCCGTGACGCAGGCGTTGCACTCGATGCAGCGTTCCGCGTCGCAGTAGAACTTCATGTTTGCCATGTCTCGTCTCCCCTCAAGCCTTGTAGATCCGACACAGGCTGCACTTGGTTTCCTGCATCTGCGTCACTGAGTCATACCCGTAGGTCATCGCCGTGTTACAGGCCTCGCCGAGGACGTAGGGATCGGCCCCCGACGGGTACTTGGCGCGCAGGTCCTCGCCCTGGAAGTGTCCGCCGAAGTGGAACGGCGTGAACGCGACACCCGACCCGACCCGGCGCGTGACCATGGCCTTGACCTTGATCTTGGCGCCCTCGGGTCCCTCGACCCACACGTCGTCACCGTCCTTGACGCCGGCGTTGTTGGCGTCGCGCGGATGGATCTCGACGAACATGTCCTGCTGCAGCTCGGCCAGCCACGGGTTCGAACGGCTCTCGTCGCCGCCGCCCTCGTACTCGACCAGGCGGCCCGACGTCAGGATGATCGGGAAGTCCTTCGAATAGTCCTTGGCCTGTACCGATGCGTACCGGGTAGGCAGGCGCCAGAACGACTTGCGGTCCTCGTAGGTAGGGTACTTCTCGACCAGGTCGCGCCGGCTGGTATACAGCGGTTCGCGATGGATCGGCACCGGATCCGGGAAGGTCCAGACCACGGCGCGAGCCTTGGCGTTGCCGAACGGCGCACAGCCGTGTTTGATCGCGACGCGCTGGATGCCGCCCGACAGGTCGGTCTTCCAGTTCTTGCCGTCGGCGGCCTTCTTCTCGGCGTCGCTGAGGTCGTCCCACCAGCCGAGTTTCTGCAGCAGCGCCGCCGTGAACTCGGGGTAGCCATCCTTGATCTCGGAGCCACGCGAGAAGCTGCCGTTGGCGAGCAGGCTGACGCCGTCGCGTTCGACGCCGAAGCGCGCGCGGAAGGTAAGGCCACCTTCGGCCACCGGCGAGCTGGTGTCGTACAGGTTGGGCGTGCCCGGGTGCTTCATGTCGGCCGTGCCCCAGCATGGCCATGGCATGCCGTAGAAGTCGCCGTCGGCGGGTCCGCCCTCGGCCTTCAGGCTCGTGTAGTCGAACATGCCCCAGTTCTGCTGGTGCAGTTTCAGGCGCTCCGGGCTCTGGCCGGTGTAGCCGATCGTCCACATCCCGCGGTTGAACTCACGCGTGATGTCCTCGATCAGCGGTTCCTCGCCGTTGACCTTGATGTGCTTGAACAGCTCGTCGGCAAAGCCCAGCTTCTTCGCCAGCTTGTACATGATGGTGTGGTCGGGCAGCGATTCGAACAGCGGATCGATCACCTTGTCACGCCACTGCAGCGAGCGGTTCGACGCGGTCGCCGAGCCGTAGGTCTCGAACTGCGTGCACGCCGGCAGCAGGTAGACGCCGTCGGTGCGGTCGTGCATGACCGCCGACACGGTCGGGTAGGGGTCGACGACGACCAGCAGGTCGAGCTTCTCCATGGCCTTCTTCATTTCCTGGCCACGGGTCTGCGAGTTCGGCGCGTGCCCCCACATGAACATCGCGCGGACGTTGTCTTTCTGGCCGATGTTGCCCTTGTCCTCGAGCACGCCGTCGATCCAGCGCGATACCGGTATGCCCTTGGTGTTCATGACCGGCACGTCCTTGCCCTTCGCCTTTTCGTAGGACCCGCTGTCGAAGCGTCCCTTGACCCAGTCGAGGTCGAGATCCCAGACGCGCGCCCAATGCCCCCACGAGCCGGGCGCCAGGCCGTAGTAGCCGGGCAGCGTGTTGGCGAGCACACCGAGGTCGGTGGCACCCTGCACGTTGTCGTGGCCGCGGAAGATGTTGGCGCCGCCACCGGACGTACCGATGTTGCCCAACGCGAGCTGGAACGCGCAGTAGGCGCGTGTGTTGTTGTTGCCGATCGTGTGCTGCGTGCCGCCCATACACCAGATGAACGTGCCGGGACGGTTGTCGGCCATCGTCTTCGCGGCGGCATAGACCTGGTGCTCGGGGACACCGGTCACGCGCTCCACCTCTTCCGGGGTCCACTTCGCTACCTCGGCCTTGATGTCGTCCATGCCGAACACGCGCTGGCGGATGTACTCCTCGTCGTGCCAATTGTTCTTGAAGATGTGGTACATCATGCCCCAGATGATCGGGACGTCGGTGCCGGGGCGGATGCGCAGGAAGTGGTCGGCGTGCGCAGCGGTACGCGTGAAGCGCGGATCGATGACGATGATCGGCGCGTTGTTCTCTTCCTTGGCCTTGAAGATGTGCTGCAGCGCGACCGGGTGCGCCTCGGTCGGGTTCGACCCGATCAGCAGCACGGCCCGCGAGTTATGGATATCGTTGTAGCTGTTGGTCATCGCGCCGTAGCCCCAGGTGTTGGCTACGCCGGCGACCGTCGTCGAGTGGCAGATGCGGGCCTGGTGGTCGACGTTGTTGGTGCCCCACATCGCGGCGAATTTGCGGTACAGATAGGCCTGCTCGTTGTTGAACTTGGCCGATCCCAACCAGTACACCGAGTCGGGGCTGGATTCCTTGCGGATCGTCGCCAAATTCAACAACGAACAGGCCTATCTCTACCGTAAGTTCGCCGCGATGTGGGGCACCAACAATGTCGACCACCAGGCCCGCATCTGCCACT
>JAAUYD010267434.1_pt1 | contig 16705 bp, 16 predicted proteins | sample 7278101 | NCBI WGS metagenome assembly JAAUYD01 (sample SAMN14350128, study PRJNA611818) | marine sediment metagenome | isolation source: surface marine sediment (0.6m) | place: French Polynesia: Moorea | collected 2018-08 | reverse complement strand
GCGGCCACACCGCCGCTCCTCGAGTTGGTCCGCAAGGCGTCTGATGAGGGAGCAAAGGGGATCATCATCGGGTGTTTTGACGACACCGCACTCGCAGAATGCGCCGAACTCGCGAAATGTCCTGTCCTTGGCCGAGGTCGAGGGCGTACAGCGGGTGGTCAACGAAATCGCCGTGACCCGGCCCAGCGGGTTTTTCCGCCGCACCGGCGACGCCCTGCTGACCGCCCGGGTCAAGTCCTCGCTGCTGAAAATCGACCTGCCGGACTTTGATCCGACCCGGGTCAAGGTGGTCAGCGTCCGCCGTAATGTCTACCTGATGGGCTGGGTCAGCCGGGCCGAGGCCGAGGCGGCGGCGGACCGGGCCAGCATGGTGCGGGGGGTGGACCAGGTGGTGAAGGTGTTCGAATACATCGATTGAATTTCAGCTTTTCGGGGCGAAGTGATCGTAGCCACCGGCCACCAACACCCGATTCCGGCCATCCATCCACACCAGCTCTGTGCCATCGGTGATCTCCCCAACCTCCACCCAGGCCATTGACGCTCCATCAAGAGCCTGCGTCACATCCGCCCTGCGGTCGGGCGGAAAGGTAAAACACAGCTCGTAATCATCGCCGCCGTTGGCGGCCAGGCTGACCTGCAGCTCCCGTTCCAGAGGCATCAGCCCCGGGGCCAGGGGCAGCCGGTCGAGCTGCACCCGGGCACCGACCCCGGACGCAGACTGCAGGTGAGCCAGATCCCCGGACAGGCCATCCGATAAATCGATACAGGCGGTGGCCAGGCCAGCCAGGGCCAGACCCGCCTCCACCCTGGGCTTGGGCCGTTGCAGTCGCCGCAGGTTTTTAAGGTGGAACATTCCCGGATTGCCACCCGTGAAGCCATGCACCAGCTCGTGCAGGGCAAGGGCCGCACCACCCAGTTCGCCAGTGACCGCGATAAGATCGCCGGGACACGCGCCGCCGCGGGTCAGCGCCGCACCCGGTGCCACTTCTCCCAGGGCCACCACCGTGACCGACAACGGCCCGCAGGTCATGTCGCCACCCACCAGCGACACACCCAGGGGGTCGGCCAGCTCTTTCCATCCGCCGGCGAAGCGGTCCAGCCACCGGGCATCAGCTTCGGGCAGGGACAGGGTCAGCAGAGCCCAGCGCGGCGTGGCAGCCATGGCGGCCAGGTCGCTGAGGTTGACGGCCAGGGCTTTGTAGCCCAGATCCTCCGGTGCGGTGGATTCGGGAAAATGCACGCCGACATTCAGGGTGTCGGCGCAGATCACCAGCTGTTGGCCAGGGGACGGCGACAGCAGGGCCGCATCGTCGCCGATGCCCAGGACGGTACTTCCCAGGGCGCCGTGGGTGTCTGTGCCGGGCTCACGCTGCAGGTGGGCCAGGCGGCGGATCAGGTCGAACTCACCGATCTGCCTGAACCTCGATCTTGCGCCATTCGGCAGCGCAGCGGTCCAGCACCCCGTTGACAAAAACCGGGGTCTGGTCCGAGCCGAAATGCTTGGCCAGCTCAACCGCCTGGTCCAGTACCGCCCGGTAGGGCACCTCGATGTGGTACAGCAGCTCGCAGGCCGCCAGCCGCAGCACCGAGACCTCCATGGCGTCCAACTGCTCCAGCGGGCGGTCCAGGTGCTGTTGCAGCTGAGGGTCGATGTCGCCGGCTCGGTCGATTGTTTCGGTGACCAGTTGCTCGAAGTAGTCGGTATCGACCCGCTTCATGTCCTGCTCCTGGTGAAACTGGTCAACAATGGCAGCCGCGTCCTGTCCGGTCAGGGTCCACTGGTAGATGGCCTGCAGCGCGCGGCGCCGGGCCCGGACTTTTTCGGCAAATGCACCCCCCGGCCTGCGTGCCCCGGGTTTTCTGCCGCCCGCGCTCAATCCGTGGTCCGCGAAGTCAGGGCCGACAGCACCCCCATCATTTCCAGGGCAGCCAGGGTCGACTCCCGGCCCTTGTTCTTCTCGCCCTCGCCGGAGCGGGCGAACGCCTGTTCGGCGTTGTCGGTCGTCAGCACACCGAACACCACGGGTATCGACGCATCCAGCGCCACCGCACCCAGCCCGCGGGTACAGGCGTCGGACACATAGTCGAAATGCGGGGTTTCGCCCCGGATCACACAGCCAAGGGCGATGATGGCGGCGTACTGCCCGCTGGCATTCAGCAGCCGCGCTGCCTGAGGCAGTTCGAAGGCGCCCGGCACTCGAACCAGGTCGATACTGCCGTTCTGGACGCCGTATTCCGTGAGGGTGTCGCAGGCACCCTGGACCAGCCCGTCCATCACCGGCTGGTTAAAGCGGCTGGCCAGGACGGCAATCCGCAGCTGCGGGTCCGACACCTTTTGCGGCTGGGCTTCGATCAGGTTCATGCTGCTCACAGCGAGTCGCTGAGCGCCTGGGCAGGCTCGACGTACTCAACGACTTCGAGCCCAAACCCGCCCAGGGCATGAAAGCGCTTGGGCGCGCTCAGCACGCGCATCTTGCCGACGCCAAGATCCGCCAGGATCTGGGCGCCGATGCCGTAGGTCCACAGCTCGTCACTGGTGGACGGCACGGGCGGCGTGGTCTCCCGCTTGATGAACCGTTCAATCTGTTCGCTGGGTTCCTCGTCGCCCAGCACCACCAGCACACCGGTTTCGGCCGCGGCAATCTCCGCCAGCGCCACCTGCAGGGGCATGCCCAGCTCGGGTTCGGTGACCTGCAGCAGGTCGCCCAGGGTGTCCTTCAGGTGGACCCGGATCATGGCGGGCTCATCCGCCCTGGGGGTCCCGCGCACCAGGGCGAGGTGCAGCCGTTTTTGCATGACGTCCCGGAACGCCACCAGGTTGAACGGGCCGAATTCAGTTTCCACCATCCGCTCCGCCACGCGGCTGACGGTCTTTTCGTTCTGCATGCGGTAACGGATCAGGTCCGCGATGGTACCGATCTTGAGATGGTGCTCCCGGGCGAAAGCTTCCAGCTGCTGTTCCCGGGCCATGGACCCGTCCTCGTTGAGGATTTCCACCAGCACGCCCGCTGGCTCGACCCCCGCGAGATGCGCCAGGTCCACCGCGGCCTCGGTGTGGCCGGCACGGGTCAGTACGCCGCCAGGGCGGGCCATCAGAGGGAACACGTGCCCCGGCTGGGTCAGGTCCCGGGAAGCCGCATCCGGCCGCACCGCGGTGCGGATGGTATGGGCCCGGTCATAGGCGGAAATCCCGGTCGTGACCCCCTCGGCCGCCTCGATGGATACGGTGAAGTTGGTGGAAAAACGCGTCTGGTTGGCGTTGACCATCAACGGCAGGCTGAGCTGCTGGCATCGCTCCCGGGTCAGCGCCAGGCAGATGAGTCCCCGGGCATAGCGGGCCATGAAATTGATATCTTCCGGCCGCACCAGCGATCCGGCCATGATCAGGTCACCCTCGTTTTCCCGATCCTGGTCGTCCAGCACCACCACCATCTTGCCGTCGGCGACGTCCTGGACCAGTTCTTCAATGGTATTCATTCTTTGTTCTCCTGCCCGGCTCCGGCAGTTTCCTGCCAGCGTGCCGCATAGCGGGCCATGATGTCCACTTCCAGGTTGACAGGGTCGCCGGCCGCCAGCGCCCCCAGCGTGGTCATTTCCAGGGTGTGAGGAATCAGGTTGACGTCAAACTCGATGCCCGATACGCCGTTGACCGTCAGGCTGACGCCATCCACCGCAATGGAGCCCTTGGTGGCGATCAGTCGGGACAGGGTCGGCGTGGCTCGGAACACCATGCGCCAGCTGCGGGCGTCTTCGCTGCGGCTCACCAGGGCACCCATATCGTCCACGTGGCCGGTCACCAGGTGGCCACCCAACCGCTCGCCCGCCGCCAGGGATTTTTCCAGGTTAACCCGGCCGCCCTGCCCCAGCCGGGACAGAGTGGTCAGCGCCAGGGTTTCCCGGGACACGTCCGCGGCGAACACGCCGCCGTCCATGGCCGTGACCGTGAGACAAACGCCCGATACCGCGATGCTGTCCCCCAGGGAAACGTCATCCAGGTAGCCATCCCCGGTGTCAATCCAGAACGTCCGGTCGCCGCCGGTTTCTTCCACCGAACGAACCCGCCCGATGTTATTGATGATGCCTGTGAACATTGGATTATCCTGAATCGGTCTGGTCCGCGACCGGCCGCAGGCGCAACCGCAAATCGCTTCCTACCCTTCGCTGCTCGACCCACTGTAGATTGATCCGCTGGTCCATGGATTCAAGAGCCGGTATGCCAAACAGCCCCCGGCTGCTGGCGCCCAGCACCAGGGGAGCCATGTAGAGCAGCAGTTCGTCCACCAGGCCCTGGATCAGCAAATGCCCGGCGAGAGTTTCCCCGGCTTCAACCTGGATCTCATTGATTTCACGCCGGGCCAGTTCGGCCATCAGCCAGTGCAGATCTATACCGCCAGCGCCGGCCGGCCTTGTCATTGGCCCAGGCCGGGACCGGATGCGCCTGCATTCCTACCCAGAAAACCTCGTCGACCTGAGACAGCAGCCTGGCCCGCGGCGGCAGGCGCCAGCGGCTGTCCAGCACCACGCAACGATTGGTCCGCTGCACGCCTGGCAGCCGCACCGACAGCCGGGGGTCATCCGCCAGCACGGTGCCAACGCCGGTCATGATGGCGCTGGCCTGGCCCCGCCAGTGCTGCACGTCGCGCCTTGCGTCCTCGCCGGTAATCCACTTGCTGTCGCCGCTTTCCAGCGCCGTGGCGCCGTCCAGCGACGCCGCCAGCTTGACGCGCAGCCAGGGCCGACCCCGCTGCAGGCGGCTGAAAAACCCCTGGTTCAGCACACGGGCCTGGTTTTCCAGCAGTCCGCAAGCCACTTCAATCCCGTTTTGCCGCAGCCGCGCCAGACCCTGTCCGGCCACCGACGGGTATGGATCCTCCGTCGCCGCAACCACCCGGCTGACGCCCGCCCCAATCAGCGCGTCGGCGCATGGTGGCGTCCGCCCGTGGTGGGCGCAGGGCTCCAGGGTGACGTAGGCAGTTGCACCCCGGGCCCCGGAACCGGCGCGGTCCAGGGCCATGACCTCCGCATGGGCTTCGCCGGCCCTCTCGTGCCAGCCTTCGCTGACCACCTCGCCACCGCGAATCAGCACGCAGCCGACCCGTGGGTTGGGATGGGTGGTATAAAGCCCCTTACGCGCCAGTTGCAGCGCCCGCTGCATATACTGAAGGTCTTCGGGGATCATGCCGGGAAGTCTGAGGCCGGGCGGGACGGAGCCGGATCAGTCCGAATCATCACCGTGTCCCAGCAGGGACAGCTGGCGCGAATCGATACCTCCGGGGGCGGCCCGTTCCAGCCGCTCGATGACTTCGCGAAAGGCCTGCACGTCTTCGAAGCGGCGGTAGACCGACGCGAATCGCACGTAGGCAACCTGGTCCAGCTGGGACAGCTCTTCCATGACGTGTTCACCAATGGCCCGGGACTGGACCTCCGAGGCGTCCAGGTTGCGCAGGGCCCGCAGGATCCGCTGTATGGCCTCTTCCACCTGCTCGGTGCTGACCGGGCGCTTTTCCAGCGCCCGCACCATGCCGGCACGCAGCTTGTCAGCGTCGAACGGCTCCCGGGTTCCGTCACCCTTAATGACGTTGGGCAGCTTCAGCTCAGGGCTTTCAAAGGTATTGAAGCGGGCGCCGCACTCCGTACACTCCCGACGCCGGCGGATTCCGAAGCCTTCCCCCCGCAGGCGCGAGTCGATGACCCGGGTGTCTCTGGCCTGGCAGAACGGGCAGTGCATGGGATGAAACTGCGCGCGGCCTCAGCCGGTTGCGGTCCGGACATCCTCGCTGCCACTGGCGGCCGGGCGGTACACCGGCAGCCGCCGGCACTGGGCCAGGATCTTTTCGCGAACGCTGCTGATCACCGACGCGTCGTTGATGTTGTCCAGCACGTCGCACATCAGGTGCCCCAGCTCACGGGTGTCGGCTTCGTTGTAGCCCCGGGTGGTAATAGCCGGAGTGCCAACTCGCAGACCGCTGGTGACGAATGGCGAGCGGGGGTCATTGGGCACGGCGTTCTTGTTCACCGTGATGTTGGCCTGGCCCAGGGCGGCTTCCGCGTCCTTACCGGTGATGTCCTGCTCGATCAGGCTGATCAGGAACAGGTGGTTCTCAGTTCCGCCCGACACCACGGTATAGCCGCGCTCAATGATCGCAGCGGCCAGGGCCTTGGCATTGGCCACCGTCTGCTTCTGGTAATCCACAAACGTCGGTTCCAGGGCCTCCTTGAACGCCACCGCCTTGGCGGCGATGACGTGCATCAGCGGACCGCCCTGGGTTCCCGGAAACACCAGGGAGTTCAGCTTCTTGGTGATTTCCTCGTTCTCCCGGGCCAGGATCAGGCCCCCGCGCGGGCCGCGCAGGGTCTTGTGGGTGGTGGTGGTGACCACGTCGGCGCAGGGGATGGGGCTGGGATAGACCCCGGCCGCCACCAGCCCGGCGATGTGGGCGATGTCGCACACCAGGTAGGCATCCACGCTGTCCGCGATCTCGCGCATGCGCTGCCAGTCCACCACCTGGGAGTACGCGGAAAACCCGCCAATCAGCATTTTCGGCTGGTGTTCCTGGGCCAATTCAGCCATGCGGTCGTAGTCGATCAGGCCGGTGTCAGCATTGAGCCCGTACTGTACGGCGTCGAAGATCTTGCCCGAAAAGTTGACCTTGGAGCCGTGGGTCAGGTGTCCGCCGTCAGCCAGGCTCATGCCCAGGATGTGGTCGCCGGGCTTCAGCAGCGCCAGGTATACCGCTGCATTGGCCTGGGAGCCCGAGTGGGGCTGCACATTGGCGTAGTCCGCCCCGAACAGCTGTTTGGCCCGTTCAATGGCCAGTGCCTCGGCCACGTCCACGTGCTCGCAGCCGCCGTAGTAGCGCTTCCCGGGATAACCCTCGGCGTACTTGTTGGTCATGACCGAGCCCTGGGCCTGCATCACCCGGGGGCTGGCGTAATTCTCCGAGGCAATCAGCTCGACGTGGTCTTCCTGACGCTGTTCCTCGCTGGCCAGGGCCGCCGCCAGCTCGGGGTCGAATCCTTCGATACTCATTTTGGGGTCAAACATGGCTTCTCTCTTTTGACTGGGCGGACGCGGCCTTCCTGTCCGGTCCGGCTCGGGGCGCTGCCCCGTTTACTTGTCCGGCAATTTTAACCTGTTTCCTGCCCTGAACTGCACCTGTGTCGGCATAGGGGTTAGCCGTCGGTCACGCTCTGGTATTGAATCCGGTGGGGCTGTTCAGCGGCTTCACCCAGCCGGCGCAGGGCGTCCGCATGGTATTCCTCGAAATTCCCCTCGAACCAGGTCACCTGGCTGTCCCCTTCAAAGGCCAGCACGTGGGTGGCGATGCGGTCCAGGAACCAGCGGTCGTGGGAGATCACCAGTACGCAGCCCGGGAAATTCAGCAGCGCCTCTTCCAGGGCCCGCAGGGTTTCCACGTCCAGGTCGTTGGTCGGCTCGTCCAGCAGCAGCACGTTGCCGCCGCTCCTCAGCAGCTTAGCCAGGTGAACCCGGTTGCGCTCACCGCCGGACAGAAGGCGTACCAGCTTCTGCTGGTCAGGGCCCTTGAAATTGAACCGGCCCACGTAGCCCCGGGAGGCGGTTTCATAGCGGCCGACCTGGATGACGTCCTGGCCGTCGGAGATCTCGTCCCACACAGACTTGTCACCGTCCAGGGTATCCCTGGACTGGTCCACGTAGGCCAGCTCCACGGATTCGCCGACATTGATGGATCCTTCGTCCGGGCTTTCCTGGCCGGCGATCATGCGAAACAAGGTGGATTTGCCGGCGCCGTTGGCGCCGATAATGCCAACGATGGCGCCCCGGGGGACCTTGAAATTCAAATCGTTGAACAGCAGCTTGTCGCCAAAACCCTTGCGCAGGTTACTGGCCTCGATCACCAGGTCGCCCAGCCGGGGGCCCGGCGGGATATAGATTTCCTGGGTTTCATTGCGCTGCTGGAATTCCTGGGAGGACAGCTCCTCGAACCGGGCCAGCCGCGCCTTGCTCTTGGCCCGCCGGCCCTTTGGATTGCTGCGCACCCAATCCAGTTCGGCGGCGATGCTGCGCTCCCTGGCTTTCTGGCGGGCCGCTTCCTGTTTCAGGCGCTCGTCCTTCTGCTCCAGCCAGGAGGAGTAGTTCCCTTTCCAGGGAATGCCGTGACCGCGGTCCAGCTCCAGGATCCACTCGGCCACGTTGTCCAGGAAATAACGGTCGTGGGTAATGGCCACCACTGTGCCCTTGAACTCGGCCAGGAATTTCTCAAGCCAGGACACCGACTCGGCATCCAGGTGGTTGGTGGGCTCATCCAGCAGCAGCATGTCCGGGTTGGACAGCAGCAGGCGGCACAGGGCCACCCGCCGGCGCTCACCGCCGGACAGCTGGGTTACCGGCTGATCCCAGGGCGGCAGCCGCAGGGCATCGGCCGCCATCTCCAGGGTGCGGTCCAGCTCCCAGCCGTTGGCCGACTCGATGGCGTCCTGCAGCTCGCCCTGCTCGGCCATGAGGTCGTTCATCTCGTCGTCGCTCATGGGCTCGGCAAACTTTTCACTGATCTCGTCAAACCGGGTCAGCAGCGCCTTGATTTCCGAGACCCCCTGCTCCACGTTGCCGCGAACGTCCAGCTCCTCGTCCAGCCGGGGCTCCTGCTCCAGGTAGCCGATGCGGATTCCAGGCTGGGGCCGCGCTTCACCGTCGAACTCCTTTTCCACGCCGGCCATGATACGCAGCACGGTGGATTTGCCGGCGCCGTTCAGGCCCAGTACACCGATCTTGGCGCCAGGAAAAAAGGACAGCGAGATGTTCTTGATGATTTCGCGATTGGGGGGAACAATCTTGCTCACCCCGATCATGGTGTAGATGTATTGGGCCATGTGTTAAGAGGTATGTCTCAGTAGAAAGTCAGGTCTCGTTGTTTGTCGATTCTCAGCCAGGTTTCCGGGTCCGGCCGGAATCGCCGGGGCTGGTAGCCGAAATCCCTGGCGGCGGCGCTGTAGTCAAACACCAGGTCCTGGTTCATCCGGTCGATCATGGCCGGGTTGACGTCGCGCCAGCGTTTAAAATTCTTGAGGATCGGCAGCGCCGCCTTTGCCAGGACCATGGGCACAGGGAGGAAATGGGGTTTGATGTCCAGAGATTCAAAGATCCGCCGCACCATTTCCCGATAGCTGATGGTGGAACCTCCGGCGACCTCGTAACAACCCTGGGCCTCCGTGCCGTAGTGCATCAGCGACAGCGCGGTTTCGGCCAGGTCTTTGGCGTGAACCGGCTGGCGAAGTCCGCGGCCTGAGCCGGCCAGCGGCATGAAGCGGCTCTGCTGCAGCCACATGGCCAGGCGGGTCAGCGACCGGTCCAGCCCGGCACCGTAGATGATGGTGGGCCGCAGCACGGTCCAGATGGCACCGGTGGCTTCGGCCAGTTCCTGTACGCGCTGTTCGCCCTTGGCCAGCTCCGCCGCCACCGCGCGTTCCGCGGGATCCGGCGAATCCGCCTTGGTCAGGCGGCTGGTTGAGCTGAACGCCACCACCCGCTTGACGTTGGACAGCCGGCGCCACAGCCGTGGAAACTCCCGCAGCGGGCCCATATAGATCACCCCGTCTACATCTTCGATAGGCGCCGACGCCTGGGCCATGTCACCCCGCCGCCAGTCCAGCTGGGGGTTGGAGGGCATCCACGGCGGACGGGGCTGCCGCGCCAGGGCGATCACCGAACCGCTTTGCCGCAGCAGGCTGGGAACGATGAAGGCGCCGATCTGGTTGGTGGCGCCCGCGACCAGGATCCGGGGCGTCACCGTGACTCCCGCCGTTGTCGCCAGACCAGGGCCGGAACCAGCAGCAGGTAGCGTGCCCAGATTGCCAGGGGCCAGAACCAGCGCAGCCAGGGCGGCACATCGGCGGCCAGGTGCCTGCGGTAATAGCGCACCATGCCGGCGTGTTTGTGCCTCTCGGTGCGCAGCCGCAGGCCCCGATGGGACGCGCCGCCCTGGTGCACAGCCCGGATCCGGGGCAGGTAGAGGATCTTCCAGCCCGCCAGGCGCGCCCGGGCAAACAGATCCAGGTCTTCGCAGTGCAGGAAATAGCCCTCGTCGAATCCACCGATCTCCCGGAAGCAGGCTTCCCGCACCAGCATCACGGCGCCGGACACAGCCTCCACGGCGGTGGGCTCGCTGGGAGCGGGTCCCCGGGGGTTGATGCCCCGGGTTCCTTCCAGGCCCAGGGCTGAACCCGAGGCACCCAGCAAGGTCGGCGCCCGACGACGGCTGCCGCGCTGCTCCAGCCCGTCAGGCCCCACCACGCAGACCCCGGCAATGCCGGCCTCGGGATGCTGTTCCAGGGCATCTTCCATGGCGCCCACGGTGTCCTCTTCAACCTGGCAATCGGGATTGACGAACAACAGGTAGGAAGACGACGCGTCTTCCGCACCCTGGTTACAGGCCACGGAAAAGCCACGGTTCTCGGTGTTTCGGATCAGCTGTACTGGGCCACCAGGTTCAAGCCACTGCCCGATCGAGGCCAGGCTGTCGTCTGCCGAGTGGTTGTCCACCACGCGGATGGACACCGGCCGGCAGCTCTGGCGCAGGGCCTGCACGCAACGACGCAGCCACTGCCCGCCGTTGAAGTTGACCACGATGGCCAGGGTCGCCGGCGCGGGGCCGGCGTTGCTGGGCGCCAGGGTGGAACTCATAGACGCAGCAGTTCTTCCGTCTGCCCCTGGCACTGGGACCACAGGCGAGGCCAGAGCTCCAGGTCTTCTGCATATGCCGTCAGGCTGGACGCCAGCAGTTCCGCACAGGCCAGGTCGTCAGTGTCTGCCGGCCAGTCGCGCAGCCGGGGCGCCCCGGGGCTGGTGAGGGCCTTGCCGTTCTCGGTAATCCAGGCAGTAGCGTCGTCCGCCCACTGCTGCGGTACGTCCTTCAGGCTGGTTAAGCGGGTCTGGGCCTGTTGGACAATGTGCGATCGCATGAAGGCCAGGAACTCCCGCAGCACGGACAGCCTCCGCTGGGGACTGGCACCGGCCAGATCGCGAAACAGGAATGCCAGTGCCTGGATGCGCTCGGACGCCTCTTCGGCCTCGAATCGGTCCAACCGCGACAGGGCATACTCGCCGGCAAAGCGCGACATCCACGGCAGGTAGGCGTGGGCGTAAGGACTTTCGCTTCCGGTTTCCGGCCGCTCGTGGCGAAGCATGACAGGCCAGTTGACGCAGATGGATTGAGGGTAGAGAAAGCGCAGCCAGGCGGCAAAGGTGAAATCTTCGCCGCGCCCGGTGGGCACGGTACAGGGCAGCAGTTCGGAATTGTCGATGCCCACCGGCGTGAAATTGCTCAGGCGCGTCAGCTGGGCCTGGTCATAGCCATGGGCCAGCACCGGCCGGTGCATGAGCGACAGATAACGTTTCGGCTCCGAGTAAATTGATCGGGTGTATTCCTGGGGCATCAGGTAAAACCACAGGGTGGTATCCATGCGCCAGTCGCCCCAGGCGCCGCCGGCGGTGGTCTTGATGGCGTTGCCACCGAGCAGAGACCGGATTTTGCGGTAGTCATATCCCCGCAGGGTGGCGGCATCAGCGGACAGGCCCAGCGACGGGTCAAACAGAACCCCGGCGGCTCGCCCACAGGAGGCGATATGCAGCTCCAGCGGGTCCCGGTCCACCGCCTGCAGCTGCTCGCCCAGCCGGTCGATCTCGGGCTCGAAGGTCATGGGGACAAACTCGGGTTCACTCAGTCCCAGGGTCTTTTGCGACTCTGGCCGCTGGCGGGCATCCAGCTGGTAGTCATCGTCCAGCATCAGCAGGCGGTGGCCGGCCGTCAGCAGCAGGGCCGCGTTCCATGGCGCGCCGCAGGTCACCTGGTCCGGATCGTCCAGCCCGAGAATCCGTTGCACCGGCCCCGCACCACCAGCGTCGCCGATTCCCTTGACCAGTCGGTCCGCCAGGCGCGACCGCCACGCCCGGTCCAGGTGGTGACAGTTCCCCTGCAGTGCGGCCAGGCTGTCGGCATTGGCGCGGACCACGTCCGGTTGCCGGGAGTCATCCAGCACGACGGTTCTGAGGCCCCGCCCGTAACGGTCTTCATAACGCTGCAGGCTGTCAGCCAGGCGCTTCAACTCCGCCGGTCGATTACAGGTTCGCACCACCAGCGCGGCAGGTGCTTCAGCCTCCACCCCACTGTCGGCACGCAGCTGCGCCGCCATCTGGTCCGCGCTCACCATCAGGTTTCGCTGGATCAGGAAGTTAAGCACCTTTTCGATGGCATGGCTCTTACCTCTGAGTGCCGGCAGCTTCTCCTCGATGAGACGGGTATGCTGGGCCAGGGGCAGGAACTGACGGCTGGCGTCCATGGCCGTCAGAACGTCCAGGGTCATGACGTGCACTTCGCCGGTATCGGGCTCCTGGAACACACATTCCTGATTCGACAGGGGCGCCACCAGGCCGTCAATGCTGGCATACAGGGGGCCTTCGTCAGCCTTGGTCGCACCACCGACAACGGTGGTTCCAAAATCTAATTCAAATTCCATAATCAGCGGCTTTTAGACTGTTCCAGTTCCTGCCTGAGCTGTTCAATTTCCCGGTCACGCTGCTGCAGGATTTCCCCGGCGCTCATGTTCTTCCGGATTTCGTGGTAGTAGTGCTGGTAGACGCTTTCCGCCTGGTCCATGAATAACTGCAAAGACGGCGGTGACGGCAGCAGCTCGGAGCGGGCCGCACAAATTGCAATGAAATACATGGGCGCCGCCGACGGCGCCGGACCTGACTGGCATTGGCCGTCCTCGAGGGTCAGTACCTGGGCGTCTCCAGCAGGGCCGTCCAGGGACCAGATACAGGAATGAAACATCAGTTTCTGTCCCAGCAGCCGAACGGCCGGGAACTGCTCAGCCAGCAGCTCCATCAACTCATCGCGGTACAGCTCGCGCACGTGAAACTCGTTCTGATAACCGACCTGGTCCGAGTAAACGGCCCGGTCCGGTGAGGAGATGACCAACAGGCCGTCTGGTCGCAGCACCCGGCGGAATTCCGCCAGCATTTCCCGCTGCTGGGAGAGGTGCTCCAGGGTTTCAAAGGAAACCACCCGGTCGAAGCTGGCATCGTCCCAGGGAATGTCCGCTGCCGAACCCACGGCAAACTCGAGATTGTCACGGGCGTAACGACGGCGGGCATGGTCCACGGCTTCCGGGCTGATGTCCACACCGCTGACGTGGGCGGCGTGGTCCGCCAGCAGGTCGCTGCCGTAACCTTCGCCGCAGGCCAGGTCCAGAACCCGGGCACCGGAAACCAGTCCCGCTGCAAACGCATAACGGTGCCAGTGTTCATACCAGATCTCGCGCACGCACTCGGGGGTGAAGCGCTCGCCGGTAAATGCCAATGTGGTTTCGCTGTCAGACATGCCGTTCGTTTTCTCGCTGCCCCCAGGGTTTGGGGCTGGGCAGCAACCAGCCATTATCCGGGATTTTGCCCCTCACCGCATGGTTGGCGGGCCAGAATATTTTCGCGCAGCTGCCGGATGGGATCGCGTCGGATGAAATCCGCCACCAGGGCCTGGTATTCCGGGTAGCGTTCCAGCAGCTTTGCCATGTTTTCTCCACCGGGGGCGAGCCCCTTGGGCAGGAACGATTGCCCACCCAGGTGCACGACGTAGGCGTCGTCGCATAAGACGTTACGGAACCCGGCCTGGCTGGCGCGCATGCAGAAATCATTCTCCTCGCCATATCCGGCACCGTATCGCTCGGCGTCAAACAGTCCCAACTGGTCCAGGCAGCGGCGCCGGACCAGCATGCAAAACCCCACGGCCGTGGGCAGGTCCGGGTAGCTGCGGCTGGCGGCGAGGCGAATAGTGGCCGCGACTCGTTCAGGGTCCCTGGGTACCGGGTTGTTGACGCAAAATTCCGGGAAGGAGCAGATCTCGGCATTGTTGGAAAAGGGCGTCACCGTCGCGATGCGGGGATCGCTGGCGGCACATCGCTGCATGGCTTCGAGCCAGCCCCGGGTGGTGATGGTGTCGCTGTTGAGGAGGATGACATCAAACCGGCTGCGCCGCATGGCACCATTCACCGTCTGCACAAATCCCAGGTTCTGCGGTTGGCGCACCGTTCGAACGCCGGACCGTGTGCTGGCGAATTCCTCGATCAAAGGCCACACCCGGGCGTCCGTTGAGGCGTCGTCGATGATCTCAATGGACTGGTTTACAGGAACCGTCCGAGACAGAGAGCCCAGGCACTCCCGCAGGCTCTCAAAGGCGTCATGCACCGGAACAATGATGTCAACCACTGGCTGAATCACCCCACTCCCGGGGCAGACGCACGCTGCCGAACTCCCGGGCCTCGCCGGTGACCCGCAGCAGCACTCGTTCCGGCTCTCCGCAGCGCTGCCCCTGTCGGTCCTGGGGTTCTGCCTGGATCAGGTACTGGCCGGGTAACAGAGGCACCCGGGACCAGGACACCGGCTCTCCCGGCGCCAGCGACAACTCGGTCACCGGTGATCCATCAGCCCGGTTCAGCTGAAGACGGACCCGGTCGACACTGCCGCCGTTCCTGGACACCGCCTGGAACTGCAGATCTCCGCCGTGGGCAATCTCGGGCCACGGGCCTGCCCGGTCGGCTCCGTTGACGGTAAGCTCGATCACGCGCTTTGCGGTGCCGTCCAGGTTGCCGTCACCGCGCAGCTTGTGGTCGTGGTAGGCCAGGTAAGCCTGGGACACGCGGAACACGTCACCGGCCTCCCGCACTGCACCCTGGTGCAGCCACAGCGCCCGGTGACACAGCTTCTGTACATGGTAGATGCTGTGGGAAACCAGCAGCAGGGTGCCGCCACCCGCCAGGTAATCCTGCAGCCAGCGGATACACTTTTTCTGGAAAGACTCGTCTCCCACGGCCAGGACCTCGTCGCTGATCAACAGGTCCGGCGACAGGACGGTCATCAGGGCAAAGCCAAGCCGCACGACCATGCCCGAGGAATAGTGCTTGAGCGGGCGGTCGATATCCGCCTCCAGCCCCGCGAAGACCACCATGTCCGGTACCAGTCGCTCGATATCACCGGACGGGACCCCGGCCAGCCCCGCAGCGGTGTGGAGATTCTGGCGGCCGGTGAAATCAGGATGAAATCCGGCACCAAGTTCCAGCAGGGCGGACACCCGGCCGTGGACCTGCAGCTCGCCGGCGCTGGGCCGCAGGACTCCCGAGATGATCTTCAGCAGCGTTGATTTTCCAGCGCCGTTTTCTCCCAGGATGGCCACCGCTTCGCCGCGATCCACCCTGAGGTCGACGCCGCGAAGGGCCTGGAATCCTCCCGCCGGAGCCACCCCGCGAAGCGCGCGCAGCAGACCGGTAAAGCCGGCTCGGCCGCGACCGCCGGGATACCGTTTGTGAATTCCGGTAGCCTGCACCAGCGGCTGATCTGTCACAGGAAATCCTCGAAACGTGGGCTGAGGCGTTTGAAGAATGCATATCCCAGGCCGAGCATGATCAGAACGGCCAGAGGCATCACCCAGTCCTGCAGGCCCCAGTGCCACTGCCCCCCCAGCAGGCCGTCACGCAGCCGGTCGACGAAGTAGCTGAACGGATTAAGGCTCAGCCAGCCACGGTAGGCCGTGGGGACCATTTCCAGTGAGTACAGAATGGGTGTGGCGAAAAAACCCAGCATCAGCAGCGGCGTGAGGGCATGGGACAGGTCCCGCATGAATACCTGCACAGCAGCGCAGAAAAGCGCCAGAGCCAGGGTGAGCAGGTAGATCTGCAGCAGCACCCAGACAGAAACCAGCAGTCCCAGAAGGTGGATGTGGACGCCCAGCAGCGCCATCACCAGCAGCACCGCCACATAGCCGGCCAGGGCCAGGCAGAATGCGGCGGTCACATTGGAGAGCACCAGGACGGCGTGGGGCACGGCCACCTTGCCGATCAGGGCCTGGTTTTCGGTGATGGCGGTGGTACCGCGGGTCAGTCCGTCCGAAAACGCCGTCCATGGCCACAGTGCAACGGCCAGGAAGGGCACAAACCCGGTGGTCTCTGCATCCGGTATGCGGATCTGCAGGATGCGCGTGAATACGAAGGCATAAATGGCCAGCTGGGCCAGCGGAATAACGACGACCCAGGCGAACCCGCCAATGCTGGACAGGTAGCGCTCACGAATCTCGCGCAGCGTTAATATTTTCAGTAGCTGGTAGTTGGCCATCACCGGCGATGACATAGCGGGTCCGCAGCGACGCAATGGCCTCGGGATTGGCCTTCATGGGCAGCTGCTCGAACCGGTTGATGTGATTCTGCCACAGCTTGCCCCGGGTCTGGTCATTCAGCTTAGTGACGATCTCCTCACGAACCTGCTCGAAAGGCCTGACAGCGCCCCGCTTACGGTCCACCAGCTGGGCAAAGTGAAAGGCCTGGGAACTTTCGATCAACGCCGTCAGTTCACCGGTGGTCGTGAGCCTGTAGGACGCAACAGAAACCCGGGCCTGCTCTTCCCCCTCGATCAGCCGCAGGCGGTGGACTTCTGCAGCGGGATTGGTGACCAGGGTCTGCATGCCCAGGGGCCGGGCGGCAATGTCCCGGAATCCCTCAGCCAGGGCCCGGCTCGCCTCTCGATCCTCGGACATGGCAACCCGAACGTAGTCGATCCAGATTTCGTCGGGGGCGCGGTATTCATCACGATTAGTCAGATAGCGCTCCCGGGCCAGGCTGGAAAAGTCGGTTGTGATGTTCTGTTCCAGATAGGCTTCCCGGTAAGCCGACACCAGGCTTTCCT
>JAAUYD010264530.1_pt1 | contig 16706 bp, 18 predicted proteins | sample 7278101 | NCBI WGS metagenome assembly JAAUYD01 (sample SAMN14350128, study PRJNA611818) | marine sediment metagenome | isolation source: surface marine sediment (0.6m) | place: French Polynesia: Moorea | collected 2018-08 | reverse complement strand
TGCAGATCTACGGCGGCAACGGGTACATGTCGGAGTACCAGGTCGAGCAGCTCGCCCGCGACGCCAAGGTGCTGCAGATCTACGCCGGCACCGACGAGATCCAGATCCGCGCGATCGCCAAGGACCTGCTGGCCGCCTAGTCGACGACTGCAGGACCCCGCTAGTTGGTGACCTTCGGCCGGCTCTCGAGCGGGCCGAAGCGCTGCTCGTACTGCGTGACGACGTTGCCGAGCAGGTTCGCGAGGCGCTTGGCCGCGTGGGGCGAGAGGATCACGCGGTTGCTGAGCTTGACCGAGAGGTCGGCGCCCGGGGCGTTGGGCGGGTTGCTGATGCCGAAGAAGAGCACGACCTCTTCACGGGTGCCGACGGCGTTGCAGACGTTCGCGTAGCTGCTGTCCATCTGGCTGTCGTCCCACTCGATCTTCGGGCCGCTCGCTCCCGTGCCCGCCTTCGGGTCGTCTTTCGCGTCGGACATGGGGTCTCCTAGAAGCCCGTGAGGGTGGCGAAGCGGTCGCGATGGTACGCGGAGTCGCCGAAGGCCAGCTCCGCGGCCTTGGCGCGCTTCAGGAAGAGGCCGATCTCCTCCTCGTCGGTCATGCCGATGCCGCCGTGCATCTGCAGGCCCTCGCAGGTGACGAGGCTCGCCGTGTCGGATGCGCGCGCCTTGGCGGCGCTCGCGATGCGCGACGCATCGGCGCGGCCCTCGTCCAGGGCGCGCAGGGCGTCGAGGGTCACGGCCTGGGCCAGCTCGAGCTCGCAGAACATGTGGGCGGCCCGGTGCTTGAGCGCCTGGAAGGTGCCGATGCGCACGCCGAACTGCTCGCGCGTCTTCAGGTACTGCACCGTGCGTTCGAACACCTCGGAGGCGATGCCCACCAGCTCGGCCGCGAGGGCGGCTGCGGCCCGGTCGAGCAGCGGCTCGATCACGTCGGCCCCGCGGCCGACCTCGCCGAGCACCGCGTCGTTCGAGACCTGCACGTCCGAGAGGACGACCCGCGCGGCTCCGCGGCTGTCGACCATGGAGGTGCGTCGGACGTCGCAGCCCTTGGCGCCGGGGCCGACCAGGAAGAGGGTGAGGCCGTCGCGATCCTTCGCCTCGCCGGAGGTGCGTGCGACGACGACCAGCTGGTCGGCCACCTGACCGTCGAGCACGAAGCGCTTCTCGCCCGAGATCCGGTAGCCCGACCCCTCGGCCGTCGCCCGGGTCTCGACGTGTCCGGGCGCGAAGCGTCCCGTCTCCTCGAGCGCGAGAGCGAGCAGGGTCTCGCCCTTGCACACGCCCGGCAGCAGGGTCTGCTTCTGCGCCTCGGTCCCGGCCCGCTCGATCGCGCCCGCGCCCAGCACGACCGTCGAGAGGAAGGGATAGGGCGCGAGCGTGCGTCCGCACTCCTCGAGCAGCACGCCGAGCTCGGCCATGCCGAGGCCCGAGCCCCCGTGCTCCTCGGCGATCGGGATCCCCGGCCAGCCGAGCTCCGACATCTCCTTCCAGAGGCCGCGGGAGAACCCGACCGGATCCTCCGCGTCGCGCAGGGCGCGGAGCTCCGTGACCGGGCTCTTCTCCTGCACGAACTCGGCGGCGGTCTGCTTGATGAGCTCCTGCTCTTCGGTCAGGACGAGACTCATGTCGATCTCCTTCGGTCCCGTGATGGGTGCCGCGATCAGTCGGGCAGGCCGAGCACGCGTTTGGCGATGACGTTCAGCTGGACCTCGGAGGTCCCGCCCTCGATGGAGTTGCCCTTGGAGCGCAGCCAGCCGCGGGTCTCCATCAGCTCGGAAGGCGTGAAGCCCTCTCCGCTCCAGCCGAGCGCCGCGGAGCCGCGCGCGGACATCAGGATCTCCGCGCGCCGCTTGTTCATCTCGCTGGCGTAGAGCTTGAACATCGAGCTCGCGGCTCCCGGGCCCTGTCCGGCCTTGGCCTGCTCGCCGCTGCGTCGCAGGGTGAGCCCGAAGCAGAGCGAGTCGAGCTCCCACTGGGCGATGCGATCGCGCATGGCGGCGTCGTCGAGCCGCCCCTCGCCGCCTCCCAGGTAGGGGCGCGCCGCCTCGGCCAGCATGCCCTTCGGCGCCGGTGCCGCGCCCTTGGCCTTCTTGCGGCGGCCGGCGCCGAGCCCGGTTCCGCCGGAGAGCATGGCGCGCTCGTGCTGGAGCAAGCGCTTCGCGATGGTCCAGCCGCCGTTCAGCGGACCCACCAGATTCGCCTTCTCGGCCTTCACGTCCTCGAAGAAGACCTGACAGAACTCGGACGCGCCGCTGATCAGCTGGATCGGAGAGATGGTGACGCCCGGCTGGTGGAGGTCGAAGAGCACGAAGCTGATGCCGTCGTGCTTGGGGGCGTCGGTGTCCGTGCGCACCAGGCAGAACATCCAGTCCGCGCGGTTCGCACCGGTGGTCCAGATCTTCGAGCCGTTGATCACGTAGTGGTCGCCCTCGAGGACGGCGCGCGTCTGCAGGCTCGCGAGGTCGGAGCCGGCGCCGGGCTCGCTGTAGCCCTGGCACCAGTTGATCTCGCCGCTCGTGATCTTCGGCAGGTGCTCCTGCTTCTGCTCCTCGTTCCCGAACTCGAGGAGCACGGGGCCGAGCATCGAGGTGCCGAAGAAGCTCACGACCGGCGCGTAGCTCGCGACCCGTGCGGTCTCCTCCTGCAGCACGCGCGCCTGATGCTTGTCGAGACCGCCGCCGCCGTACTCCGAGGGCCAGGTCGGCGTCGTGAAGCCGCGCCCGGCGTAGGCCTCGAGCCAGGCCTGGCGATCCTCCTCGGTCGGCTCCACGTCCGCGCCGTGGCGCAAAGAGGCGGGACAGTTCGCCTCGAGCCAGCTCGCGATCTCCTGGCGAAAGTCCTCCAGGGCGACATCCTGCATCACGGTCTCCTCGGTCTCGTTCGGAGGGGCGAAGGCGGGCGCGGGCCTTCGCAGCCCTTCTTTGGGGGAAGCGGGTCGGGGGAAGCGGATTGGGGGGAAGCGGGTCGGGGGAAACGGAGTGTGGCCCGGCCCCTGCGCCGCGTCCAGCGCGGAGCCGCCCTTCGCTCAGTCCTCGACGAGCGACTCGAGGAAGGTCGCGCTCTCGATCTCCAGCGGAACGTTGCCCTCGTAGACGACGCGGGTGCGCTCGTCCGAGGCCGCCTTGGCGAAGGCCTCCCAGGTGCTCGCACCGGCCCGCTCGCCGCGGGCCTGGATCGTGAACTGCTCCTGCAGCGGACGACCGGCGAAGATGCTCTCGTTGAGCTCGGGCAGCTCGGGGAGGCGTTCGAAGATCGCCTGTTGGATGCGTTCGGCGTCGGGATGCAGAGCCTCCACGCGCGAGGCGATCGCGTCCTCGCGCTCGGCGCAGGCGCGAAGCCCGGCGCAGACCTCCGGGTCGTCGTGCTGCTCGGCCCAGCGCCGGTAGCGCTCGCCGGCGAGCCGCTCGGCGGCGGCCAGCAGGAGCGGCCGCTCGGCCTCGCTCACCTTGGCGAACACACCGCCCAGGATCTCGGCGATGTCCGGAAGCCCGTCGTCGCTGCGTGCCATGCCCGAAGGATAGGTCGGCCTCGGGCTCCGGGCCCCTCAGCCCCGGGGCGGCAGCGGACGGCTCCAGAAGACCTCGTACCCGCCGTCCCAGGCGGGCTCGGTCTGGGGCCGGAAGCCCAGACGCCGGTAGAACGCCTGAGCCCCGGTGTTGCGCTCGTTGGTATGGAACGTGAGCGTGCGGGCTCCGCGCGAGACGGCCCGCTCCATGGCGAACTCGATCAAGCGAAGGCCGAGGCCAGAGTCCCGGTGGGCCTCCCGTACGTAGAGGTCCTCGAGGTGGGCGGCCGGTCCGGCGGCCCAGATCGAGTGGGAGAAGCGCGAGTGCGCGTAGCCCAGGGCCTCGTCCCCGGCTCCGAGCGCGAGCACGATCTCGACGCCCGGATCGGCGAGGCCCGCCGGAAGGGTCGCTGCGAGGGTCGCGTCGCTGGGCTCGTCGGCACCGAGGTGATCCCGGAACGCGCCCACCAGCTCGCCCACGGCCTGCACGTCGTCGGGCGTGGCGAGCCGGAGGGTCGGGGTGCCCACGGTCTATACCGGCAGGTCGGAGACGTGGGTGGAGTTGAACTTCAGCGTGTGGCCCGAGGGCGAGGACACGGTGAAGTGGCTGTGGATCTTGCCCGGCTCGATGGGGGAGGGCTCGAGCCCGCGCTCGGTGAGGAGCCGGTGGGTCGCCTCCAAGTCCTCCACCATCAGGTCGAAGTACGCCTCGCCGGTCGCGGGCTCGTCGGCGGGGAGCAGCACCAGGTGGGTGCCGCCCCGAAGCTCGAGCACGGCGAAGCCCTCGCCGGAGGCGATGTCGCGCATGCCCACCTTCAGCATGAACTCGTGCGTGGCCGGCAGGTCGGGCGTCCGCAGGCTCACGTGTCCGACCCAGACCGGCGGGCGGGGGTCGGGCGAGCGTTGGTCCGGCGGTCGGGGGTCGTCGCTCATGGCTCCTCCCTGGGGTCACGAGCTCTCGTGCTCGGGCCCCCACTCGTCGTACTCGGCACCGCCGCCGGAGACGGCATCCCAGCTCGCGATCGAGCCCACGAAGATGTGCTCCGCCACGCGCGTGCCGGGGTCGTCATCCAGGCAGCCTGCCGGGATCGACCAGATCTTCCCGTTTGGATGCTGGCGGGGCGCCGGCGTTCCACACGTCGGGCAGAAGGCCGCACTCCAGCCGCTCTCGCGCTGGAACTCGCGGATCCCCTCCGGCCCGGAGATCCAGCGCAGGCTCTTCGTCGCGGTCGCGAGGACGGCGATCCCGCCGGCTCCCGTCGCCTTGCGGCACACCGAGCAGTGACAGCGATGCAGGTCGCTCACGCGGCCGTCGATCTCGAACTGGAATCCCCCGCACAGGCAGCTGCCTCGGATCATGGATCACCTCCCGTCGTCGGTTCCGGAATCGCTCTCGACCGGAAGAGGGTGTGGCCTTCCATCGAGGAGGGTGCCCCAGATCGCGATGTCGCGGATCGCCTCGGGAGGGACCTCGTGGGGGTCTGCTGCCAGGACGGTGAAGTCAGCCCGCTTCCCCGGCTCGATCGAGCCGATCTCGTCCTCCATCCCCAGGCTGTGGGCGGCCTCGATGGTGACCGCGCGCAGGGCTGCATCGAGGGCCAGGCGCTGGTCGGCGCCCCAGACCCGTCCGTCGCTCGCGATCCGGTTCACCGCCGTCCACACGAGGGTCAGGGGCTCGGCCGGCGCCATGGGAAAGTCCGAGTGGAACGAGGTGCGGACGCCGGCTCGCGCCAGGCCGCCGAGCGGGGAGATGTCTGCCGCGCGCTCGGGGCCGAGCCCATGGGTCGCGTAGATCGGCGCGAGCTCGTGCAGGTAGTAGGCGTTGTTCGAGACGTCGATGCCGAGCGCCGCGACGCGCGCGTGCTGGTCTTCGCGGGCATAGCCGTAGTGCTCGAGGACGACGCGCCGCTCGGGGTCCGGGTCGCTCGCCCGGATCCGCTCCACCTGGTCGAGCACGAGGTCGAGCCCGGCGTCGCCGTTCACGTGGATGTGCAGGTTCCAGTCGCGGTTCCAGAAGGTCTCGAGCACCGACCACTGCTCCTCGGGAGTCATCATCCACTCGCCGTGGTGGTCGTCGAGATAGGGCTCGGACATCTGCATGAGCTGGCTGAAGATGGCGCCGTCGGCGTAGTACTTGGCGTGGCGGGGAACGCGGATGGCATCGGTGTCGAGGCGCAGCAGGTTCGCGGCGGCGGCCTCGGCTCCCAGCGCGTTTCCGTGCTGGCGATGCAGGAACATGGCGTTGGGTACCAGCACGAAGCGGTAGGGCGTGTCCGCGGCGTGCATCTCGAGCCCGAGCAGGACGCGCTCGGCGAGCGCGCTCACCTGGGGGAACCCCTGCTCGCCGACGGTGGTGAGTCCGCCGCGATGCAGCACCTCGGTCATCATGGACAGTCCGCGCCGGTAGCTTCCGGGGCTCGCGAGGATCCGCGTCATCGGCGTCCCCAGCTCGAGGACGCCCCGCTCGAAGAGGTGCCCGCGCTCCCAGTCGGCCTGGGGGTGCGCGTCGAAGCGCGCCTTCTCCATGCCGAGGACCTCGAGGGCGCGGCCGTTGAAGTACATCTCGTGGACCGAGCGCTGCCAGACGAAGATCGGGCGCGTGGTCGACACGGCGTCGAGATCGCTCTTCGAGAGCTCTCCGTGGTAGGGCTCGTGATGCCCCCATACCTTGAGCCACGCGTCCGCCTCGCCGCGCTCGGTGAGCTCTGCGTCGAGCTCGCGGAGCCTCGAGAGGAACGCCTCGCGCCCCCGCACCGCGCGGGTGCGCCCGCGAGGCGTCGCCCACTCCATGGCGGCCACGATCTCCATGGGGAGGATGGTGGCCGCGAGGGTCGGGTGGACGTGGGGGTCGACGAAGCCGGCGATCAGCACGTGGTCCGAGAACGTCGTGTCGAGCTCGTAGGCGCTCTCCCCGAGCACCGCTTCGACCTCTTCGAGCGAGCCGACGGCCACGATGCGCCCGGCGGCGATGGCTACGGCGGTGGCTTCCGGACGGCCAGGGTCGAGGGTCAGGATCTTGCGCGCCACCAGCACGCGGAGAGCCGGGTCGGGTACCGGGGGGCCGGTGACCATCCAGGCCAGGACGGCGAGGGCGGCTCCGCCGAGGAGCAACCCCACGCTCCACGCCAGGAACACCGCGAGGCGTCGCATGGGTGGAAGGGTATCGCTCCCCGGGTCTTCGCGAACTAGAGTTGCAGTGGGCGGGCTCGGACAGAGGGAATCGATGTCGCACGACCTCGTGATTCGGGGCGGACAGCTCGTGGACGGCACCGGCCGCGAGCCCTACGCAGGGGACCTGGCGATCGACGCAGGCCAGATCACCGAGGTCGGCCGGGTCGAAGACTCGGGCGCCCGCGAGATCGACGCCGAGGGGCATCTGGTCACGCCCGGCTTCGTCGACATCCACACCCACCTCGACGCCCAGATCGGCTGGGATCCCGATCTCACCCCGGTCAGCTGGCACGGCGTGACCACGGCGCTGATGGGCAACTGCGGCGTCACCTTCGCGCCCTGCAAGCCCGGCGACCGCGAGCTCCTGGCGGGCATGATGGAGACGGTCGAGGACATCCCCAAGGACGCGATCCTCGGCGGCCTGCCCTGGGACTGGGAGGGCTACGGCGGCTACCTCGACGCGGTCGAGCGGCTGCGGCCGGGGCTCAACATCGCCGGCCTGGTGGGACACTGCGCGGTGCGCTTCTACGTGATGGGAGAGCGCGCCGTCGAGGAGCAGGCGAGCGAGGACGAGAAGCGACAGATGGCGGAGCTCGTGGCCCAGTCCATCGACGACGGGGCCGTCGGATTCTCCACCAACCGCTTCCCGCCCCACGTGCTGCCCGACGGTCGCTCGATCCCCGGCACCTTCGCCGACGCCGACGAGCTGATCCACATCGCCCGCGCCGTGGGCGCGCGCGACGGGCTCATGCAGAACGTGCTCGACTTCTCGAAGATCGACTTCACGACCGGGCTGCTCAAGGACCTGGCCCGCACCACGGGCGGCCGCGTGCTCTTCAGCTTCGGCGTGTCGGCGGACCGCCAGTCGGGGCGCAACGGTGCGAAGTATCTCGAGCACCTGTGCGAGGGCGGCCTCGACATCACCGCCATCTCCCAGCCGCGCGGCTCGGGCTTCGTGCTCGGCGTGCAGTCGATGCTGCCCGCTCGGGGTGAGACCTGGCGCCGGCTCCGACAGCAGGACTTCGACGGACGGCTCGCGATGATCCGGGACGACGACACCCGGGCGAAGCTCGTGGAGGAGGCGAGTCGGGAGGGCGGCTCCGAGCTCCCCGTCCATCAGACCTTCTTCATGGGTCGCGGCGAGACGCCGGAGTACACCGCCGAGGCGAGCCAGAGCCTGGGGGCCCTGGCCGACGCCGCGGACGAGCACTGGTCCGAGACCTTCCTGCGCCTCTCGCTCGAGACCGACGGCCGCGGGCTCTTCACGTTCCGCATGTTCAACCAGAACCTCGACGCCCTGCGCGATCTCTTCGAGAGCGATCGGGTGTTCCCGAGCCTGGGAGACGCCGGTGCCCACGTTTCGCAGATCATGGACGCGGGCTGGGCCAGCTTCGTCCTCTCCCACTGGGTGCGCGAGGTCGGCCTCTACTCCATGGGCGAGGGCATCCGCCGGCTCACGTCGGCGCCGGCCCGGGTGATCGGGCTGCGCGACCGCGGCACCCTCGCCGTCGGCATGAAGGCGGACGTGAACGTCTTCGACCCCGACGAGGTCGCGGAGTGCCAGCCCGAGCTGGTGCACGACTTCCCGGGAGGCGCACCGCGCCTGATCCAACGGGCGAAGGGCTACAAGGCCACGATCGTGAACGGCCAGGTGAGCCTCGAGGACGGCGAGCACACGGGCGCGCGCGCCGGCCGCGTGCTCCGCCACGGAGCGAGTGCCTAGGCAGTCACCGCGGGGGCCGCCGGGGTGCTACCGGCGCTCGTTCTCTTCCACGGCCAGCAGGATCGCTCCGACCAGCTCCTCGGGCATGCCCTCGGGCAGGGTCTCGTCGTCTTCGCACAGCCGCTGGCCGAGGGCCACGGTGCGCACGTAGTCGTCGAAGTGGGTGCGGCAGCGCGGGCAGATCTCCATGTGCAGGTCGAAGCGGCGCCGCTGCTTCTCGCCCAGCGTGCCCTCGTGGTAGTCGTGGACGAACGCCTCGAACTCCTCGCAGGTCAGCATGCCCGGCAGGCTCTTGAGCATCCAGGAGCCGAGACGCTGCTTGAGCGGGCCCGGGTCGCCCGACATCAGGAGAAGGCCGATGCGCACCATCATGCGTCGCATCAGTCGTCCTCCTCGGCGAAGAGCGGCCGGAGTCGCTCCTTGAGAGCGCTCCGCGCCCGATGCAGCCGGACGCGAACGCCGCCCTCCGTGGTCTCGAGCCACTCCGCCGTCTCGCGGGTGCTGAAGCCTTCGATGTCGCGCAGCAGCAGCACGGTTCGGTAGCTCTCGGGAAGCGCGTCGAGGGCCTCCCAGACCCGCTTTCGCGCGTCCGCGCGCTGCAGGAGCTCCTCGGGCGAGAGCGCGTTCGAGCGCTCGGGGCCGAGCCGGTTGCCGAAGCGGTCGAAGCTCGGCAGCCCCTCCTCGAAGGGCTCCTCCTGCTGCGTGCGCCGCTTGCGCAGTCGCATCAGGGCGGCGTTGGTCGCGATCCGGTGCAGCCAGGTGCCGAGCCGCGCTCGTCCCTCGAAGTCGCCGAGCGCGCGATGGGCGGAGAGCAGCGCCTCCTGCACGCAGTCGCGGGCGTCCTCCTCGTCGCGCAGCATGCGGCGGGCGACGGCGAGGAGCCGCGGCCCCTCGCGCCGGACCAGCTCCTCGAAGGCGCCGGGATCGCCGGCCCGCAGTCGCGCCAGGAAGGCCGCCTCGTCCGGGTCGGCCGGGGGGCGCGTCAGCCGGACTCTCCGACGCCCGAGAGGAAACGCCAGTGGAGTGCGGTGCCGAGCAGCACGCTCGCGTGGAAGAACTCGTGGGGGCCGGCCACGCCCTCGATGAGCACCGGGAGATCGTTCACTTCGAGGAGCGCGCCACCCACGTAGGCGGCCGCGCCGGCCGCGAAGGGCACCAGTGCGCGGAGCCGCACCCGGCGTGGGAGCAGGCAGACCGAGAAGAAGGCGACGGAGCCCACGCTCACGTAGAGCGCGAGGCCCGCGCCGCCGCCGAGCGCGTCGAAGAAGAGCAGCTTGGCCACGATCGCGGCGATCGCCATGGACCAGCCGATGCCGAGCATCACCCAGCGGAAGGAGCCGCGGAACACCAGCACGTGGAAGGGCGTGAGCGTCCCCGCGATCAGCACGAAGATGGCGGCGTGGTCTAGGCGTTGGAGCGGCTCGCGCCACGGGTCGGCGAGATCGGTCCAGTGGTAGAGGCCGCTGATGGCGAGCAGCGAGACGCAGGACACCGCGAAGACCGCCAGGGAGACGAAGCGCCCCGTGTGGGCGCGCGCCCGCCGCAGCAGGGAGGCCGTCAGGGCGCCGTACACGATGGCTCCGCCGAGGTGGAGGACCGCGGAGAGGGGCTGGCAAGCCCCGAGGAAGGGGACGGCGACGAACTCCACGGGGGGCAGGGCGGCGAGGGACTCCGCGGGCATGGACCCGCAGAGTACCTGCCCCGGCTTCTCGCGTGTCTGAATATTGACATCCAGATATTCAGTGAATATCATCCCCGCTGCGTTCAGCTCTCTCCCGAGCGAGCGACCCCGAGGAGAAGCCCCCATGAGCACGCCCTACGCCGTCATCACGTCCGACTCCCACGCCGGAGCGAGCGTGAACCGCTACCGCGACTACCTGGATGCGAAGCACCAGGCGCTCTTCGACGAGTGGCGCGGCAGCTACAAGAACCCCCAGCGCAAGCACATCGGCTCCAAGAAGCACAAGAACTGGGACGACACCGAGCGCATCGGAGACATGGACGCCGAGGGCGTGGCCGGCGAGGTGATCTTCCCGAACACCGTGCCCCCCTTCTTCAAGACCAGCGTGCTGATCTGCGGGAACCCCTCGGCCGAGGACTACCGCCTGCGCCTCGAGGGCATCCGCGCCCACAACCGCTGGCTCAAGGACTTCCAGTCCGAGCATCCCGAGCGGCGCGCCGGCATCGGCCTCGTCTACCTGAACGACATCGACGAGGCGATCGCCGACGTCGAGTGGATCGCGAAGAACGGCCTGCGCGGCGGCGTGCTGCTGCCCCACGTGCCGGACGACTGCACCCACATCCTCCCGCTCTACGCGCCGGAGTACGACCGCTTCTGGGCCGCTTGTCAGGACCACGACCTGGTCCTCAACCACCACGGCGGAACGGGCAACCCCGACTACGGCCGCTACCCGGTCTCGCTCCCCATCCGCCTGTTCGAGACCGCCTGGTTCTCGACCCGGAGCTACGGCCATCTGCTGCTCTCGGGCGTGTTCCACCGCTTCCCCAGGCTCAAGTACATCATCACCGAGGCGGGCTGCTCCTGGGTCCCCGAGCGGCTGCAGCACCTGGACCGCGTCTGGGCCATGGTTCGCACCGGTGCCGTCGGCGAGTTCGAGTTCGCCGCGGACTCGATGCCCCCCGAGAAGCCGAGCTTCTACGCGAAGCGCAACTGCTGGTACGGCGCCAGCTCCGCCTCGGCGGTGGAGCTGCGCGATCGCGACGTCGTCGGGGTCGAGCGCATCTGCTGGGGCACCGACTACCCGCACTACGAGGGCACCTACCCGCACACGCGCCTCGCCATGCGCCACGTCTTCCACGACATGGAGGAGTCCGAAGTGCGCATGATGCTGGGCGAGAACGCCGCCGCGCTCTACGGCTTCGATCTCGGGAAGCTGGCCGACGTGGTGTCGCGCGTGGGCCCCACTCCGGAAGAGCTCCGCGTGCCGCTCTCCGAGGACGAGTTCCCCGAGAAGACCCACACCCACGCCTTCACGCGGGTGAAGAAGTAGCCCGAGGGTGGCGGCGGAGGCCCAGACCGGGACGCGGCGACGGGAGGAGAGCGAGCGCCGCCGTCAGAGCATCCTCGAGGCCGCGCGACGCTGCTTCGGGCGGGACGGCTACGCCGGCGCGACGGTCGCCCACATCGCGCGCGAGGCGGGCGTCTCCACCGGGCTCCTCTACCAGTTCTTTCGCAACAAGGACCACCTGCTCGAGGTGGTGCTGCAGGACGTGCTGCGCGATTGGGTGCGGGCCATGGTGCCCGACGATCCGGACGAGTCCGCTCTCGACGCGCTCGAGGGCATGCTGCGCCGATCGGTCGCGTTCTGTCGCAACCACCCGCTGCTCCCCGCGCTGATGGCACGGGACCCGGCGCTGCGGCTGCAGAAGCTCTCGCCCGTGGCGGTGGACCGCATCGAGCCCCATCGGCGACTCGTCGCCTCGATCCTGGCGCGCGGCGTCGAGCGGGGCGAGCTGCGGGCCGATCTCGACGTGGCGTCCAGCGCCGACCTGATCTGCCAGATCCAGTCCGAGTACTCGCGCCGCGCCTACGTCGAGGACCCCCTGTTCCCGCTGACCGAGGAGATCCTCGACGCCGCCGTCTCCTTCACCCGGGAGGCGGTGCGGGCCCGCTGAGGCCCGCGGGCGGCGATCCGCGACCCCGGGCGCCACATCGGCACCTCCCGGGCCACCCACAGGGGTGGCGAGGAGGTGTCGAAGATGAAGCTCGGGGCGGTGCGTGCGCTCTCGTTGGCGCTGCTCGTGGGGCTCCTGGCTCCGGCGGCAAAGGCGGCCGAGATCGTGATCCTCGGCGACAGCTGGGGCGTGCTCTTCGGGCCGGCGGTCGAGCGGCAGGTGGCCGAGGACGGCTACGTCGGCATCGACGTGGCGAATCTGGCCGTCGGCGGCTCGACGGCGGCGCAGTGGAGCGGCGGCCAGTTCGGCGACCTCGGCAGCGTGCTCGCGCCCCATCCGGACGCTCAGGCCGTCCACGTCGCGATCGGCGGCAACGACATGCTGCGCGGCCTCGCGGACCCGGTGAGCACCATCGCCAATGCGGTGGCCGACACCCTCGATCTCCTGGATCAGATCACGGCGGTCACCGCCGCTCCCGTGCTCTACATGGGGTACGACTACCTGGCCAGCGGGCTCGGCCCGCTCTCGAGCCAGGCGGTCAACCTCTTCCTCGACAGCTTCATCGACCAGGTCGCGGCCGGCGTGGCCGCCGATGCGGGCCTCGCCTCACAGGTGACCGTGCTCGACACCCACGGCCTGATGCAGGTCCACTTCGGGATCCCGCAGCTGGGGATCGATCCCTTCGACCCGTCCCTGCCCGACACGACGAAGCCCGGGCCGGACTCCGCGTTCCGCGACCAGATCCATCTGACCGACGCCGGCTACGACGTCTTCATCGAGGCGGCCTTCGCCGGCTTCTATCGGGCGCAGCTGGTTCCCGAGCCGGCGGTGGCGCTGCTCCTGTGCGCCCTCGCGATCCCCGTCCTGCGACGGAGCCGCGCGGGCTGACACTCAGGCGAAGTGGCGTGCGGAGTGGGCGACCGCCGCCGCGTTCTCCTGCAGATGGGCCAGTGACTGCATGTCGGCGTTCACCACGTCGACGCCGTGGGCGAGCACGTAGGCGTAGCTCTTCTGGAAGGCAGAGAGCCCGGACTTCAGGAACTCGGCGTCGTAGTGGGAGTCGAAGGCGTCGGGCCGCGCGCGACCGAAGATGCGACGCCCGGCCAGGTAGCGGCCGGCCTTCATGCCCACGAGCCCGATGCCCGCCGCGCGGGCGTTCTCGAGCACCGGCGCCAGCTCGACCATGGTGCGCGTGCCGTCGAGGATCCCCTTGTCGGCCCAGTCGTACCAGCCGGCCGGGGTGATCGCGATCATCGCCAGGCTGTAGGCGCCGGTTCCGGCGGCGGCCTCGAGCACCTTCTCGGCGTTCTGATGGGTGCTGAGCCCCAGATGTCCGACCTTGCCGGCCTGCTTCGCCGACTCGAAGGCGCGCTGGATCTCTTCGCTGCGGATCAGGTCGACGTTGTTGCTCGCCATCAGGTAGTAGGCGTCCACCCGGTCGACGCCCAGCTCGGCGAGGCTCGCGTCCATCTGCCCGAGCCAGGTGGTGGCGGCCTGCTTGCACTGGGCCGGAGAGAGCGAGTCGCCCGGCTCGGCCTCGCGGTAGGGCATCGACTTCGAGATCAGGAAGACCTCGTCGCGGTGGCGCTTCAGGAAGGGTGCGAGGTTCTGCTCGGCGTCCCGGTAATAGCCGCGGAAGCCGACGTCGAAGACGTTGATGCCGGCGCGGAAGGCCGACTCGAGCAGCTCGTCGCGTCGGCGGCGAGAGAGGGCGGCGCCACAGCCGAACACGAGCCGGCTGGCCCGGAAGCCCGTGCGCCCGAGGGTCCGGTAGCTCATCTCGGGCCAGGCGAAGTCGCTGCTCGCGTAGTCACGGACGGCGAGCGCTGCGGCCCGGGCGTCGCCGGAGTCGAGCAGGGTACGACCCCCGATCGCCAGGAGGCCGAGCAGCTCGAGGAAGCGGCGGCGCGTGGTCGTGGGAAGGGTCGGACGGTCGGGCTTCACGGGTCCTCCTCCGGCGCGGCCGCGCCTCCGGAGGAATCTACCAGTCCCATCTGCTGCTGCGTGTGCGTCGAGACCCCGTCCCAGCGCCCTGCGCCGGTTCCGGCCCAGCGCGGCCGGCGGGCCCGACCGCTAGCATCCCCGGATGGCTGCCCGGAAGACGTCCGCGAAGAAGACCACCAAGTCCCCGGCCCCGAAGAAGCCCAAGGCCGCGGCCAAGGCTCCGCCGAAGGGCTCGGCGAAGACTCCGGCGAAGACGAAAGGTGGCGGCGAGGTCTCGGCCGAGTCGGTGAACATGGGTCACATCTTCGCCCTGCGCCCCAAGGTGCCTACCTCGTTCCGGCCCGAGGATCTGCGCCGAGCTCGCAGCGAGCTGCGCGACGAGGGCTACGCGAGCATCCAGGACGCCGCCCGCGCGGTGGCCGAGAAGGCGCTCGAGACGAGCAACAAGAAGCCGAGTAGGCACGGCATCGGGCGCGGCTAGTCTCCGCAGGTGCGGAGCACGCGCCTCGTGAGAACCCTCCGCACGAGCTCCAGCCCGACGTAACCCGACGAAACCTCCTCGCATCCAAAGGCGTACGGGTGCCAGGAGATCCCCCTTGAACTCGATCGCACGAAATCACCGCCGGACCCTTCCCACCGCCGCCCGCCCCGCGGCCGTCGCCCTCTGCTCGGTGCGGCCCCTCCGAGGCATTGCCATCGGCGTCGCCCTCGGCTCGCTGCTCTGGGTTCCGATCGTGACCGCTGGCTGGGCACTCTGGGAGGCCCTCTCCCGACAGGTCTGACCGCGGCGAGCATCTCCCAGGAGCCGGGCCACCTGGGCCACCGACCGTCCACGAACGGCGCGCCGGCCGATGCTGCGTCGTCCTAGCGCAGCTCCTCGGGGAGCCAGGCCGTGCCGCGGCGGCGGTGCCAGAGGACCGGCGGGATCGCGGCCAGGAGCGCGAAGGCCCCGTAGAGGAGGGAGGCGAAGAGCATGCCGTCGCCGATCGGGTCGGCCTCGCCCGCACGGGCCGGGAACACCGAGGCCTTGATCAGGAGCGCCAGGTTGGTGTTGCGGACGGTCACCTCGATCAGCACCGCGAGGCGGTCGGCGCTGGGGAGCCCCCCGGCCCGGGTCGCGAGGTAGCCCACGGCCTGGAAGGCGAGGGTGCTCGCAAGCACCGCCACGAGCCCCACGGCCCCGTAGCTCTGGGGATCGAGGCGACCGCTGCCTGCAGCCCCGACGACCATCAGGCCGATGGCGAACAGGCTGCCCCGGATGCACCAGCGGGAGAACACCTCGCGTCGTTCCCGGAAGCGCGCTCCGACTCCCATGCCGATGGCGAGGGGCAGGAGCAGGAAGAGCGCGACCTCGCCCGCGACCTTTCCGGCCGGCATGGAGAAGTCGGGGGGCAGATGGGCCCCGACCAGCACGCGTAGCAGGATCGGCGTGATCACGAGGCAGGCGACGGTGGTGAGAGCCGTGATCGAGATGGAGAGCACGATGTTGCCGCGGCCGAGGTGGGTGATGACGTTCGACATCGTGCCGCCAGGGACCGAGGCCACCAGCGCGAGCCCGGCGGCGAGGCCGGCCTCGATGGGCAGCAGCCCGCCGAGCACCCCCGCCATGACGGGGACGCCCACGATCTGTGCCGCGAGACCGAGGGCGACACCGCGCGGGTCGCGCACCACCCGGCGGAAATCCGCCGGGTGGAGGAGGGCGCCCATGCCCAGCATCGCGAGGACCAGCTGGGTCGAGGCGATCGGGTACTCGAACTCGGGGTAGCGCTGGAGCCACTCCAAGCTCAGGGGCCGCTGAACACCTTGCCGGGCTCGGGCTTTCCGAGGTACGTCTGCTTCGGGTCGTAGCTCGACGCGTCGTCCTCGGCCCAGCGCGAGATCTCCGAGCGGCCCACCACGAACCAGTGGACCTCGTCGGGGCCGTCCGCAAGGCGCAGCGTGCGCTGGCTCGCGTACATGTCGGCCAGCGGCGTCCACTGGGAGACGCCCGTCGCGCCGTGCATCTGGATGGCCTGGTCGATGATCTTGCACACGCGCTCGGGCACCATGGCCTTGATGGCGCTCACCCAGACGCGGGCCTCGGAGTTGCCGAGCGTGTCCATCGCCTTGGCGGCCTTGAGCACCATCATGCGCATGGCTTCGATCTCGATGCGGCACTGGGCGATCATCTCGGTGTTCTTGCCGAGCGTCGCGAGCTTCTTGCCGAAGGCCTCTCGCGTGAGTCCGCGCTTCACCATCATCTCGATGGCGCGTTCGGCGGCACCGATCGAGCGCATGCAGTGGTGGATGCGGCCGGGCCCGAGTCGCACCTGGGAGATCTCGAAGCCCCGGCCCTCGCCGAGCAGCATGTTCTCCTTCGGGACCCGGCAGTCGTCGAAGCGGATGTGCATGTGGCCGTGGGGCGCGTCGTCCTTCCCGAACACGTGCATCGGCCCGAGCACCTCGAAGCCGGGGGCGTCCGTGGGCACCAGGATCTGCGACTGGCGCAGGTGCGGCGGCGCGTCCGGATTCGTCTGCACCATCACGATCATGATCTTGCAGCGCGGGTCGCCGGCGCCCGAGATGTAGTACTTCTCGCCGTTGATCACCCACTCGTCCCCCACCAGCGTCGCGCGGCAGGAGATGTTCTTCGCGTCGGAGGATGCGAGGTCGGGCTCCGTCATGGCATAGGCGGAACGGATCTCCCCGTTCAGCAGCGGCTCGAGCCACTGCTTCTTCTGCTCGGGCGT
>JAAUYD010029471.1_pt1 | contig 16707 bp, 20 predicted proteins | sample 7278101 | NCBI WGS metagenome assembly JAAUYD01 (sample SAMN14350128, study PRJNA611818) | marine sediment metagenome | isolation source: surface marine sediment (0.6m) | place: French Polynesia: Moorea | collected 2018-08 | reverse complement strand
TGGTTCCTGGAGGGTGATAAACAGGTTGTCCTTCAACTACCATAATATCAGGATAAGTATACTCACGATAACGAGGAATCCATAGACGAACATCTCCTACAAAAACCTCTAGATTTTGTTCTCTTGAAGCAAAATTTAAGTAGGTACAAAACTCAAGAACAAGACGGTTATGATTAGTAGTTCCTCCAGTCATCAGTACAATTTCTCCATTACGATATTCATGTTTTTCTTCTGATGTTTCTTCTAATTTTAAATATTCTTCTGGTGTATAAATTTTATTTTTTAATGCAACAGTCATAATATTTTTCCTCAAATTTTTAAATACTAACTGTTCTATTTTAACCAATTTTTTCTAAAATCTTGGTATTCTTTTATTTTCATATTTTACATAATAAATACTACTGTGCTACCAAAAGAGGATGGTTTGTTACAACAAGCAAACTTATGTGGAGAAATATTAATTTTTTAGTTGAGGGTCTTCATAAAGAGTCAATGTAGAAATAGATATTAAAAATTCCCAAAAAACCCCCTTAACCTGAGTGCAGTAATAGCACACTAAGAAGGAATAACTATCATTGTAAACATTAAAGGGAATTTAGGAGGACACAATGGGTATCGCTACAGTTAACCCAGCAACGGGAGAAACGATTAAAATTTTTGAACCCCTAACGACAGACGACATTGAGGTTAAACTCGCCCTAGCTTCAACTACTTTTAAACAGTATCGCAAAATTTCCTTTGAACAAAAAAGTCAATGGTTAAAAGCGGCTGCTGATATTTTGGAACGCGATCAATGTAAACTAGGGGAAATCATGACCCTAGAAATGGGTAAACCCATCAAAAGTGCGATCGCAGAAGTTAAAAAATGCGCTTTAGTTTGTCGTTACTATGCGGATAATGCAGCCAATTTTCTCAAAGATGTTGCCGCCGAAACAGATGCCAGTCGTAGCTTTATCCGTTATCAACCTCTAGGGGTAATTTTAGCGGTTATGCCCTGGAATTTTCCCTTATGGCAAGTATTTCGCTTTGCAGCCCCCGCTTTAATGGCCGGAAACGTCGGTATTCTTAAACACGCTTCTAACGTCCCCCAATGCGCCTTAGCCATTGATGCTATTTTGGCAGAGGCAGGGTTTCCTGCTGGTTGCTTCCAAACCCTACTCATTGGCGCATCCCAAGTAGAATCTATCATTAATGATCCCAGAGTCAAAGCAGCCACATTAACCGGAAGTGAACCAGCCGGGGCTAGTTTAGCTTCTGCTGCTGGTAAACAAATTAAGAAAACCGTTTTAGAATTAGGGGGCAGTGATCCCTTTATTGTCTTAGAAAGTGCCGATATTGAAGCAGCAGCTACCACCGCCGTCACTGCTAGGATGTTAAACAATGGCCAGTCCTGTATTGCTGCTAAACGCTTTATTTTAGCCGAGTCCATCGCCGAGCAATTTCAAGCTTTACTCACGGAAAAATTTAAAGCCCTCAAAGTGGGTGATCCCATGAAGGAAGACACGGACATCGGACCGTTAGCTAACGCCTCCATGTTATTAGAATTAGATCAACAAGTTCAAGAAACGGTGACAAAAGGAGGCAAAATAGTATTAGGAGGTCAAGTGATCAGCGATCGCTCAGGTTACTTTTATCCGCCTACCATTTTAACGGATATTCCCCTGGATTCTCCCGGTTATCACGATGAATTCTTTGGTCCGGTTGCTTTACTCTTCCGAGTTAAAACTATCGACGAAGCCATTGAATTAGCGAATGATACCATCTTTGGATTAGGGGCAAGTGGTTGGACCAATGATCCAACGGAACAAGAGCGACTCATCGACGAGATCGAAGCCGGATGCGTCTTTATTAATGGTATGGTTAAATCCGATCCCCGCCTACCTTTCGGGGGGATCAAGCGATCGGGTTATGGACGGGAATTAAGCATTGAAGGGATGCAAGAATTTCTGAATGTTAAAACCGTGTGGATTAAGTGAGGAAATGACCATAAATAGTGGTTTTTGTCAAGGATCTTTCGTTAAATTAGACATAAGATAAATTTGATAATCCATCCTCAACTCCCGAAATACTCTGGAAATCAGGATTTCGGGAGTCGTTATTAACTAATCAGTATCAGTATAAGGGAAAACTCACATGGGGGAAATGAACACAGCCGAATTATTGGTGAAATGCCTCGAAAATGAAGAGGTCGAGTATATTTTTGGCTTGCCAGGGGAAGAAAACTTACATATCCTTGAGGCACTCAAAGACTCTTCTATTCAATTTATCACCACCCGTCACGAACAAGGGGCGGCCTTTATGGCTGATGTCTATGGAAGACTGACCGGCAAAGCTGGAGTCTGTTTATCCACCCTGGGACCAGGGGCAACCAATTTGATGACAGGGGTAGCCGATGCTAACCTAGATGGTGCGGCTTTAGTGGCGATTACAGGACAGGTAGGAACCGACAGAATGCACATTGAGTCCCATCAATACCTGGACTTAGTGGCTATGTTTGCACCAGTAACAAAATGGAATAAGCAGATAGTTCGTCCTAGTATTACCCCAGAAATCACCCGTAAAGCCTTTAAATTGGCACAAAGCGAGAAACCAGGGGCGGTTCATATCGATCTCCCTGAAAACATTGCAGCTATGTCTGTGGATGGACAACCCTTAAAACGGGATGCTCAGGAAAAAACCTACGCTTCCTATCGTAGTTTAAACGCGGCGGCCATGGCCATTTCTAAAGCCAAAAACCCCTTAATATTAGTGGGGAATGGAACCATTCGGGCCCAGGCCAGTGAAGCGTTAACAGAGTTTGCCACCACTTTAAATATTCCTGTGGCTAATACGTTTATGGGTAAAGGGGCCGTTCCTTACACCCATCCTTTATCCTTGTGGACAGTAGGACTCCAACAAAGAGACGTTATTACCTGTGCCTTTGAACAAAGCGATCTCGTCATTGCAGTGGGGTATGATTTGATCGAATATTCCCCCAAAAAATGGAACCCAGAAGGAGCAATCCCTGTCATTCACATTGGCATGGAACCAGCCGAAATTGATAGCAGTTATATTCCGTTAGTGGAAGTGGTGGGGGATATTAGTGATTCCTTGATGGATATTTTAAAACGGGCCGATCGTCAAGGAAAATCAACCTCCATTGCTGCTGGTTTACGCACCAAGTTAGTTACAGAATATGAAAATTATGCCCATGATGAGGGGTTTCCCATTAAACCACAAAAAATTATCTATGATTTGCGTCAAGTGATGGGGCCCGAAGATATCGTTATCTCCGATGTGGGGGCCCACAAAATGTGGATGGCCCGTCATTATCATTGTGATAGTCCTAATACCTGTTTGATTTCTAATGGGTTTGCTGCCATGGGAATTGCAATTCCTGGGGCGATCGCTGCTAAGTTAGTAGCCCCTGATAAGAGGGTGGTAGCAGTGACAGGGGACGGCGGTTTTATGATGAACTGTCAAGAGTTAGAAACGGCCTTACGGGCGGGAACCCCTTTTGTTACGCTTATTTTCAATGACAATGGTTATGGTTTGATTGAATGGAAACAAATCAATCAATTTGGGGAGTCTGCTTTTATTAAGTTTACCAATCCCGATTTTGTTAAATTTGCCGAAAGTATGGGCTTAAAAGGGTATCGTGTGGAGTCGGCTGATGATTTAGTTCCTACTTTGAAAACAGCCTTGGAACAGGGGGTCCCTGCGGTGATTGATTGTCCGGTTGATTATGGAGAAAATATCCGTTTCTCTCAAAAATCTGGGGATTTAAGTTGTCAGATTTGGGACTAAATCCTCAAGGATTTTGATTTTTAGGAGACCCTTCGCGGTTTATTTACTGGTCGCCAGAATACTCACCTTATAGAAGGATGGGGTATTCTGGCGACATTAGGATAAAATTTAGGGAGTAGAGGAGGACGCAAGAAATCCACTGTTCCGCTATCTGTTGGGTAAGAAGCCTACGCTGTACCGATAGGTCAGCGTAGGTAGTTCACAAAAGAGGAATTATCATAACTCAACAACTCACCCATTCTTGTGCTTGAGACAATTGATTGTTATGAAAAACTTCAACAGGATAGGGTAGAATTAATCCCATTAGTTTAGTCACCATTCGTATCCATTTAATATCAGAAACTAAGGCAATTTTTTCAAAATCAGCCCAATGGTTTAGCCCTAGTTTAAGATCTTCCCAAACAGCGTTAAGATCAAAGCCAGAAAAGTGATTTCCTAGTTCATACAATAAACGGATTTTTTTGTACTGTCTAAGTTTGGTTTCAATGGCTGGAATAATTACTGATTGATAATCATCCCCAGTGACTCTACCTTCAGCATCTAAAGCTAAGACTAGATCATTTTTTACCGTTAGAAAATTAATCATTATTAAAACCTCCTTAACTGACTAGATATTCAATAAATACCATGACCAAACTTGTAAATTTAGCAGTTAGACTCTGATTGATTGTATTGATTCTAACTCGCAAAACTGAAGAATAATAAACCACCGCCTAAGATAGTTTCTACGACTCCAGCTATCTGAATATAGCGTTGTAAAAATTCATTAGACCACTGTTTAACGAAATTAGCCCAACCAGGGAAAAGAAGATATAGACAACATTTAATGGTAACTAACCATCCTAAAATAGTAAAAATCACAGTCCAGTTCGCAACCCAAAGATTATGGTTAAAAACAACAATCAATCCCCAAGGAAGAAACAAAAGTGACCAGAACATTAACCAAGTTGGCTTTGACAACAATTCTTTAACTAAATCTTTCCAAACTAAACTTTGAAACAAATAGGATAGACCAGTTATGATTAAAAAACTAGAGATAACTCGTTCAATTATTAATGTCATAACAGACCCCCTTGATGACAACCAATTGACAAGGAAGGCTCGAAGCAGACTGTTACACGGCTTCTATCCCTTACTTTTATTATAATCATTTTTCAGAGAATTTGAGTTATAGTTGCCCACCCGATCAACTTAATCTGTAATGTTTCTTTAAAAAACAACTTCTTAGATTTATCGAGATATTAGGGTCTAAAACCTGGCTTTTTAAAGCGAAAAGTTTTTAGAGCGAGGCATAAATCTTCTCCTGCTTTCAACAACTTCTGTGCGATAGCACCGGAACATAGTGAGGAACTTCTGATTTCTGTGCGATAGCGCATGGTAGTAGTGAGCAACTTCTGTGCGATAGCGCATGGTAGTAGGGAGGAACTTCTGACTTCTGACTTCTGACTTCGTTAAGCCTCTTTAATAATAGAAATTATCCAAGCCGTTCCTAAAGCTATCCAAATCAGTAATTCTAGCCATTTAATCCAGAAAGTTTCTTGCCACCAATGCTTGACCCAAGAAAAGTTAAATGTTTGAGTGTAATTGATAAGATAATGTTGCCAATGCTGAGGACTATCTTGAGGTTTATATAACCAGTTAAACATGGAAAGAAAGAAAGGTAATCCACCAATTTTAGCACTGATTAATAGATGATAACCCAAACTAAAAACCATAATTACCCATGATAACAAATGAGCCAAATACCAAACATGATTAAGTTCTCCATTGGGTAACCATTTTTCATCCATCATTTTGCCAGTAAAAACGGCAAAAGTCAGAGAAATAAGCATTAATGTATTGATAACCCGATGAAGATGATAAGACCAGCCTTTTTGATATATCTGAGTTAAATTCGAGAAAGTATGCGGTTGAATTAAACGTTTTCGACCTTGATGAAAAGCATAAAAAACTAAAGTAGGAAAAATTAATAAGGTCCAAAGTCCAAACGTACCATGAATTCCCTCGATTTCTTCAAACTTGGGTAAAGGAATTTGTCCCCATCTACCGTCATAAACATCATAAGTCCAGTAGGCCGTAATCATAGCTAACATGAGGAATAAAGCGGTGAAACCATGAATTAAACGAAGTAATAAAGGTTGATAAGGGCGTATAACTTTCATAACTATAATTAATTCTTAAATCTTGTAGGTGGCAGGAAGAAAGAAGATAAGAAAGTATCTCTTTTTCCTTTGCCTTTTGCTTTATCTATTGTTCTGCTTCAACCATAGAATAGAAACCAGGAACCCTTCCTGTAGCTGCAGCACCATCTTTTTGAGACAGGATAACCGCACTAATTTGATCGCTCATCACTGCGACTTTTTTTTCCGTTTGTTTCTCACAAGTTAACTCAATTAACTGAGAGGTTCCTGATTTCATGGCATTGACAATTTGATCATAAAGTGCCTTTGCGTCGTCAACTTCTTTGCGTTGAACAGAAATAGGGATGGGAGTGTACTTTAAAGCTAAATCCAGACTAATCATTAAGGCTCCTTGCGTTAAATGCTTTCTCTCTCATTATGATTAAAAATGGGAAGTTTGGGGAGTGTGGGAAAGGTGCAGAGTGATAAAATAGTAATACCGTTGATCTTGGAAGTTGAATAAATGAATAGTTGCGTGTTAATGGCAAAAGTCATTAGTAACCCTGAATTACGCTATACCCCAGATAACCAAACAGAAGTCGCGCAAATGTTGGTAGAATTTGAAGGACGGCGAAGCGAAGATCCTCCTTGTATTTTAAAAGTGGTGGGATGGGGCGGTTTGGCAACACAAATGAAAGAAAGTTGCACCGAGGGCGATCGCTTAATTCTTGAAGGCCGTTTATCTATGAATACTTTTGAACGCAAAGAAGGGTTTAAGGAAAAACGGGCAGAATTGGTGATTTCTCGCTTTTATCCTTTAGATGGGGTGAGTGAGTCTTCTTCTGCACATAATGTGGTTTCTTTTGATACTGCTAAATCATCTCAACAGAGGGATAGTAGTTATGATGAAGATGACTACAATATGGATGAGTCAGATACAGCCACAACTTCATCAAGTAATGAAACTGATGATCCTATTCCTTTTTAAGAAATCTTTGTTATATAAACGACTTTTGTAGGGACTGGATATTATTAAGACCCTACAAGTCGTAGTTTTTTATAGATAATATAATAGGAGTTTGCCATAATTGTTCAACCCTCTTTAATTAAAGCATTTTTAACGGCATCATGATAAATATCTTTTGCTGGTATTTTCCTACTTATGCTTCTTTCAGGGGATAGGTTTATTGTAAGCGATCGCCTCGTTAATTATAATTAATTTATTTCAACAGGCTTTCAATTTCTTCATCGGTAAAACCAAATTGTCTAAAAATGCGTAAAATATAAGCAGGTGACATTTCTTTTGCACCAATATCTATAGGAACAATTCTACTGGACTTCCATTTTCGAGACATAATGAAACCCAATAATCTGCACTTTTTCTAAGGATGACGGTGTAAAAGTTCATTTTTAACTAATTGCTAAAATTTGTTTTGAGTTCATATGATTTTTAACACTTTCATTTAAGAGTTGATAGAGGAAATGAGGTGTCTTTTCATTAGCTAATTCTAAACTTTTTTGATAAGTTTTACAAGCTAATTCATCATTTATTATTCGATAATGAATTATTTTTGTCCATTCTGGTGCAGTAATCATTAATTGTGGAATAACCGCAATAAAAGCTTCAATTTGTTGTTGTAGTTCAAAAGACTCTAAAAAATGCACTAACCCAAACATAAGATCAGGTTGCTCACAATTATCATCTAAAATAAGATGTAAGTCTTTTAAATATTCATCATGAGGGTCTTCCGCAATCCTTTCTAAAGTTTCTTCAAAAGTAATTACCTCTTCAGGAGTTTTCATCAAGCGATTTTCTTTTAAAGTTTTTAGTAAATTAATCATTAGATTACTCCTTTATAAAAAACAGTTTTCCAAGTCTCTTTATTCAGTTGAATAAGCGTTTGTAAACTTTTTCTGATGCTTGAGTTATAGAGTCTTTGACTAAGATAAATAGAACGAACATTCCACACTTCTTGTGCGAGAATCTGCCGAGGTGAAAGGGTTAAGTCTGGACTTTTACCATAGGATGAAGTTTGGCGATGACGACCCCCTTTTCCTGGTGATAAATGTTCCATCATGATAGCAATTCCTTGATTGGTTGTGTAATCCTTGACTTTAGCTTTCATGTAAGCATTGGAAGGAACATGATGAGGGGTTAAATTGTCTCCTCTACGACCTAATTTTAACAAGTTGCCGTAGGTCCCGACTTGTCCTTCTGCTGTGAGTAGTTTAGATTGGGTAATGTTGTCTCCTTGTAACTATTTTAGAGGATAGGTTTATTATAGGCGATCGCACTTAAGTCATAGTTGAAGATAAAGTTATTATTTCTCATAACTAATACAAGCTAAAACATCGTCTTTTGTTAAATAAGGAAAGTCCTCTAAAATTTCCTCATAAGTCATTCCAGAAGCGAGATAAGAAAGAACATCATAAACCGTAATTCTCATCCCTCTAATACAGGGTTTTCCGCTACGTTTTCCAGGTTCAATAGTGATAATATTTTTGTCATTCATGATGTTAAGGTATTTCCAATTATACGTTTTTTTAAAGAATATCTTAAAAACTACTGCAAGAATTAATAGTTATATTTAAGCGATCGCAAACTCAGTTAATTTACGAGTTTCGGAGTCATAAAAGGTTAAAATAATTCAATTGTATTCACAGAAATTACTTATCTTAAGAATCATTAAAAGGATTAACTAATTTTAATTCAGTAATCCACCTAAAATCATCAACATTCCTAGTAATAATAGTTAAATTATACACTAAAGTTGTTCCTGCAATGATAGAATCTCCTAAAGACATTTTTCTAAGTTGCTTGAGTCTCACTGCTTGATTGATAACTGCTTGAGAAATTAGTAAAATTTGAGCAGCATTAAAAAACTCCTCAAAATAAGTTTTCTCTTCACTACTTAATTTATGATAACCCAAGACTTCAATATAAGACAGCGAAGAGACATAAGGATTATTTTCAGCAATAAACTCTCTTAAAAATTCATTTTCTTGTTCTGCTGCATAAATAATAATATTGCTATCAAGTAACATTATTTAATCTCTATTAGGAAGAGGACGATCTTGACGTATATTTTTTTGCCATTCTCTAGCAGAGATTTCAGAAAAAGCATTATTTTTAGCTATTTTTCTTAATGCTTCTGCCATTTTTTTACCGTTAGATTTATGTTCAATTATTGGTGTTTCTTCTAATAATTCTTGAATTTGAAGGAACTCATCATAAGGTAAAATAGCAAACTCCCTTTTCCCATTTTTAGTTAAAAATTCAATATGTAATTTAATCATTTATATCTCCTTTGATTAAATGTATTGATCTCTTTGTTCATCAAATAGGTTTAATTTCTAAAGTTCTATCTGCTAACAAGTCAGTAAATAACTGTACCTTTTCATACTTAATGGTATAAGGATCACAAAGAATTGTCCAATCATCTTTAATCAAACTATTTTTAACAGTAGCGATCGCAATTAACAAGGACAGCAATCATATTTAATTTTTAGACGAATATAAAATCTTGATTCAAGTTGAGATTAGTAGAATCTAAAGCAATAAATAAAAGCATCTATCCCTTCTCCCCCCATCAGAAAATCAACTTCTCCAGTATTACCACCATAACCAGATAAAATATCAAAACCAGATCTGCCCACAAGAATGTCATTACCCTAATTACCATAAATAACATCATCACCAGCATCCCCAAAAATTATATCGTTACCGTTTCTACCCTATGAATAGTCGTTATTATCGTCAAAATCAGAAAATTCAAGGCTTGATTTTTATGTTATAATGAGTTAGAGTGATAAACCCTAAAAACTTCAAAAAACTTTAGAAAAACCTTTGAGGTCATCAACTGAGTCAAAGAACTTAATAAAGGATAAAAGTGGCACTTATCCTTGGGTACATTATTCATCAAAAAATATTTTCAAGCATGAGCAAATCTATCAACTCTCTCCCACAAATTAATAAAAGCGAAAAGAAAAGAACTGAAAATAATATCATCAACAAAACAGTAAAAACCAGAAGAAAAAATAATCAAAAAAGAAGTATTGTTGATGAAATTCGTGAACGTCGGCCAGTGCCGAACCCTTGGCGTGTGGGAGAAGTTGCCCAAATTATTATTAAAGGTAATCCTGATCTCAAAGGAAGAAGTGGTCAGTGGTGTATTATTGAACAAGTTTTAAATTTTTCCTGTTTAGTGAAAACTTGGGATGGCATGATTCAAGTAAAAATTGAGAACTTAAAAGATGTTTATTACTCATCCAAGCAACAACAAGAGATAAAAAAGATAAGCGATCGCCTTTCTCGGATACCCCACAATCAACTAGAGGATTCAGTCAAACAGTTTTTAGAAGCATTAGGAAAAATTGAGCGTCCCTTTTTAACCACTCTAGAAGATAAAATTTTGACATTAATAGAAACAGAAAGTTAAACCAGTTATCAGTTATTGGTCACCTGGTAACTGTTCACTGTCTACTATGGTAGAATCAGGGAGGAAAACTCTTGAGTAACTATCGATACGACTTAGTTACTGTCAGGAGGGACATTCAGAGAATTTTATGACTGTTACCCCCTTTCAATCAAAACCCAGTTTAGCTTCCCGTATAATCAATGGGATCTTATCTGTCAAACCCCTAGCCAAACTAGCGAAATATCAAGCCCGCAACATGATTATTAATCGGGCAGAAAAAATAGGGGTTCCCTGGCGAGATAATGTGCGTCAACTTAGTCACCATAATTGGCAGGAAGAACTAGCCAAAGTTAAAAATCCCAACCTAATCTATCCTGATTATTATGTTTGCTCATTTCATGGTTATGAGACAGGCAATTTAAGTTGGGAATCAGCCCTAGAAGTCGAATCTGCTGCTTATGCTGTTCATGCTAGTATTTGGCCAGGAGCAGGGGTGAGTGGTGATCCTCGTTTACGACACAATTATCACGAAATTCTCAAACAACAATTATCCTTAACCCCCCAAAGCATTTTAGATATAGGCTGTAGCGTAGGTATGAGTACCTTTCCCCTACAAGAAATGTACCCCGACGCTAACGTAACAGGATTAGACTTATCTGCCTATCATTTAGCTGTTGCCCATTACCGAACTCAGCAACGCAACCTTCCCATTAACTGGGTACACGCAGCAGCAGAAGAGACGGGACTCCCTTCAGCCTCCTTTGACTTAGTCTCGGCCTTTTTGTTGTATCACGAACTGCCGAAAACAGCAGCGATCGCCATCTTTACAGAAGCCCGTCGCCTGCTCAAACCTGGGGGATACTTCACCATGATGGATATGAACCCTCGCGCCCAAGCCTATCAAAAAATGCCCCCTTATATCTTAACCCTACTCAAAAGCACCGAACCCTATCTGGATCAATATTTCGCCTTAGATGTAGAAACAGCCTTAATAGAAGCCGGGTTTGACCCCCCAAAACTAACCCCCATCAGTCCCCGTCATCGGGCGATCGTTGCTAGGGTAAATTCTTGATTCAGAAACACTTTCAACGATCCCATCTTTACCTACCCTTAGATCAGAAAGAGAACCGACGACTTTCCGTGTTTCGTCTCGGTTCTCTTGTCTGGTTCGCTCCTCACACTACATATAAATATATAGGAAGGTTTGCGTTTTGTCATGTTACTTAAGATTTATTTTTGATTTATTACATCGTTTTACAATCTGTTACGAAGCGGTTGCTCAATGTTTGACAACCATAACCCTTGGACTAAAAATTGTGTAATGGCGACTAAACCCAGTCTTGCTTGAGATAATTGCGGGTTATGCCGGCTTGTTTCGCCAAAAATGCGACAGTGACACTCAAAATTGAGAAAAGACTCACTTAATGCTAGTGCTAATTTTATCCCCTTGACTTTCAACTCATTGACTAAACGATCCACAGTGATAATCAGTTGAGCAATTAGGGAGCGCTCAAATTGATTTAATACTAAGTTAGACCAAGGAATCAGTTGAGAAGTTGATAATGACCATGAATAAGGCTTAAATTGCTGATTTTTTAGTTGTATAAGTCCTTCTTGTTCTCCTAAGCGTAGTAAAGTGCAACAACGTGCATAAGTATATTGGAGAATCCATAAATTGTCATGGTTTCTTGATGTTAAGGGAGACTTTTGGTAGGAATAGGAAAACGTTGGCCAAGATTGTAACCAAAGGTAGAGACTGCGATCGCATAGGGTAAACTCTAACCAACCGGGATCAAGGAGTTTAAGCGTAAAGTGGAGAGACAAGTGATCTGGGTGGTAAGTTGCTTGTGATTGAAGAGTGTTAAACAACCCTTGCGCTAGAGTAATGGGGGAAATAGAGGAATGACGGGATAATTGAAAGGCGATCGCACAACGATAGGTAATAGAATTAATTGTGGGTAAACGAAACAAAGAAATCGGCTTTTCCCTAGAGGTAACAGGAGGAAACTTCAACCTATCTAAATCCGCCAACTGAGTTAAGAGAAACTGCTGTAATTGTTGCTGAAGTGAAAGGTTACTGAGTTTAATTATTAAAGGATAAAAACTCCGAATTAATCTAGGTTGTCTCGTCATTAGCAACTTCAAGCTGTTTTTTGGCTCTTTCAATCCCTTGATGAATTTGCTCAAACCCTGTTCCCCCGTAACTATTTCGCGCTGCGACGACTTGTTTAGGGGCGATAGCTTCATAGATATCGGCTTCAAATTTGGGATGTAATTCTTGCCATTCTTCCAGGGTTAAATCTTTCAGTAGTTTACCTGCCGCTAAGCTAGTTTTCACCACTTTTCCCACTAAATTATAAGCCTCACGGAAAGGAACCCCTCTCGCTGCTAAATAGTCAGCCACATCTGTCGCATTAGAAAAGTCTTCACTCACCGCTTGACTTAATCTTTCTTTGCGAAACTTAATACCTTGGCCTAATAATACCGTCATGGCTTCTAAACATCCTTTAACGGTTTTTACCCCGTCAAATATGGCTTCCTTGTCTTCCTGGAGGTCTTTATTGTAAGCTAGGGGTAATCCCTTCATCAGCACTAACAATCCCTGTAAATGCCCAAAAACACGCCCTGTTTTTCCCCTCACTAATTCAGGAACATCAGGATTTTTCTTTTGGGGCATAATACTCGAACCTGTGGCACAACTATCGGTTAAACTAATAAAGCCGAACTCTTGAGAAGCCCAGAGAATCATCTCTTCGCTTAAACGACTGAGATGTACCATAATTAGACTAGCTGCATTGAGGAATTCAATAGCAAAGTCGCGATCGCTGACTCCATCTAAACTATTGCCATAAACCTCAGCAAAGCCCAATAATTCTGCACTATAATGGCGATCAATAGGAAAGGTTGTGCCGGCTAAAGCCCCACAGCCCAAAGGAGAAACATTTGTTCTTTGATAAATTTCTCCTAAGCGTTCCCAGTCCCGTTGGGCCATTTGGAAGTAAGCTAAAAGATGATGGGCGAGGCTAATGGGTTGGGCCCGTTGGAGATGGGTATAACCAGGGATTAAGGTTTCAACATTTTCTTGAGCATGGATTAATAAAACTTGTTGAAATTCTCTGATTTGGGTGCGTATTTGTTGAATTTGATCTCTGAGATAGAGACGGATATCGGTTCCTACTTGGTCGTTGCGCGATCGCGCAGTATGGAGTTTTTTACCGACATCTCCCACTAATTCCGTTAAACGTCTCTCTACAGCAAAATGGACATCTTCTTGATGGATATCTGGAGTAAAATTGCCATCCCGATATTCTTGGCGGATTTGTTCTAACCCATTGACTAATGTTTGTGCTTCTGCGTCGCTAATAATACCTGTTTTCGCCAACATTTTAGCATGGGCAATAGAACCAGTTAAATCATATTCAATCAGTTCGATATCGAAGGTAATACTGGCATTAAATTCAACAATCGCAGGGTGTAAACTCCCTTCAAAGCGATCACTCCAAGTCTTTTGTTGTGTCACGGTTAACCTTTTTTAGAAATAAAAATAAACTTAATGTTACTCTCTCTTAAGAGGTAAAGGTTCGGAATATATATCCGATAACAAATCCTATACCTAAAGCCCAAACTTGACCCGACTCAATAAAATTTCTCCAAGATTTTTGCATTTTTTCAATTATTTGTGGATCTTCTATTTTTTGGGCAAATAAGTGACTCACCTCTATCCAGGGATGATGAAATAACGACAAAGAGTCTGACCACAAGGAAAGTTGGATCAAATCGAGATGAATAGTAGGTTCAAACAACAGCATACAAAAGCCTTGAGTGTTCAATCGTTTTAGACACACAGACTTACGGTTTTTGGCTAACCTTTAGTCTCTCAAGAAGTTGATTTGACCCGCATCACAATTAAAGTCATATCGTCACTATTGTTATGGTCTGAACCGATAAATGCTTTAATTTGTTTAAACAGGTAATCAAGAATGTCTTGAGGACTATCATAGCGTTGACATCCTTCTTCAAAGACTTTGATCAGGTTTTCTTCATCAAAGCGATGGCCTTTTTGATTCACTGCATCGGTAAAACCATCGGTATAGTACAGAGTTGTGTCTCCAGGGGCCAGTTGAGTTTGTCCATCTTCGTATTCAGAATTGGGATCTAAGCCAATTAACATCCCATCGGTATCCAGTTTCTCAATGGTTTGGGTTGCTTTTCGCCAGAGTAACGGGGGATTATGTGCCGCATTACTATAAGACAGTCTTTTTGTTTGAGGATCGTATTCGGAATAAAATAAAGTAACAAACCGATGAGAATTATCTAAGTCAGCGTACATGACGCGATTGAGATGTTGCAGAATTCTAGCAGGGGAATGGCGGTTTAGCACTTCTGCTCGTAACATTCCTCTGGTCATGGTCATAATTAAACCAGCAGGAACTCCTTTACCCATCACATCCCCGATGACGATACTCCAAGGAACCGATGTAGATGGATCACCTCGTTTAATCTCTTGATCTTGACGCAGTTGGTCGTAGTTGGTGGGGATAAAATCGTAATAATCTCCTCCCACTCGGTTAGCGGTTTGACAACAGGCGGCCAGTTCTATTCCGTCGATGATAGGAAATTGGCGGGGTAATAACCGTAGCTGAATTTCTGAGGCAATTTCAAGTTCTCGGTCTTGTCTTTCTTTGGAACGTAATTCTACCGTTAATTCATTATTAGCGATCGCGACTGATGTCTGGTCAGCCACTAATTGTAGCAATTTTCGCCGAGTTTGGGTCCAAGCGTATTCAGGATCACTACTAAAAACATAAATTCGTCCCCTTTCTATGTTTTTAACGAGAATTGGAGTGCTATAAAGTCGAATCTTTTTTCCTAATGCTTGACGAATTTTCTCGTCTAAGGATAGGGATAGTGCTGGGGTTGCTGGTTGACTATTGGTTTGATTAATAATCTTAGCAATGGATTCTCGAATATCTTGAGCCATTTTATGATCTTGACAATGTAATTGTTCAAGAGTTATTTGAGCCTGACTTTTCGATAACATTAAGGCACTACCGTCAGCATCTGTCACCCGTGCTGCCATTAAGGGGGTCAGTTCTAAAAATTGATTGAGATTATTAAAACTTCGCAGAGCAAACCCTAGAGAACTTAATAAATTTTGGACTTTGTTTTGTTCTCGATATAAACTAGCCACAAGTTCTTTAAGGGCAAATACTGGTGTAGACTCAGTGGATGATTCACCTATTGACCCGTGCATTTTGGAGGGAGGCTGTTTTTTAAGTGACACAGCAGTCATGATATCAGGAGATGAGGACATTGATTGACAAATGAAATGAGTTTCTCTATCCTAGACCCTGAGATTTTCAAGAGGATTGCTCGTCTCCCTATGGCTCAGAGCATAATTTGTTGGACAGACTGGGGTTAAGAAGTACCAATTTCCCAGATTTGAAAAGTCCTTACTCGAATCAGGGCTGGTTAATGATAACGTTAATTGACGAGTATGCCAAGGGATTTCTTTAAAAATTTTATTTTTTTCACCGCATAAAAATATGGGGACTGGATTTAAACCAATCCCCAAGGAGCAATTCTGTTGCCAAGAAATTTAAGAAGATGTCTTGGTTTTCGATGTTTCCAGCATTTCTTCCATTAGGAAGGGATTATCTGCATTTCCATTTTTGCCACTTGTATCCTCAAAAATATCATCCCATTCGGAGTCGTTTTCCTTGTTAAAGGAGTCAGAGGATTCATGCTTAATATTTTCATCATCTTGCAATAAGTTCAAAAATTCTTCATCGGGTGTTTCGGTTCCATCCCCTAAAAGTTCCGCAAAGGGATCATTGGGATCAACGGTATCACTTTCACTATCAGACTCGAAAATATCTGCAAAGGGATCATTGTCATTACTAGTAATGTTTTCTTCTGAATGATGGGATTTTTCCTCAGAGGTTGGCATCATTTCTAAGAAGTCTTGATCATTGTTGACTGTTTCTTCTGTGAATAAATCCCTTAATACTTCAGTTTCATCACTACTGTTATCATCAGGGGTAGAACGACTGAGATTTTCTTCTTCTAAAGTAGATAATAATTCTAAATTAGGATTAGAAGTGGTGTCTTGGGCAACAGTTTCTTCAGAAACACTTAACTCATTTAAGAAGTTATCAGTATCATTTTCAAACGCCTCTAATTCTTCTCTAGAATCTTCGTTACTGCCTTCAGTTAATTCGTTTAAGAAGTTATCAGTATCATTTTCAAACGCCTCTAACGCTTCTCTAGAATCTTCGTTACTGACTTCAGTTAATTCTTCTAAGAAGTTATCAGTATCATTTTCAAACTCCTCTAACGCTTCTCTAGAATCTTCGTTACTGACTTCAGTTATTTATTCTAAG
>JAAUYD010308003.1_pt1 | contig 16709 bp, 18 predicted proteins | sample 7278101 | NCBI WGS metagenome assembly JAAUYD01 (sample SAMN14350128, study PRJNA611818) | marine sediment metagenome | isolation source: surface marine sediment (0.6m) | place: French Polynesia: Moorea | collected 2018-08 | reverse complement strand
CTTTTAAATGCCTTATTATCGGTAATTTTACTCTTCTGCTATATATTAAACCTCCTGCCTACTGCCTTTCCACTCCTGCCTCAGACAAAATTAGGATTGAGTTTGAAGGTGCAAGATGTCAGCAGAAGAGCCTTTTTTGAGATAGTAACTGTCTTAATCGTTCCCTCAAAATCCCGATGACGACGACAATAAATTTTACCGATTTTTCGATTGAGTTTTAGGTGGGGACTTCTTTTGACATTTTGGTTAAACTTTTTCATTAGCAAGAGTGTAGCTTAAATAAGCCATCCGTTTGACTTCTCGTCGGCCACGGGCAACCGAATCTAAAATTAAGCCACAGGTAAAGCTCAAGAAAGCTAATAACATGATTGAAGCAGCTAAAATGGCCGTTGGGAATCGGGGAACTAATCCTGTGCTTAAATAAGTCGTAAATACTGGCAGCCCCAGGGAAATGGAAACCAGTGCCAAGAAGACGGAAATAAGACCAAAAAAGAGGAAAGGACGCACTTCTTTAAAGAGTAACACCGCCGTTCCCAGAACTCGCCAACCATCGGTAAAGGTTTTTAGTTTACTTTCTGAACCTGGAGGACGAGAACCGTAGAGGATATATTCTTCAGTGAAAGGAATTTTGAGTTCTAGGGTATGTACCGTTAATTCTGTTTCAATTTCAAAGCCACTAGAAACCGCAGGAAACGACTTAACAAAACGACGAGAAAAGACGCGATAACCTGAAAGCATATCTTTGAGTTGTGCGCCAAATAGGAACTTGACCACTCCTGTTAAAAAAAGATTACCGCTACGATGACCTAAACGATACGCTTGTTTATCGTGGGACGCAGAACGACGGGCCCCCACTACCATATCAAGATTATGGTTTAACAGTTTATCAATCAGATGGCCAATGGCATCAACTTCGTAGGTATTATCCCCATCTACTAAGATATAGATATCCGCATCGATATCAGCAAACATTCGTCGCACCACATTGCCCTTTCCGGGTTGAGGTTCGTAGCGAACAATAGCCCCGGCCTTTTTGGCTTGGGCAACGGTATCATCGGTAGAGCGGTTATCATAGACATATATATCCGCTTCAGGCAGTTTTGCTCGAAACTTTTGAACCACCTGAGCAATAGTTAAGCCTTCATTGCGACAGGGAACTAAAACCGCTAAACGATAACGAGTACGATTAATCGTTGAAGATAAGGGTTGATGGTCTAACATTTTATATAAAAATATCTTATGTTTATTGTGACTTTTGTTGTGGTTTAAAGTTCCGTTTTAGGGTTTCCACTAACTCTACCTCATTAGGACGAATTTTAGTCCATTGTTCTCGCTCGCGACGAACTTTAACTAAATGTTCGTCAATATTTTTTGGAGTCATTAAAACGCCGAAATCTTGAGGAACTTGCTCAACATTATGGGATAAAACCCGATTTAGCACAAAATTACCGATCTTGGGCGTATAGTGAGAGTTATCAACATAGTTACTCATAACCTCTTGGATGGGTTCAGTTGTTATGGAATTATAGCCAGAAAAATCCCAAACGGGGGTTATGGCTACCATTTTTCGTTTCCATTGCTCAAAACTTTCCCATCTATCCGTGACTCGTAGGGCTTCCCATTGGGTTGCGTGGGAGGGAGAAATAAAGACAATTAATTCGATGTTATGTTGGCGACAAAATTCAACTATTTTCCTAAAATCATTGAACCGTTCTTCAGATAATTTATATTGAGTATGAAACCCAAAATATTGCTCGATTGTATTTTTAAATCTCCATTCTGTTTGCCCATCTTTGGGTTGACGATGGGGAAAAAAGCCATTATCCCCATAAGTTAAATCTTGGGGAGGTTTAGGAAGATTCCAATTTTCTTGTATGGTGTTTTTACTAGCAATTAAAGCATCTTGAGACAAGAGGGTATTAAGTAAATCAGTTGTTCTAATATGGGTTTTTCTCAGTCGGTTTTCGACAAAAGAATCTTGCAGTTCATAAAATCCATTAAACATATAGTGATCGATGCCTATAATCACTTTTTTCAAGTTGTTTTGGTTAGTATAACTATGTTCTAAATAACCTAATATTTCGTAAATATTAGCACCATCAATTCCTAAATTATAAACTTTCGCCCTATTAGGAAAGGCTGAATGGTTAGGATTTAAAGCTTGTTTTGTTCTTGAAGAACCCAGTAGGATAGTATCTGGTTTTATGTTAATGACATCGATAGTTTTATATAAGCGATCGTGTTTTAATTTTTCTGGTTTAGTTAAGGAGGATTCAAAGGGCTTATTATGTCGAAAAATATCATAAGGATCAATCAAAAAATTGCCCAAGGTAATTCCAAAAACACTTAAGAGGATAGTGCTTAAAAATAAGTAATTAAAAGAAGCAGATTTCTGCACAGGATTGATAGGTTTTGAATTGTCTTGATTGGGAGTTACTCCCGAATTAAAGTTAAGCATAGTTTTAGATAACATTAAAATTGAAAATAAAGAAATTCAGAGACACGATTTAGTGATAATAAACAATAGGTTGCTAACAATCCTAATAGAAATGCCCCGAAAGAGTTAAACTTGATTTTTTTGGCAATTTCTTGACTATTCGGTAATTTTAAAGCTCCTATCATTAACACGAATAAAACCATAAAGCTTAAGACTTTACTACCATTGAAACTAGGTAAATAAGTAAATTTATTCCAAGAGTTAAGTTGGAATCCAAAATTAGTTAAAAAGCCTAACTTTCCTCCAACTTCTCCTGGAAAAACAATTCCTTTCATCCCTATCATAGCTTGAATCATTTCCATCCCATCTGATAAACTTTGAGCGCGAAACATAACCCAACCAAAAATAACAGCTAAAAACGTTATCATCCAAGCTAACCATTGAGGAAGAGAAATATTTAATTTTCGCCAACCATGATTAATGGATAAATACAAACCATGTAATCCTCCCCAAATAACAAATGTCCATCCGGCACCATGCCATAATCCCCCTAATAACATGGTTATAATTAGATTAGCATATCGTCGAATTTCACCGCGACGACTTCCTCCCAAGGGAATATATAAATAGTCTCTTAAAAAGTTAGATAATGTAATGTGCCAACGTCGCCAAAAATCACTAATTGATGTCGCTTTATAAGGAGAATTAAAGTTAATGGGTAAGATAATATTAAACATATAACCTAAACCAATCGCCATATCAGAATAACCCGAAAAATCAAAGTATAATTGTAGGGTATAACTAATGGCACCGACCCAAGCTTCAAGGAATGTTAAAGAGCTTGTATGATTGAATATGGTGGCTACCCAAGGGGATAAAGTATCAGCAATAATAACTTTTTTAGATAGTCCAATGGTAAAAAAGATTAACCCTAATGCAAAATTTTTAGATGAAAAAATTTTGTTTTTTAAAGAACGAAGTTGGGGGATTAACTCATCATGACGAAGGATTGGACCGGCAATTAATTGGGGAAAGAAAAGAATAAATAAACCATAAGTAGGTAAATTATAATTTTCTTTTTTTAACTCCCCTCGATAGGCATCAACTAAATAAGCAATTTGGGTAAAAGTATAAAAAGAAATTCCCAACGGGAGAATTAAATTTTCTAATTGATAATTAGTGGAAAATAAAGAATTAATAGAATCGAGAAAAAAGTTAGCATATTTATAGTAAATAATGACACTTAAATTTAAGATTGTTCCTAAAATCAACAAGAACTTAGCTCGTTTGCCAAACTGTTTTGAATGAGATATCTCGGTTCCTATGCTATAGTTAATTACTAGGGAAAAAATAATCAAAAAAATGTATTGAATGGTTTGTCCTTGTCCTGCGGGGGAAAAAATATTCCAATAGGAATAGAAAAACAAGGAACTAATTAATAACCAAATCATCACTCCTTGGGTTAAACGAAGCTTGCTTAACCCCCAAAAACAGAATAAAGTCAAGGGCAAAAACCCTAAAATAAAGATTGTCGAATTAAATAACATCTGGATAAACTTGTTTCAAAATTATCATCAATTAATTCAAAACTTTATCATAAAAATCCCAACCAAGACATACGAGAATCTCAAGCAGATAATGATAAGGTACTTAATCCCCATGTTTAAGCCTACTTAAAAGCATTAGAGGAGAGTTTTTGTAATTCTAGCATTTTAGAAGTTTCTAGTGGCTTAATGAGCCAATAAAGTGTCATAGAGTTTCTTTTTATTGTTATGGCAGAAGGGGTTTTATGTGAGAATCCCAGACCTCAGAAAATTATTTTTAAGGTATGATAAAGGTAAGATATCTAGGAGTTATTATGAAACGGACAATTTATTTACCTGATGAATTGGCAGAACGATTGTCGGACTATCTTAAAGAACATCCTCAAGAAACCCTCTCTAGTTTAGTACAAAGTTCTTTAGAAGAAAAGTTAGAAAGTAAGGATATTTCTAAGTTATTGCAACTAGCGGGAATTATTAAGGATGCTCCTAGAAATGCTTCAGAAAATGCTGAGGATTATTTAGATTGAAACAATCAGGGGAAGTCACCTTAGCACAAACAACGCTTACTGTCATGTACGAAAGTTTGTATCCTATAGCAATTGGAGAAAAAGAATTTAATCAGTTAAGAGAAATAATTAGTCATTTACCGAAATGGCAAGGAACCTTAGAAGATGCAACAGTATTATTGTTAGCACAACGTTATTCTAGCAAAATTTGGACGTTAAATTATCGAGATTTTAGCCGTTTTAAACAACTTCAATTTTGGACTCCTGATTAATTCTTTTTAACGTTTAACTTAAATTTACTGATGTCAAACTTACCGTCTGCGTTGTCGAACTGTACGGGGTTTTCCTCTTTTTGGGGAACGATAACGGGAATGTCCCCCTAATTCTTCGCTCACTTGTTGAAAGATATCCCGACGTAAATAAGGATACTCTCCCACCCATAAATTATGTTGAGGAAAATACACATCCGTAATCTTATCAATACGGCTTAAATCGGGTGTTTTGGACAAAACTAACATTTCTGCTATTTGTCCAGGCTTAATGACCCGATAAAGGCGGTTTATAGGGGCTTGTGTGATAGCGGTAAACCCCTCTTCATCTCCCACTTCTACATTAATGCGTCTTTCTCGGTTTTCAATCACCACTAACTCCCCCCATTTATTAACCGTTTGCTCTTCTGTGACTAATTCTTCGGTGATAAACACATCTAAGACTTGTCCTTGCCAAAACCCACAATAAGGATAGCGACGGTACTTCCCATTACGGATACTAGCCCATAATACAGGACCCCAGAGCCAATATAATCCGGCAATGATATCAAAGATCAGTTTAATGGTTTGTCCTCCTGATCCGACTAATTTGCCCAATAACCAAGTCACCACCAAAGCAATCAAAGAAATAAACAAACGTTGCAATAAATCTCGCCATTTACCCCAATAAAAGGAATACTGACTTCCTGTGGCAATGGGGGGAATAATTTCTTCTAGGGCGTTACGGGTTAAAGGGACTAGCATTGTCAGGTAAAGGAGGATATTAACCGCCTAACAGTCTCTAAAGTTAGGCTATGTTGTCTATGTTATCTTAGATGTCGGGTGAAGACCCCCGCTACATTTTAAGGGCAAAACACTCACCAAAATTAGCGGGGGATGAAACCCGACCAACAAAGAAACTGCGAAGCACGACTTTTTAAGAAGGCTTCAAAAACATCTATCTAGAAAGCAGAAAGGTAGTAAAAGACGTGAAGTAGCTAGAAAAAAAGTAGCTAAATTACACGCTAAAATAAACGACATTAGAACTGATTTTTTGCATAAACTATCTACTAAGATAATTAAGGATAACCAACTAATTGCCTTAGAGGATCTTAACGTCAGTGGCTTGGTTAAAAATCGTAAACTTTCCCGTGCTATTTCAGATTTAGGATGGCGTAGTTTTCGGACTATGCTAGTAGCTAAATGTGAAATGTATGGAAGAGATGTTAGGATAATTAATCGATGGGAAGCAACCAGTCAAACCTGCTCTTGTTGTGGGTTTAAAGGTGGCAAAAAAGCGGTGCGATCCCGGTCGGGTTCCCCGACCAAGGGAACGCGCACCAAGATAGAACTTTCTGTTAGAGAATGGATTTGCTTGAATTGTGGAGAAATCCATGACCGTGATATTAACGCAAGTCGCCAAATATTGAAAGTGGCCGGTGGGCAATTGGACACTCAAAACGGATTGCAGAGGAAGTGTAAGACTACTGCAAAGGTAGCGGTTTCCAGTGAAGCGTCAACCACCCCTAAATATAAGCAGTTAAGCTTGTTTTAGGGAATCCCCCGTACAGCCTTAGCTTAACGGGGGTGGATGTCAACCGATTGTCTGTGTTTCCCATCAGAAACTACGACATTGATGTTTGATTGCCTACCAGTAACCAAAACAGAAAAATTAATATTAAACTCATCACTCCAATTAAATGTTCAAATTGTTCAGCTATTCGGGGTAGTTTAATTGCCCTACGTTGAAGGATTAAAACATAAGCTAACCAGCCTAAAAGGATTGTAACCAAAGGTTTGATAACATTGGCAAAGGTATAGGCTTGATAATAAACCCCATTGGCAATTAATAAGCCACCTAGCAATAAGCTGATTGCTGACAAAAATCCAGATTTTGCTTTACTTCCTCCGCTTTTTGTGTGGGGTAAAAAGATAAATTTAGCAAAGGTGGTGGCTGTCCCTAAAGCAGCAATATTCATCCCAATAACTTGCCAAGGTAATAAATTTTTCATGGTCAAGACTTTTGCCCCAAACCCTGATAATAAAGGAAATCCTGAAATAGAAAAACTTGCTATCACTAAAGGTATCCAAATAGCCGTTTTCATCGGTTGATTTTTTAAGACTTGAAGGTTACGATTGGGTAAAACCCCTGCTATCAAAAATAAAGACGATTTCACCAAACCATGAGTCAACGCATAAAATCCACCCACTTCTGGGGCTGCTAAAATAAAGCCTAATTGGGAAACCGTGGAAAAGGCTAACATTCGTTTCGTGTCTTGTTCAAAAATAGCATAACTAACCCCTAATAACGCCGTTCCAACTCCAAAAATACGAACAATAGGATCGATTTCAGGAACCATTAACGTACAACGAACTAGGGGATAAATTGCAGCTTTGACCACGACTCCAGATAACATAGCAGAGACAGGGGTTTCTGACTCAGAATGGGTCAAAGGTAACCATAACCCTGCTACAAAAATACCCCCTTTGGCTAACAGTCCTAAAAAAATAAGGGCAACTGCTTCTGGAGGTGATCCTTTTAACCCTTCAAAACTAAAAGAATGGTGTGCCTGATAGACTAAAACTGTCCCTACCAGATAAAATAACATGGCAGTATTACTGACAAAAAGATAGCGTAGGGCTACCCAAATTGAGCGATCACTTCTTGGATAGGCAATGAGTAAAAAGGCTGCAATACTAATGACTTCTAAAGCCACATATAAACTGATAAAATCAGCACAAATAAAAGCAGCATTAACGCTTCCATGTACAATAATTAATTGGGTATAAAAAAAACTTGTTTTATCACTATGCCAGCAATAAAGAATAACCCCTAATGTTACTAAGGCATTAGTTAAGATAAAAAAACCGCTTAAGTTATCAATTAATAAAATTACTCCAAAATTATCCAGGAATTTTAAATCTAAAGGTAAAGATAAACTGGATATTTTTAAACTGTACATCAGGGAAATAATAGCTACTCCCAACGCAAGATAGCGACCCATTGTGGGCAGTAAATAAATACTAAATCCAATAAATAAAGGTAACGCTATCCAAATAATCGTTAAAGCATTCATTTTAGGGTTATAGTTCTATGTTGCTACTAACATAGCTTAAAATCAATCCTAAATCAAATACCATTTATTTATATATATGATAAAGCTACTGTCATTCCTGTGGATAACGTTGCCATAAATCAGTTATCCTGTGCAAACTGCAATGATTTCCTTCCCCTAAGATAAGATGGTCAATGAGGGGAATACGAATCAGTTGCATTCCTTTGAGTAGTTCTTCTGTCAAGTCTAAATCCTGTTGAGAGGGTTCAACGTTGCCAGAAGGATGATTATGAGCCACAATTAAGGCGTTTGCTCCTTGTTTGAGGGTTTCTCGGAAAATTTCGGTGGCATCAACTAGGCTTTCTGTAGCGGTTCCAATGTTGATAACTTTCGTCCCTAATAGTCGGTATTTACTATCTAAAAATACCGCAGCAAAATGCTCTCGTCTTTCCCACATTAAGTCATGACTTAACACTGCCACAGCAGCTTCAGGACTGTCAATGGTTACTCGTTCCAGGGGACGTACCTGAAAAGTTCTTTTTCCTAATTCTACCGCAGCGATGATAGTTGTCGCTTTAGCCGGTCCGATACCATCAATGACCATCAATTCGTGAGGACTAATATCCCGTAAAATATCCAAGGGATCACGACGATGTTTGCTTAATTCTTGCAGAATATGATGACCCAACCCCACTGCCGAGAGTTTGCCTTTCCCTTGTCCTGTTCCTAAGAGAATGGCTAATAGTTCAGCCGTGGCAAGATTTTTCGCGCCTACAGCCATTAAACGTTCCCTTGGTCTTTCACTCAAGGGAATATCAGCAATTCTTAAATGATAGGTCATATTCAGTTAAAAAGGAACAATAAGATTATCCTGATATTGTCCTGTTTTAACTGATTTTTGACAAAATGCCTGTGATCTTATTCCTATGCGTGACATTCGCATCCCTGATGAGAACATCCTGAACCGCTGGGATGTCCATTAGCACAAGCATCAGAACAGTAGTATTTTCCTCCTTTTTGGATAGCATCGCCTATAGAAACGATACAAACGCAAGAAGAACAAGCACATTTCATTTGAGTTACAGTGGCTGATGTCATGACTTCTGACCCAATAACAATCTATCTCTAATTTAACATCATTCTCAAGTTTCAAGGAAGTTATTGATATAAATTTTAATGTATATTTTTGGGTCTAAATTAACACAGACTCAATAAGATAATTATGATACTGTCAGAACTTACCGAAGAACAAACAAATAGAGATCAGGGAGATTGATCTTTTTTGCCACTATTTTCAGAACTTTAAACACTTGAGAACTTTTTAAAGGTTGTCCAAATTGATCAGTAAATAAAAGGTTTGATGGCTGAGATTCGTATCCATTGAGATATACGGTTAAATAGGGTTGCAATCTAGCAATAATTTGTACTTTTTTCCTCTTTTGTGATGTTGAGTCCTGAATAATAATTGTTTCAGGGGTGATGTCTTGTTTTTGTAAAGATAAAATATCCTCAATTCTCGAAGCGGTAAAATAGGCTAAAGCAACAATGGTTCTATATTGAAGGGGTAAAAGGTCTAAAAATTCTTCTAATAGGGAAATATTCGGTTCCCAGGGTTGAGGTGCAATAATAGTATTCAATATCATAAAAGGGTAGGGGTGCAGAAAAATATGAAAATATTATTAATGTAGTTATATCTTAACAAATAGTTGTATCGAAATGAGAGATTGTATAGAAAATAACTAAAATTATTATTGAGAAAAATAATTGCTTAATGCGATCCATTGATTCAGATCGAGGTTTTCAGCGCGAACCTGCTCATTAAGGTCTATTTCTGTGAAAAATTCTCTGAGGCGATCGCTATCAATTAAACTTTTTAAATTATTACGTAACATTTTACGGCGGTTGGCAAATCCTAGATTAATTAAGGTTTCTAAACGTTGAGGACTAACTGCCGAATTAAGTAAAAAACGAGGACGAAAAGTAATGACCGCAGAATCAACTTTTGGAGAAGGATAAAAGGCTTTTTTGGAAACATCACAAATATAATTACAGTCGGCTAAATATTGCATTTTAACTGATAATCCACCATAACTTTTATCACCAGGAGCAGCAACAATTCTTTGAGCAACTTCTTTTTGAATTAGTAAAATAATAAGATCATAGGGAGGAATTTTAGGAGAAGAAATACGACCTAATAGTTTTTCTAAAATGGGACTGGTAATATTATAAGGAATGTTAGCAACCACTTTATTAATGGGTAAAAACTTAGGAAAATCTTTTGCTTCCTTGGCAACATCTAGCTTAAGAATATCTCCTTGCAGGAGTAAAAAATTATTATAATTACCAAAACTTTTAACTAATTTTTTACAAAGATCCCAGTCTAATTCAACTGCAAGAACAGACTGGACTAACGGTAAGAGACGACGGGTTAAAATACCCGTTCCTGGTCCGATTTCTAAGAGGCGATCGCTGTTTTTTAGTTGAGCAGCTTGTATAATTTGTTTTAGTGCCGTTTCACTGCGTAACCAATGTTGAGCAAATCGTTTACGGGGTTGAGGCATAATTGATACTTTAGTTTAAATAATCCTTTTTTTATGACATCACCTGATACTGAGAGACTCCATTTTAGCACAAAATTAGCCTATGGTGCTGGTGATTTTGGTCCAGCGATCGCTGCTAACATTTTAGTCTTTTATTTGTTATTTTTCTTCACCAATGTGGCTGGGTTACCTCCTGGTTTAGCAGGAAGTATTTTAATGATTGGTAAAATTTCTGATGCTATCAATGATCCCATTATTGGGGTCTTAAGTGATAAAACCCGTTCTCGTTGGGGTCGTCGTCTTCCCTGGATTTTAGGAGGAATTATTCCCTTTGCTTTTTGTTATTCTTTACAGTGGACAATTCCCCAGTTTAGTGAAGATTTAACGGTGAATCAATGGGGATTATTTGCTTATTATGTGATCATTGGTATCTTGTTTAACATAGCTTATACCACAGTTAATTTACCTTATACAGCATTAACACCAGAACTAACCCAAGATTATAACGAAAGAACCAGTTTAAATAGTTTTCGGTTTTCTTTTTCCATTGGTGGCAGTATTTTATCATTAGTTCTTTATATTTTAGCTTCTATTACTTATCCCGATAATCCTCAAAGTCGATTCTTTATTTTAGGATTAAGTTGTTCTTTTTTAGGAATCATTTCTCTTCTTTGGTGTAGTTTACGGATTCAAGAAAAAGGAAGAGATTCTATTTTAAATTTGACTCAAAAGAAACAATTAGGAATACTGTTATCCCTGATCAGTTTCTTAGGAATTATGTATGGAATTTTGAGAATAATTCCTGCTACATCGACTCTTGTGGGAGGAAATAGTCAAGTTGATTATATTAGCTTTTTTGCTTTGCTCTCCAGTTTATTATTACTAGGATTTGGCTGTAGTTTATTATTGGCAAAAATTGAAAATCATTTAGTTGTCAAAAAAATCAAAAAAAGTGAACAAAATAATCAACAACAAAGCAATCTTTCTTTTTCACAACAATTAAAAATTGTCTTTAATAACCGTCCATTTTTATTTGTTATTGGTATTTATTTATGTTCTTGGTTAGCGGTTCAATTAACCGCATCTATTCTGGTTTATTTTGTGGTTAGTTATATGAACTTAAGAGAAGCTCAATCTGGTTTAGTTGCGTTAGCTGTGCAAGGAACGGCTCTGATTATGTTATTTTTTTGGCAAGCAGTGTGTCAAAAATTGGATAAAAAAATTGTCTATTTTATGGGAACAGGAGTCTGGATTATTGCACAAATTGGACTTTTTTTATTACAACCTGGACAAGTTAATTTTATGTTTGTTCTCGCCATTATGGCCGGGTTTGGGGTATCCGTTGCTTATCTCATTCCTTGGTCTATGGTTCCCGATGTTATCGAATTAGATGAATTAGAAACAGGACAAAGAAGAGAAGGAGTTTTTTATGCGTTTATGGTACTCTTACAAAAGTTTGGTTTAGCTTTAGGATTATTCTTAGTGGGTGTGGTTTTAGAAGCAGCCGGATTTATCGAACAAATTCCTGGTCAACCCCTACCCACTCAACCCGAAACCGCTTTATTGGCCATTAGAATTGCGGTGGCTCCTTTACCTGCTATTATTTTAATTATGGGTTTAATTTTAGCTTATTTTTATCCCATTACCCGCGAAGTTCATGGCGAAATTCGTTTAAAACTCAAAGAAAAGTATCAACAACAAGAAAACCAAGAATTTTGAAAACCCTTTATACAATTAATTGTTTCTAATTTCTTCAATTTTTTGACGATTAGCGTTTCTATCTTTAGGAATCCATTGACCTACTTTTTCATCCCAGACTGACTCAGTATAAATAGCTTTATCCCAATTTTTAGCTAATTTGATTTGTTTATTATTTAGCAGTACAGTTTTAAAAAGATAAGCTTCATTGAGATCAGTCTCTTTCAGATTAGCTTCACTGAGGTCGGCCTCGGTCAGATTAGCTTTACTCAGGTTAGCTTCTTTGAGATTAGCGCTTCTGAGAAAGGCTTTGCTAAGGTTAGCTTCAATCAAATAAGCTCCGACTAAATAGGCTCCAATGAGATAGGTTCCAATGAGATAAGCTCCAATGAGATCAGCTTCTCTGAGGTTGGCCCCAATGAGATCAGCTTCTCTGAGGTTAGTTCCACTAAGGTTCGCTTCACTGAGATTGGCTCCACTGAGGTTCGCTTCTCTGAGGTTGGCTCCACTGAGATAAGCTCGACTAAGATTGGCTTGACTCAGTTTGGCTTCTTGCAGATAAGCGCGACTAAGGTTCGCTTCACTGAGGTTGACTTCTCGTAAGTCTGATCGATTCAGATAAACTTCACTGAGGTTAGCTGCTATCAGATTCACTTTACTCAGGTTAGCTCCACTGAGGTTAAGCTTTAATCGATTAACCGCATCCACGTCAATCAAAAATTGCATCACACTCCCTTTCCGTAGGGGATCATGTTCAAATTTCCGTAATGTCGCTAAAGTTCGCGCTCGAATCAAATCGGCCCCAGAATTCAAGAGCTTTTCATCCTCTAGGGTAACTGCTGTCCCTCTTTCTTGTATGGCTAACAAATTTTTATCCAGTAATAACACAGATATCCGATCAAAATACACCTGTAAAATCTTCTCTCTTCTTTCATTCTCTGTACGTTCTTGTTGTCTTTTCTCAAGCCAATATCCTAATATAGCTAAAGTTATCGGTACACCTAACAAACTCACCCAGTTCCAAACCGTTTTACCAGGAGCGATTTCCGTTGTTTCAATGGTTTTGATGATATTGCCTTGTTGATCTTTTTCAAGGGTCTTTGTTACAGATTCATGCTCTCTAATCCCTAAACCATTAGGACTCAAGATAGGAGACAGTCCCAACATGATAATGATTGCAGAAATAACAAACCACCACCTAGTTTTGACCAAACCTAGGAGTTTAATTTTGTGAGAAGCCATAAGATTGTTAACTTAATGATTAATTGGGCTAAAACACCTTGTCTTCTAAAGAGTTCCTTTAAAGATACCTTGAGGACGAATGAGAAGAATTAAAATCATAATCAATAAAGCGACCCCTAATTTATAATCAGGTCCCAACCAAGGTACACTTAATTCTTGAGCAACTCCAATCACTAACCCTCCAGCGATCGCACCATAAGGGTTGCCAATTCCCCCTAAAATAACAGAGGCAAACATCGGTAAAATTAAAAACCACCCCATATTCGGTCGTACGGTACTGGTAATTAACCCTAACATCACACCGCCAAGGGTAGTTAAAACGGCTGTAATCACCCAAGTCCAGAGGACAACTTGTTCAACATTAATGCCTGAAACCCTAGCTAAGTCAATATTATCAGCTACCGCCCGCATGGCCTTACCAATTTTTGTTTTTTGTAACACTAAATGTAAAATGAAAATAGCGACAATGGACAAAATAATAGCCCAAATTCTATCAGTCGCCAATTGTAACCCAAAGATTTTTTGAGCTTGAACCAAAGGAATATCATAACGTTGATTTTTCGCTCCCCAAATCATTAAAATGCCGTTACGCAAGAATAAAGCTAATCCAATGGAGATAATAATCAGGGTGGTGGAAGTTGCTCTGCGATCGCGCATTGGTTTCCATAATAAGTATTCTGACCCTAACATGGCCACAATCGTCCCCATGGCCCCAACAATCACCGACAAGCCTAAATTTAACCCTTGAGTATTCACTAACCAGGTTAAATAAGCTCCCAAGGTCATAAAATCCCCGTGAGCGAAGTTAGAAAGCCGTAAAATCCCATAAGTTAGGGTTAACCCTACCGCAGCGAGAGCGATAACACTGCCAATGGCCAACCCATCAAATAAATTTTGTGCTGTTCGTAAAATCAGTTCTGATGTTCCCATGCCCCAAAATTGTCATATCTTATCTGTCTCAATGAAGATACACTATCTTGGGAAATTTTGGTGGGGAAACTAGCTTAATGATTGCTTTAACCACTGATTAGAAAAGAGTAAATTTTGTTAAAATTCTTAACTAAGTTAAATTTACTCAAAGAATAGGGAAAAATAGAAATAGAGAGTTTCTAGATAGATCACAAATTATCACCTTTAAAGCCATGAATTCCGTTACCGAAGTTAAACCACAAGACCCCAAAAATCAATTAATGCCAGTGGTACAAACATGGAATTTAAGTAAAGTGTATCGCACCGGCTTTTGGATGAATCAACAATTGCGATCCCTCAATGATTGCTCCTTCTCCGTTTATAAAGGAGAAACTTTCGGGTTACTCGGTCCCAATGGTGCAGGGAAAACAACCCTCTTAAAAATGTTATTAGGAATTGTCAGACCGACGACGGGTCGTGCAGTACTATTAGGTTATCCCGTCGGTAATCTTTCCGTCAAACAAAAAATAGGCTATTTACCCGAAAATGCCTATTATTACGATTATCTAACCGCATGGGAATTTCTAGAATTCGTAGCAGGTTTATTTCAAATTCCCAAATCAATTCAAAAAAAGCGCATCTCGGAATTAGTTGATTTGGTCGGGTTAGCCCAAAAAACTGCCAAAAAGAAACAATTAAGACGATATTCTAAAGGAATGCTGCAACGGGTTGGTATGGCCCAAGCGTTAATTAATAACCCCGAAGTGGTGTTTTTCGATGAACCTATGTCGGGACTCGATCCATTGGGACGTTATCAAGTTAGAGAAATCGTTTTATCTCTTAAAGAACAAGGAAAAACCATCTTTTTTAATTCTCACATTTTAACAGATATCGAAAAAATCTGCGATCGTATCGCTATTTTAGCCAGAGGGGATCTTTTATGTGTTGGGTCCCTCGAAGCAATTTTAGGCCGTTCGGATGTTTATCAAGTTATCGTTAAAGGTGGTACAAAACAAGCTCTAGAACCGTGGATATCAGGGATCAAAGAGATCGAACAAACTTGGCACGGACAATTAACAGGAAATCCCCACGATTTTATCGAATTTCTCTCAACTATAGACGCTCAATTACTTAGTTTAAATCGCGCTCGTGCTTCTTTGGAAGACTATTTTGTCCAACAACTCAAAGAAAGAGGGATAACATCCAGCCAGTAAGGTTTGATTTTCTGGAATTTAAGTATTAAAATCGGAGTAAAACAGTTAATTATGACTTCAGTAACTACCGTTAAATCTTTAGCATTAATCAATATTACCACAGAAAACTTTAAACCTTATGGGCAATTAATCACTCCCTCCGAAGATGGTAAGGTTTATGATGAAACTGATGCTCAATTACACCTCGAAAATGGCATACCCAGATTCTATATTATGCGATTAGAGCAACGTGGTCGTCAGTTTCATCGCATTACTCGTCATCAACAATGTACTCAATGTTTGGGATCTTTAGAAGGTAAAGAATGGTTGATGGCTGTTGCTCCTCCTGGGGTAAAAGATTATCCTGATATCACTCAATTAAAAGCTTTTACAATTCCCGGTAATTGTTTCATTAAATTAGAAGTTGGAACTTGGCACGCTGGCCCTTACTTTGATCATGAGTTTGTGGATTTTTATAACTTAGAATTGAGTAATACTAATGTTATTGATCATTTTACTTATAATTTTTTAGAGAAAGATAATTTAAGATTTGAAATGGTTTCTTAGACTGGAATTTTTTTTACCATCTCCATACTAAAATGACTTCAACAGAAAAGATTCCCATTCAACATTTATGCGAAACAGACATAAAGCTAATGAAAGCTTTGCTCAATCTTTTCGGTGAGGCTTTTGATGAAGTAGAAACTTATTGCAAAGCCCAGCCTAGGAGCGATTATCTTCAGAAGCTACTGAGCAAAGATTATTTTATTGTACTGGTGGCCTTAAAAGATGGGGAGGTAGTTGGTGGATTAGTAGCCTACGAACTTCATAAATTTGAGCAAGAACGCAGCGAGATTTATATCTATGACTTGGCGGTTTCCAGTGAATACCGTCGACAAGGTATCGCAACGGAACTCATTACTGTACTTAAGAGGATAGCCAGAGAACGAGGAGCCTATGTTATCTTCGTTCAAGCTGACCAAGGCGATGATCCTGCCATTGGGCTATATACGAAACTAGGAGTACGCGAAGATGTCTTACACTTTGATATTACTTTAGAAATATCAAATGCCTAAAATAAGGCTTATTCCTGTTTAATAAGCCTTACTTATTGTTTACATAAGAAAACATTTAGTTAATCTTCTTTACAAAACTTGATAAATTGTCTAGGATAAGAATGTCAATACAAAACGTACCTTGACAAATAAATATAAGGAATTATAACCATGACAACTACCTTACAACAACGCGAGAGCGTTTCGGTTTGGGAACAGTTTTGTCAGTGGGTGACCAGCACCAACAACCGTATCTATGTCGGTTGGTTCGGTACCTTAAT
>JAAUYD010031842.1_pt1 | contig 16717 bp, 15 predicted proteins | sample 7278101 | NCBI WGS metagenome assembly JAAUYD01 (sample SAMN14350128, study PRJNA611818) | marine sediment metagenome | isolation source: surface marine sediment (0.6m) | place: French Polynesia: Moorea | collected 2018-08 | reverse complement strand
GTAAACGCTCAGCTTCTGACCGGTGGCGCTGCGGGCTAAGATTTGCAGCATGATGCCCAGCTCTTCAAAGGTGGGCACGATACGCTCCATGCCCATGACCGCCACGTGAATCGGCGGGGCGGTGGTGCTCATGCGGGCGTTCCCCTCGTTGGTCACGATCGAAATCGTGCCCGAATCAGCTACGGCAAAATTAACCCCGGAAATCCCCATATCGGCCCCCAAAAATTCCTGGCGCAGCTTGCTGCGGGCGATCTGGTTGAGGGTCAGGGGGTCTTCGGTGTAGTCGACATCGAGCTTTTCGGAAAAGAGCTTTCCGACATCCTGGCGGGTACGGTGCATTACCGGGGCGATGATGTGCGACGGCCGTTCGTCTGCCAGCTGGATGATATATTCGCCGAGGTCGCTTTCAATCGGCCGCACTCCTGCTTTTTCAAGAGCATCGTTGAGGTGGATCTCCTCGGTGACCATCGATTTTGATTTGACGGCGCTCCGCACCCCTTTTTCGCGGGCCAGTTTGGTGATGTATGCATTCGCCTCGGCCGCGTCGCCGGCCAGGAAAACGTGCCCACCAAGTTTTTCGACATTGTTAATAAACTGTGCCAGATAATGATCGAGGCGGCTCAGCGTGTGCGCCCGGATCAGCCGGCCGCGATCACGCATCTCGTCCATTTCATCGTAGATGGCCACCGCCTGCGCCCGCCGGGCCAGCAGCCGCTGCGCCCCGCTGCCGACCGCGGCGTGTTTTTCCGGGTGAGCGGCCGCCTCTTCGATTCGATCGTAAAACGTGACGTTGCTCATAAGATTCTCCTACTGGTTTAAGCCGCACGCCCGGCACAGCACGTCGGCAATATGTTCAGTTTGAACGGCCGAGCCTCGCTTTTGCAGCCCGCCGCCCATGTGCATCAGACAGCTCACATCTGAACCAACGAGGGTTTCCGCGTCGGTTTCGCTGACGTTTTCGAGCTTGCGCTGGAGCATCATACCGGAAATTTCCCCCATCTTGACGGCAAACAGCCCCCCAAAACCGCAGCACACATCCGCTTCCGGCAGAGGCACAAACTCCAGACCCTCCACCGCTTCCAGCAGCGCGGTTGACTGATCGCGCAGGCCGAGGTTACGCAGCCCGTGACAGGAGGGATGATAGGTCACTCGGCCGTTCAGTTTGCCTTGCAAATCAGTCACCTGCAGCTCATCAACGAGAAACTGGGTTAGCTCGAAGGTGCGTTCTTTGAGCGCGATAACTTTCGGCCCATACACGAGATCATCGGCAAACAACTCGGCGTAGTGATGGGTCATCATGTCGGTGCACGAACCGGACGGCAGCACGATATACCCATCAGTCTGAGCTAGCAGGTCGATATTATGACGGGCCATTTTTCGTGCGTCATCCCACACGCCGGCGTTAAAGGCGATCTGGCCGCAGCACGTCTGGGCCTGAGGGAATTCCACCTCAAACCCGAGGTATTCGAGCAGTCTGACCACTGACATCCCGGTTTCCGGAAAGAACGCGTCGACCAGGCAGGTCACAAAGAGCTGTACCCGTTTGTAGCGGGGGTTTTCGATCATAAATCTATTCCTAAGGCAGTATAAAGTAAAAAGTGAAAAGAAAAGAGATCCACACTGAGGCGAGGTACTTTTCACTTTGAGCCTTATACTTTCCACTAGATAGCTGCAAACCGAGTCAGAACCTCAAGCGAAGTGTTGAGGTGTCGCTGGAGCAAAATCACCCCGATTTCAGCATCCCGGCCGCGGCAAGCGTCCAGAATGGCGTGATGTTCCGCCCGGTGGTTGGAGCGCATTTCGATCTCGTGGGGATCGGGGATATTGTGCATGATATAGCGAATGACGTGAATATGAAGATCGCGAATCATGCGGCTGAGGCGGGGCATCTCCGCGGCGCTGTACTGCGTGGCGTGGAATTCCCAGTTGAGCACGCTCCAGCGATAGTTATCCTGTTCGGCGTCCATCGCCTTGAGGACCTGCTCGCAGCGTTCGATGTGTTCGTCACTCAGACGGCTCATCGCCTGAGTAAGCGCATACGGTTCGAGCACCCCGCGCAGGGCGTAAATTTCACGCAGCTCGGCCGTTGACAGCGGGGCCACAAACGCTCCCCGATTGGGGTGGAAGTCGACCAGCCCTTCGGTATTGAGGTGTACCAGCGCTTCGCGAACCGGGATGGTGCTGACACCAAAGCGGTTGGCGAGTTTACTTTGCCGGAGGCCCTGTTCGCTTTTGAGGCGGCCGCGCAGGATTTCTTCGCGCAGCGCATCGGCGATATTTTCGGCCGTGGTTTTGAGGGGTTCTGCTTCCATTTAGCGAGAATCGTATATGATTTTTGGTTATCTAATAAAAATTTGACTGGTTTTTATCATTCTGTCCGAGTTATCGTATACGATTCCAGGCTAGAAAGCAACCTTTAGCCTTCAAAGGGGCACGGTCAGGTGACAACAAAGAGTCAGATGTCGACCCCCGTAGACCTCAAAAGTTTTGAAAACTTTTGAGGTCTGATATCCTTCTAGTTATCGTTAATCTTCCTGTTTAACCTTAAACTCAAGTTGCAGCCTTATAAGATCCCTAATCCCCATTCATCGCCCTCGGACCCCTGTCATCCTGAGCCCTTCGACTTCGCTCAGGACAGCCTTCGCGAAGGATCCCGTCAACTGACACGAAGATAAAGATGGGTTAGAATGGGTTTGCAACTCTCCAAATCGGTTCTTCTCTTATTGAAGCTTGGCGAGATTCTTGTATGTTTAAGAGAAAGATGGTCCGAGGGCAATTTAACCATTCCACATTTGTAGGGGCTTGGCTAGCCAAGCCCTTACCCAAAGACTTTGGTTTCATCCTAGCCACCTGTCCACAGCCTGAACGCGACAAGGACGGTCAGCATGATGGAGAGGCGCAAAATGATAATGGTGGCAGCCGATACTATGAAAAGTACAACAATTCTCCGCCGCTGATTTTGAACATTAATTTGGAGGTGATAAATGGCTTGGCTTGGCATATTCATCATTTTGCTGTTAGCATTTGTTGTTGCCTGGTGGTCCACTCGCTCGCGTCCCAAGTGCCCGGAATGCGGCAGTCAAAAAATAAGGATAACCGGCAAAGAACCGCAGGATTTTCGCACCGTCGATTACCATTCTGGTGGGCCAGGTGGAGGATACACATCGGTACAGACCTCTTATAAAGTCACCTATCGCTGCGGTCAGTGTCATGCTTCCTGGCAAAAAACGATTACCGAGTCGCGATGAAACGGGAGCCCGGAACCTATGCCCTGGTGTTGCAGTGTGCAGTATACAAAACCGTACAAATCGGCCGCTGGAAAGCGCTTGAGATCCGGCCGGGATATTACATCTACGTGGGCAGTGCCTTTGGCCCCGGTGGCGTACTGGCACGCGTATCGAGACACGCTCGCAAAAATAAATCGAACCATTGGCATATTGACTATCTGCGCGAGTTTGTATGCCTGACTTCAGTCTGGTACAGTCACGACCCGATGCGTCTGGAGCATGAGTGGGCGCAGACGCTGGCAAACACACCGGAATATATGCCGGTCAGCGGATTTGGCTCCAGCGACTGCCGATGTGAAGCCCACCTGTTCTTTTTGAGTAATGAACCCGAACTGGTCGCCTTCAGGCGTGCGGTTGGCTCCTCCAAACCACTTTCGATTGAAGATGATCAATGACTTTTAGTAAAACACTTACCGTGCACCTCGATGCTATCCAAAATAGAGACCTGGAGACCTTCACCGGCACCCTTGCTGCGGACGGGAAACTGACCATCATCTTACCTAATGGTTCCTTCATGAATCAGTTTGAGGAAATCGTCGAGTTTCATCGTCAATGGTTTGCGGATCCCGATTGGTCCCTGATTCTAGAGGAAATTTCCAGGTGGCAAACTGAGCATGTGGGGTCAGTTGTCTATCGCGTCATCTACAATGATCTGGACCCAGATGGGAAACCCTATCATCTCAGATACCTCCTGAATTTGACGTTTATTTATCAAGAGGGACGGTGGCTGCTCGTGCACGATCAAAATACGATGTTATCTGATGAGGAAGGTTCATAAGAAAGAAAAAATAAAAACACCGGTCAGTATTTGTCTATGCGAAAACCCCACCCCTTTCGAATGAACGCCACATGGTTGTCAATTTGCACCGCCATCGTTTGATCCTAACCAAAAATGACTTTGATCTGATCAATTTCAATGAGGGTATTTTCTTTAAGATAAAAATGGGGATCGATATTGAAATCTGATCTTGGGATGATTCTCTCCAGCGCATTCGTTTGGAGATCCCAGACGTAAAAGACCTCTCCTGACCCATCATAAAAGATCAGGAGATCCTGTTCTTGATAATAAGTCGTGAACCAAATTCTCCACCCAAAACGGACCGACTGCTTTAAGTTAAAGTCTGGCGTTTCATAGATGTAGGCGTCCCTTCTTGTAAAAACAACCAGATCCCGACCGTTATTAGTAACAAATTGAGTGTTAATGGGTAATTCAAACGAATTAATTACCCTGTAATTCGTATCTTGACTGCTGTTGTCCGATATAGTTATCTCTGCTTCGAGAGTGCAGCCAACGAGTATCAGCAAAATACACAAAATCACCAGCTTGTATTCTTTTTGTTCTCCCTGGGCGAAATTTTTGTCCATTTTTTGTGTTTTTTACTCCCACCACATTTAAAAGAATCGATTAAAAATTAATTGAGTATTTGATCCGATTCAGCATAATTTAGAAAATCGATTGATTAGCTCCTCCTAAAAAATCCTCTGTAACACCAAATTTTATCATAAATACAATGGTTATAAGGGGCACGCCAACAATCAAACTGTCATCCGAGACCTGTCAAGTTGACAGTACTAACCACGAAGATGGTAGATGTCATGGTTTACTCCTGACAAATGGCACATGTTATCCAAAACCGCTTGATTTTGGGGATTTCATCTGGTATTTCTTTCAACAGTCGGCCGACAGCATACACAAAAACCGGCCGTGATTTATCAAAGAGCCTGAACAGGCGAGCTCAGCACGTCACTTTCAGCGCTGCACACATTTTGGGAGAATTTCATGCCACTTCAAACGCATTATCGCGCTTCATTTCTACTGTTGGTCGTATCGGCCAGTTTGACCTTACTCCTGATCGGCTGTAATCAAGGGGAAGCACCCGCTCCCGAAGCGGTCGCCGATGTTGTTGAAGAAACAGCCGCTACGGAAACCGCCGTGCCGACGGATACGCCGGTCCCCACAGAGACCCCAGCCCCTACCGACACACCACCGCCAACCGCGACCGCCACCGCCACAGAAACACCGATGCCAACACATACGGCCACGCCCGAGCCAACCGAGACGCCAGAACCCACGGAAACTCCGGAGCCAACCGAAACCCCGCGGCCGACCAATACGCCGGCACCAACCAACACGCCGGTGCCCGCCAACACACCAACACCAGAAAGCCCGCCAACGCCAGAAGAAGAGGCTTCACCTGACGTCATAACCCTGTATTACATTTCAAACCCCAACGATATTTTGGGCACTTTTCCGGTTCGGCCGTTTGACGGGCCAGCCCTGCGCAGCAACATGCAAAACGTCATGAACTCGCTTGAACGCATGAAAGCATCGATCAACGGGGCCAAAGATGGGAATGCAGAAGCGTGCGCCAATTACGTGGCGGCCTACAACAACATCCTGTTCAATGGGATCTTTTATGAAGATGTGCCTGGAGATTGGCAAGATATCGATGGCACTTACTTCATCGCGTTTATTTACTCCCTGGACCGTACCCGACCGGCATATTTGTCGTGCGTCGATGCGGGCAAAGTGGATGAATTTAACTACAGCCTGGCCTTACAGACGCTCGATCAGACGATACAGTTTCTGCGGCCGGCGCTAGACTCAGCCAACGCCAAGTAATTTTTCAGCACATCTCCCTTTGACCAGTCGGAGGAGCGTTACAGCATGTATGCCTTAAAGGCTTACGGGCTGCCGCGTATTTACTGGCACGGCATGCTCAAGGGCCGGGCATAGCGATAGAAGTTCAACTTCTTAAAGAAGTTGAACTTTTTCTGTAATCGATCTCGACTGAATAAGAAGTTCAACTTTTAATAAAAGTTGAACTTCTTCTATCTTTACTCAAATCCCCGGAATAATGGGAATAAAGTCAACCACGCACGCATCGGCCGCACACGCGTCAGCTGGACAAAGATTGATCACGCACGCATTGGCCAGACACGCATCGGCCGGGCACGCTTCAACCGGACACGCCTCAGCTGCGCACGCTTCCGCCCCACACGCTTCTACCGCGCAGGCGGCCGCCCCGCACGCTTGAGCGCCACAGGCCGATCCTCCCCCTGCTTCAGCCCCGCAAACATCCGATCCACACGCCTCCGTCCCACAAATCCCACCAATATCCACATCCAGCGCGCAAATCCCAATAACGGTGTCCGCATCGAGGGCGCAGGCGGCCACGCCACACGCTGCCGCCCCGCATGCCGCTCCTCCACAAGCCTCAGCCCCGCAGGCGGCCGCGCCACAGGCATCCGCCCCACAAGCGGTAACAACCGCGATTCCAACCCCGGTGACGGCCGCCCCACAGGCAGAAGCTCCAGCCACGTCAAGCCCGCAAAAACCGATGGCCGTCGCCGCTGCCCCACAAGCACCAACAATGTCACCATCCGCGCCACAGGCGGCCGCCCCGCACGCATCGGCCCCGCAAGCGGCCGCCCCGCAGAAGTCAGATCCGCACGCCAGGGCACCACACACCGCGACCCCACAGCCATCGGAGATCTCACCAGGCGGCTCGTTGATGATTGGCTCAAGTGGCGCGGTGAGCCGCCAGCGGCCGCGCGTGGGATGCGGCTCGTCACCAGAGACGGTTACCCCCATCTCGGTCTCAATCAGATATTGTCCTTCTTCCGTCCTCAAAGCGATGTCGTCACCGGATGCCACAAAGCTGTTGTGGCTGGATGAACCGGCACGCACGATCACCAGTCGAGCAGCCTCGCCGGCTGTTTCCGCATCGCAGCGCAGCTCACCATCAGGCAGCAGGCGAGCAAAACGGCCGGCGTGATCGGTCAGGGCAACCACGTCACCAAAGCTGGCGTAGGTGGTGAACTTAGAATCTCCCAAACGGGTAAAAAAGAAAGCGGCTGCAGCTGGATCGTGCGGCTTGCCGCTGTACAGCGCACCATCAGCCACGGTGTGCAAATGCCCTCCCACTTCCTCTGCCTCAAGCGAGAAAAACTCACCGTACGAGATCGTTTCTGAGGGAATGACAATCCCCATTGCCTTGACGGTGAGGCTCGAGACCACGCCGTCCATCATGTCGTCCAGGGTTTCGGCATCGCTGGTGTAAACTCGCGGCCGGCCGGAATAATCGTCGTTCTCAAAAAGGGTGACCAGCAGCCCGAATGGGACCTTCAGTGAGCGAACGCTGTCATCGCTTACCTCTAAATCAGCGACCTTATAACGGCCGATGCCCAGCTTCTCCTGTCGGCCCTGAAACAGCGGCTGATCAAAAATGGTCATCACCTGCTCGACGGCAATGCCCTTTGTCTGCTCGTAATAATATTCATCAACGACAGCGGTATCCTCTTCATACCGGCGCCGCTCGCCGCTGAAGTTGGCCTTCTCGTGCAGTGTGACCCGTATACCCTCCGGAACACGAATCGAACCCACGGTGCCGTCGCCAATAGCCAATTCGGCCGCATCATAGGAGCCAAGGCCAACTTCCAACGAGCGGCCCTCATAATTTGCAAATTCGTAAATTGTGGCCCGGCCGCTGTACGGAAGTACGGCACCGTCTTTGACCTCGGCCAGCCGCCACTGCTGATTGAGACCGCCGTGCCAGCGGTATTGAATTAATGGGGTACCGGGCGCGGAATCACCGCGCTGCACGTCAAGGGCCAGCCCGCTAACGCGAGCCACGATCTTAAAAGCGCCGCCACCGATGTGCTGTACCGCCCACTGCTGATTAAAGTCGCCGTGCCACGACCATTCATGAACGGCGGCTCCGCTGTCCAGCGACCACTCCTTGACGTCCATTACCTTGCCGGAATGAACGTTAATCAGGCGATAATAGCGAGCGTGGGCGGCCACGGCGATGAATTTCCCATCACCGGGAACCGGACTCCAAGGCTCACCTGCAGTCGTGCGAATCGTCAGCTGGTTGTCTGCGCCAACAGCCAGCCAGGCTCCGTCCACCATGGTGGTAATGTTCAACATTCCATCAGCAACCGGAACGATTTCCCACGACTGATCAAGAGCCCCACGGCTGATTATTTGCCCATCCTCCCGCACTGCCAGAATAGCGCCATCATGCTGGGTGGCCACGGCCATGATGGGCACCTCACCGGGCACAACCTGCCACGACTCGGCCAGCGACGACCGTACCAGAAGCTCACCAGTCGGGCTGACGCCAACGAGTTGACCATTCGGCAAAATGGCGGCATCGAGGGTCGGGCCGCTTTCAGGGATCAGTTCCCAAGATGAAGCCAGATTCTCTCGGCGGTATAGCTGCTGATCCGCACCAACACCCAGCAGGCGCCCCTCACGAGTCACAACCAGGCCGCGCATCGGCGGCTCACCGGGCACCATTTCCCATTCCCCGTGCCAGCCGAGCCGTTTATAAAGTTGGCCCTCCCGGTCAATAGCCAGAAGATCGGCATTAATGCCGTCGGGAATGCGTTCGATGCGCCACTGCTGACGCTCGCTCTCTACCCAATTTTGCTGCTCCAGCAGAATGCTGCCCTGACGCACGCTGGCCACCAGGCCGCTTTGGGCAGATACAATCGTGTAGCGCCGATCGGTTGCATAATGCGGCATTGCCGCATGAGCGGGAACGACAGGTTGGACGATATATTTCATGATGATCCCTTCCTTTATGCCGATACCGGAGCGTTGATTGCAATATCTGCCAGGTGGACAACACCAGATCGATTAGCTGCAGCAGTCTGTTTGGCCGACATCTGCGACAGCACCGCCTGCATCTCGGCCGGTAGGGGCTGCCCGCCATCCACAAGTACATCGGCGCACAGATCGGTAGAGACGGTCCCCCCAACAGCCGGATCATAATCTTCGGCCGTGATGACGCCGGTCTTTATCGCCCGCAAGGCCAGTTTTTCGTTGATGTTGTACTTCCAGCTGGGGCAGGGCAGCACGGCCGCTTCACCACGTGTGTGGTCGGCGTGGATAAACTTGTAGGCACACGACCCGGCGCAGACCGGCAAAATCTTGCAGTTGCGGCAGGTATCGTTTTTGAAGGGGGTCCAGCGCAGCCACCGCAAGACCCGCTCGTCACTGTTCAAGGCATCCAGGTTAAAAATCGTCCCCACCCGCTGCTCCGGCCAGGAGACGGTGTCCCAGCATTTGTGCAAATCCCCGTTGGGCACGATGACAAACCCTTTGGGGCGCACCGCCGAACAGGTACCACGAAAACGGGGGGGATAAGGGAGCCCGGACAGACCGGCCTCATAGGCGTGTAGATACAGCTCGGCCTCCAGCTTGCCATAGTGGGCCTTCCCCATCGTGACATCGGTGATGCTGTGACAACCGGCCGTTGTCGCTTCAACTGGGGCAAAGTAAAGTTTAAAATTACGCTTACCAGCCAGCCCGATTTCCGCCAGGTGGTCGATCAGGCCGTGAATGCGATTTTGGTTGCGGTCGTCAATGTTGACGCGCACGCTGACCGCCAGTGGCACTTCATCAATCCAGGCGGAAATATTGTCAACGATTTTGTTAAACGTATTGCCCCCGGAGAGTAGAACCCGCCGCTGATCGTGATCGGCCGGGGCCCCGTCGAGGGTAATCTGCACCGTCTTTACCCGCCGAATATAGAGCGATCGCGCCGCGGCCGGGGTCAGCTTGTATCCGTTGGTGACGATTAGGGCGTCGTACTTGATGCCGTGCCGGTCACACTGCGGGATAATGCGATCAGAAAGGGCTTCGATGATGTTCAACCGCACCAGCGGTTCCCCCCCATACCAGGCGATATGCAGCCGCTTGATGCGGGGAGCAACGCGACCCACCAGCTCCACGATGGCGTCCTGAACCTGCAGCGACATCGTTTCTGGATCTTTATCCTGTCCCTGAAAGCAATAATCGCAGCCAAAATTACACGCCAGGGTCGGGGCGATAGTTAGGATCATCGTTTCCTGGTTGTAACGGTGGGCGGTGTACTCCTTTTCAATGATGGCCAGCTCGTCGGTTTCAGCCGGGGCAATGTAGCCACCATGATGGAAGGCGCGGACCATGTCGTCCGTTTCATCCAGATCGCGGCCGTCGCCAATCTGGTCGTAAAACCGTTTTTCGGGGGCTTCCCATAAGGCCAGGCCGCCGCTGAGGGCATTATAAGCCAGCGCCCGGCCGTGGCGCAGTGGAACGGTGATCGTATAGCGGGATGGTTGAAACGGTCGCATGGGAGTCTCCTACGGATTATGATGATGGATATTGGATCTGCTATTCGCTTCCAGAAAAGATTCATTGACTTCGACGCCCAGACCGGGAGCCTGGGGAACAGTAACCCAGCCGTTAACCACTTCAGGTGGATTCAAGACCACTTCGTCTCGCAAAGGATGGGGGGTTAAATCGAGCTCAAGCAGCGCCTTTTGTGGAAAAAGGGCCGGTGGGGTGGGAGGCAGTGAGGCGATAAAATGGAGAGAAGCCGCACGGCCAATCGCCGTTCCCCACACGTGAGGAATACAGCGCGTGTGCCAGGTGCGCGCCATATCCGCAATGCGGCGTCCCTCCGTCAAACCACCGGCTGCGCAAATATCCGGTTGAACGATATCCACCGCCCGTTGGGTAAGAAGCTGTCGGAAACCAAAGCGTGTAAACTCCGCTTCCCCTCCGGCAACCGGGATGTCAATCGCCTGCCGCACTTCGGCATAACCTTCAATATCTTCCGGTGAAACAGGCTCCTCAAACCAATCGATGTTTAAATGGGACAATTTTTTCCCCAGGCGAATGGCGGTGGTTGCATCATATGCGTGGTTGGCGTCAATCATCAGGTGAATATCATCGCCGACAGCCTCTCGCACGGCCGTGACGATGCTAATATCCTTGGCCAAACCATATCCGACCTTCATCTTAAGATGTTTAAATCCTTCCTCAATGTATGATCGCGCCTCGTCAGCCAAATTTTGGCGATCATCGGCCGCATCCCGCATGTAAAGCCCAGTTGCATACCCCTGAATGCGATCATAAAATTGACCACCCAATAAAGTTACGATTGGCAAATCGCTGACTTTCCCCAGGATATCCCACAGCGCAATATCAACAGCACTCAATGCCGAAATAACGATTCCTTTTTGTCCATAATCTTTTGTCCAGTTATAGAGATGATCCCAAAGCACGTTGATTTCTAGCGGATTGCGGCCGATCAAATGTGGCCTGAAAGTTTGAGAAATAATTGCTTCGATGGCCCGGCCGGCATCGTGACAGAAGGCTTCTCCCCAACCTACCGTTCCATCATCGGTAACTACTTTGATAATGAGGGCTGTTCTCGCTCTGACCCACTTTTGGGAAAAGGCAAACTCATCAATTGGCATATTGAGATGATACGTTTGGATATCAGCGATTTTCATACATGTTTCACAAATTATTTGGGATGGCTGTTTGGGTGTGAAGCAAGAATAAGTCGTTACTCAGGCATTGTCAATCAAAAACACATGCGCCATAACGATCTCAACCGTCACCTTTTTTGATGATCCCCTACCTGATTTTTAATATTTCGGTTATGCTTGCCCCATGACATCCTCAATCCATTTTTGCAGTCTAAATTTGGAGAATATCACATGAGCACCCACCTAAATGCCCAGCCAGGGCAAATTGCCGAGACTGTTTTACTGCCCGGAGATCCACTGCGGGCGCAATTTATCGCTGAAACTTATTTTGACAACCCGGTTCAACACAACACGGTGAGAGGAATGGCCGGGTATACCGGCACCTATCAGGGCAAACCGGTCTCTGTACAGGGAACCGGCATGGGCATGCCCACCCTCTCAATTTACGTCCACGAACTGATCAACGAATACGGCGTCAAAAACCTGATTCGGGTTGGTTCCTGCGGGGCGTATCAACCCGATTTAAAATTGATGGACGTGATTTTAGCCCAATCATCTTCCTCAGATTCTGGCGTCAATCGGCTTCGATTTAAGGGGATGGATTATGCGCCCACGGCCGACTTCGGACTGCTCAAAAAAGCGTATGATCATGCCCAGGAACGCGGGCTGGAAGTGCGAGTCGGCAATATTTTGGCCAGCGACTCGTTTTATGGCGATGACCCGGACGGCTGGAAGTTATGGGCCGCATACGGGGTTTTGGCCGTCGAGATGGAATCGGCCGCGCTGTACACTCTGGCCGCAAAATTTGGGGTCAAGGCGTTGTCGATCCTGACCGTCTCTGATTCGCTCGTTCACCATCAATATTTGTCCGCCGAAGATCGGCAGACCGCCCTAAAGCAAATGATTGAATTGGCGCTCTCGCTGCTGTAAATTATTTTGTGGTTAGGTGTGAAACCTATGGCCCAACAAGTTGACCTTATCATTCACAATGCCGCCCAGATCGCCACCTGCGCCAGCGCCGGCCGCCCGAAGCGCGGTGATGCACTCAAAGATGTGGGGCTTATTACCGGTGCCGGGGTGGCCATTCACAAAGGGATCATCAAAGGGGTTGGACCCTCAGCAGAGATTCTCAGTCGCTACACCGCCCCAAATCTGATAAACGCTTCCGGACAGGCGATTGTCCCCGGTTTTGTCGATAGCCATACCCACACCGTATTTGGCGGCGATCGGGTCCACGAATTTGAAATGCGGATACGAGGGGCCAGCTATATGGACATTATGGCGGCCGGTGGCGGCATCGTCAGCACCATGGTGCATACTCGTCAGGAATCAAAAAACAACCTGATTCGATCAGCTTCCCGGCGGCTCGACCAAATGTTTTCCCTTGGCAGCACCACCGTTGAAATCAAAACCGGTTACGGGCTCGATACGGTCAATGAATTAAAAATGCTCGAGGTAATCGCGGCTCTGGATCAGCAGCACTCCTGCCGTATCGTGCCCACGTTTCTTGGCGCCCACTCCGTGCCACCGGAGTTTAAAGATAAATCCAATGGGTATGTTGATTTAGTGATTGACGAAATGATCCCGGCCGTGGCCGAATGGTACCAATCGAGCCATTTTGCGACCGAAAACATTCCCTTTTTTATCGACGTTTTTTGTGAAAATCACGCCTTTAACGTTACTCAAACCCGCCGCATTCTAGAAGCTGGACTGGCGGCCGGATTGCGAGGAAAAATCCACGTGGATCAATTTAACAGTTTGGGCGGATTGGACGTGGCCCTTGATTTGGGCCTTACCTCGACCGATCATCTGGAAGTCACGACGGAAGCCGGGATTGAACGGCTCAGCCGATCAGACACGGCCGCGGTGGTTTTGCCGGCCGTCAACTTCAATTTAGGTTTGACAAATTTTGCCGGCGGCCGCGCGCTGGCGGATGCCGGTTCGATCGTCGCCCTCGGCACCGACATGAATCCCGGGTCAGCGCCCTGTTTTTCAATGCCCCTGACGATGGCGATCGCCTGTCGCTACGTGCGGTTAGAGCCGGCCGAGGCTCTCAATGCCGCCACCATCAACGCCGCCTACGCCTTGGGACTTTCAAACAAAATCGGATCAATTGAGGCCGGCAAGGCCGCGGATCTACTGATCCTCCGGTGCGACGATTACCGCAATTTGACCTATTTACTTGGTGATAACAAGGTTCAAACCATCATCAAAGATGGACAGATTATTGGATGATTAGCCCGCATATCACCCTTGAACCCAATCACATACGCCTGCCGGGGCTGGCGACCGTCCACAGCCACGCCTTTCAGCGGGCGATGCGCGGCCGGGTCCAACGTCCGACGCACAAAGCAGATTCTTTTTGGTCATGGCGCGGTGCAATGTACCAGCTGGCCCGCGCGATAACACCCGACACGATGTACGCCGTGGCCCGGCTTGCCTATCTCGAACTGGCTCTGGCCGGGGTGACCCTCGTTGGTGAATTTCACTATCTTCACCACGATCATGACGGCCGGCCATACGCCAACCGCACCGTCATGGCCGAAGCGGTCATCGAAGCGGCTATTGATGTCGGGGTGCGCATCTGCCTGATTCGCACCGCTTACCTGCGCGGCGGTTTTCAACAGGAGCTGAGCCCCGCCCAAAAGCGGTTTAGCGATCCCTCAACAGACGCTGTCCTCGAAGACCTACAAACCCTTGAATCTCGCTATGCGAAGCATCCGCTGGTGAATTTTGCCCTCGCCGCCCACAGCATCCGAGCCACTCCCCTGCCGGCGGTGCAGGAATTAAGCGGATGGGCCGCTCAACAAAATCTCCCCTTTCATATGCACCTCTGTGAACAGCAGCGTGAGCTGGCAGAATGCCGGGCGGAATATAACGTCACGCCGGTCCAGCTTCTGGCTGACCACGGCCTTTTAAACGAGCGTTTTGTCGCTGTACACGCCACTCACCTCTCAGAAGCCGAAATTGAACAGCTGGGGCAAAATCGGTCGTTTGTCTGCCTCTGTCGCACGACCGAACGAGATTTGGGAGATGGGCTGCCGGCCACCAGCGAACTCGCAAACGCCGGCGCTCGCTTGTGCGTTGGGGTGGACAGCCACTGTAGCGAAAATCCCTTCGAGGAAATTCGGGCTGTCGAGCTGGATGAACGCTCTAGACTTGAAGCACGAATGGTGGTTGGTGGAGCGGATTTTTTGCTCGATGTAGCCACTCGCCAGGGTTACGCGGCCTGCGGTCTGGAACACGCCTGGCTGGAAGATCAAATTGCCCTCGATCGCCGTGGTATCGCTTTCACCGGATTGGCCGATGAACATCTGCTCGATGGGGTGATTTTTAACGCGTCACCATCCACAGTGCGCGAGGTGTTGATCAACGGCCAAATGATCGTCCAAGACGGCCGTCACCCCAAACAAGAGGCTATCATTCGTGATTATCAATTGGTAATCGACAAGATTTTTTAACCCGGTCCCCTATAAAGAAATATTATGAGGAATAGCGTCCACAGACCCCTTAGAGGTGAACCAAAAGTTCGCAGAGCTCCGCAGAAGCAAGCGAGAAATCTGTGACAATCTGCGTAATCTGCGGACAATAAAATTCATAATAAAACGACTCGAACTCCTGCTTCATGAAAAAGTCGCACGCAAACCAGAACATCATTCTCACCGGATTTATGGGCACCGGCAAAACCACCGTCGGCCGTCTGCTTGCCGAAACCCTGAGCTATCAATTGATCGACACCGATGTATGGATTACCGAAAGAACCGGCCGGACCATCCCCCAAATTTTTGCTCAGGATGGTGAAGCTGGCTTTCGCGCTCTCGAACGGGAAGCGGCCGCAGCTCTGGCTCAGCGTACCGGCCTGGTGATCGCCACCGGCGGCCGCATGATGCTTGACCCCCACAATGCCCGAGTTTTGGGCAAAACAGGGCTTGTTTTTTGCCTGGTGGCCACCCCCAAAGAGATTTTGTCTCGGGTCACCGAAGACCCAAAAGGGATCGAACGGCCGCTGCTTCAGGTGCCCAACCCTCTCCAGCGAATTACCGACCTCCTCAACGAGCGCCGGCCGCTGTATGAACGGTTCCCCCAAATTATTACCAGCGGTAAAACAATTCAACAGGTCGTGCAGGAAATCTTGTTTGCTCTCGAATAGAATCACAGCGGAGACGCATTAGCTCAACAAATTCCCCCTCCCAAAACAGGTTCAGGGGCAGACAGGTCTTTCATAACCCGATTCATCGTTCGCGGACCCCCTGTCATCCTGAGCGGAGCGAAGGATCCCGTCCACTTACTTGAAGGCAAAGGTGGCCATTCGAAGGGCTTTTATAACTTACAATCAGCCCTCCTGAAAGACAGCTTGACGAGATTCTCCACGTCGCTGCGCTCTGTTCAGAAAGACAGGTGGTTTGCAACCTACCTGTCCGCCCTCGAATCGCTTCGGGAAGGGGTTAGGGGGAGGGTCTATCACCTCAGCTTAAATGTCGAATCAGCGCCTCTATGGCCAGAAAGTAGCTGTCCCGGCCAAAACCGGCAATTACCCCCAGGCACACGCCGCTCAACATCGACTTGTGCCGAAACGGCTCCCGGGCATGGACGTTGGAAATGTGCAGCTCGACGACCGGAACATCTATACCGCTGATGGCGTCGCGCATGGCGATACTGGTGTGGGTATACGCCCCCGGATTCATGAGAATGCCATCGGCCCACAGACGCGCTTCCTGAATCGCCGTGACCAATTCTCCTTCAATATTTGATTGGTAGTCGCGGAGTTCGACATCCCGGTCGGCCGCATATCCCCTAACCGCATTTACCAATTCGGGCAACGTCTCCGACCCATATATCTCCGGTTCGCGGGTGCCCAACATATTTAAATTTGGTCCGTTTAAAAGCAGTAATTTTAATCCAATCATATTGTTTCAAAGTGCCTTGCGCATGATGTCCAAATCCGGCCGCACACCGGTCCACAAATAAAACGCCTCCGCCCCCTGATGGACGAGCATTCCCAATCCGTTGGCCGCTTCAAGACCGGCCGCCTGGGCCTGACGCATTAATCGGGTCACGGCCGGATTATAAACCAGGTCGTAGACAAATCCTTCTTCCGGAAAAGGCCATTCATCCTGCCACACCGACTCCTCAGTGTTCGGCGTCATGCCCAGCGGCGT